>Ga0255769_10000251_pt1 | contig 64140 bp, 39 predicted proteins | sample 041ome_9_FD_179637 | JGI IMG/M metagenome (GOLD analysis project Ga0255769, IMG submission 179637) | Coastal salt marsh microbial communities from the Groves Creek Marsh, Skidaway Island, Georgia - 041413US metaG (version 2) | ecosystem: Environmental > Aquatic > Marine > Intertidal zone > Salt...
GCACGCAATCGACGCCGAGTTTCATCTTTTCCTCTTCGTCGTCGTCGTCGTCGTCGTCGTCGTCTTCCTCCTCGTCTTCTTCTACTTCGGAACCGCGAAAAGAATCGAACGCGTTCAGCTTCTTCCGCCTCCTCGCGAACCACTCGCACTCTTCCTCATCGCGAGCAAAAAGCGCAACGGTGCCGTCGGAATATCCGACGACGACTTTCTTCTCCTCCAAAGCGTCGTCGTCGTCGTCGTCGCATAAACACAGCGCGGTGGACTCCACGACTCTCGCCGCGGCACCCAGCGATAACGGTTTCGTCAGTTCCCTCGGTGGTTCGAGTTTCCCGCGCGTTTTTAGAGCGAGCGGCGGCGAAGAAGAAGAAGAGGAAGAGCAGCCGCTCGACATTTTGAGATTCTCTTTTTTTTTCTTGCGTGTGTTTTGTAAAGTGAAGATCTTTATGCGCGCGATGATGATGAAGGCGACGACGAAAAAAATATGCGATGTGACCCGTATGATGTTACAGAAAAAGCGAGCAGCTTACTTCTCGTCGTGCTGTTTCTGCTGCTGCTGCTGCTATTAGCGCTACTCCTTATTCGTGACGACGAGGACGACGACGCTGCCGCCAATAGAATCGGAAGAAAAATTTCTTCTTCTTCTTCTTCTTCTTCGTCGTCGTCGTCTCGTCTTTCCGTCCTCTTTTCTCTACGCTGCTGCCGCGCGTTGCGTTGCGTTTCGATTAATATAAATAATGACTGATTTTACCGTTTGATTCTTTCTGTTGTTCATTGTTCATCGTCGTTGTGTTCGTCCTCGTCGTCGTCATTTTCGGGATCCCTTCTCACGTAAAAGAACATGTAACCTTGACTGGCGATGGATTTGACCTCGTCGTCGTCGATGTCTCGGACGTGGTCGTCGTCGAATTGGCGCCAGCGGTTGTCACCGGCGAGATCGCGGGCTACGGCGGTGTAATGGCCGGCGTTCGCGGCGTGGCCGTGGTGCACGACGCACGCGGAGAGGTCGTAGGTGGAAGATTTGGAAGATCCCGCGTTGGTGGTTTCATCCTTCTCCTTTTGTTGCTTGTCTTCGTTTGCCGCCACGGAGGATTTGCGTTTGTTGCTGCCTTTTTTAACGGGTGACTTCCCTTTGCCGCGAGCCGGCTTTTCGACGACAACGACATCGTCATTGTCTTCTTCCTCGGCTTCTGGTTCCAAGAACGGTTCTAAACTTAAGTTTTCTAACGGGAACGCCACCGGCGCGATGATTTTCGCCCGTTGGCCCGACTTTCCTTTCCACATGAATCGTTTCAAGTGTAAAACCAAAACCTTTGGACAATCCCGATTCATAGACGTTCGTTTGGTCGCCGAAGTCACCGCTTGGCATCGCTCGCAGTAGTACCTGTTACCGCCTCCGTCGCCGCCTAAGGTCTCTTCCCTCGTGTGTGCCTCTAAGCACTGTTCGATTGTTGCCTCGCCGTTCGGACCGTTCCCATCGATTGGCGTCGAGTGGTCCCAATACGTGGAGTCGTCCACGTCATTTTGATTATTCCCGGTGTTTGGCAAGCCCAGCGCGTTCACGTTGACTAAAGGAGGACTGATCGCCCGCGTCATCGGTCTCGATACGCTCGGTAAAGGCAAACTTAAATCTAAGAATGGTTCTTTCATCGCGTTCGATTGTCCGCACTCGCTACATTTCACGTGCGAAATGGTCACGCCACCAAAGATTTTCCAAATCGGATCGTCCGACAAGTTCTCTGCGTCGGCAAAGTACGTGTGCGGCGTAGAAGGATCAAACTTCGGCGACTCGATAGAAGACATGTGAGTTTTTGCTTCAGCGACGAGCTTTTGCACGGCAGTCGGAATGCCACCGGCGCTGCGTTTTTTTTGCGCGGCGGTTCGAACCGGCGTCAACTTCCCCGGCGTTTTCAAATTTAACACGTCGTGCAACGACATCACGCGAGGCGCTTTTTCGTTTCCGGTTTCCGGAGGCGAAGGGTCATTCGTCACGCTCGGCGTGTTGCTTTCTCTCTTGATGTTGTTTGCGCCGTCTTCTGTTTTCACAACTTGTGTCGTTTGCGTCGATCGGTCGTTTTGAGCTTGAGCAGCCGAAGGGTTTTCTTTTTCGAGCTTGGACCGTTTCGCTTTGCACGGGCGACACGAGCATCCGTACTTGTGTTCGACTGCACCCCACCTGGAGACGATGACGAAACCTTTCAAGCCTGGGTCGATGACGCCATCTACCGTGTCCGGTGATCCGGCGTGCTTGTTGTTCGTTAAAAGACCTTCTTTGGTGTCCGCGGATCCGCTGCTCGCGTGCAAGAGCTGCTGCTGCTGCTGCTGCTGCTGTTGTTGTTGCTCCTGGTCCTGCAGCTGTCTAAGTCGCGCTTGCTCGTCCGCCTCGCGCTGAAACGGACTCGCGCTGCTGTTGTTTTTGTTCAAGAAACCGAGCGTAGGTGTGTCGTTGTTTCCGTCGTCCAATCCAGTGAGAAAGCTATCTGATCTTCCTACGACACCGCCACCACCTTTACCACCGAGGAAATCGCTCTCGTGACCACTACCGATGGCGAGTGCGTTCTTATGCGCAAACATAGTCGATCCTGCAACCATAGCACACGACGGACTACCTTCTTTACTTCCTAACGGTGAGGCTGTTAAACTCGCGTTCGCCTTTCTCGGTCGAAACGATCTCGCTTTCTTTGGGACTTTTCCAGGCAACACTTTATCGTCGTCGAATACGTCTCCGCCGTTCCTCCGCCTTCCCCCGAATTTCCCATCTCCATCAAAGTCGCTTTCTAACAGCGCGCTCTCCTCGTATTCTCTCTTAAGCCGTTCGTTCTCTTCTCGTTTCTTCATCATGCGTTCCCCGACCAATAATTCTTTCCGTAATCTTTCCAACGCGAACCTCGCAAACTCGTGCGCGTCTTGCTGCGCCGACCCGGCAAAAGCCGGCACGAATCGCCACACCGCCTTCAACAGTTCAGTCGGCGGAAACGCCTCGTATCCGCCGCATCTCAACGTTCTCGCTACTCTCCTAAACTCTTTTCCTAAACACGCACCATCTTTCGCCGCGCCTCTCGCCACGTCTGCCCGTCGTTCTCTCGTCATCGCCGGCGCTCGCGGGTTGAACGAAGCAATCTTCCTGCCCTGGTTCCCTCCCAGACCGCTCCCTCCGCCTCCGTTACCATCGAGTCTATCGCCGCTTCCGTGCGAACTCATCGTCGTCTTTCCTTTCGGAAACGTAAGAATCTCCTCGTGTTGATATCTTTGATTTTGCTGACGCGTCGAGGAAGACGTGGACGCTTTGTTATTCTCATTGTTCCCTCGCCTCGCTCGATTGCTGTTCCCGGCGTTGGCGCTATTCTTCTTCTTACCTCCGTTTGATCCTCGCCGTCGCGCGTCCTCGTCAAAGTCAGCCTCGTCAAAGTCAGCCTCGTTATCCTCGTCACCGTTCTCGTTGTTGTTATTATTCTTCTTCGTCGTCGTCGTCGTCGATGAAACCAATTTCAGCCGCTTCTCTGCTTGTCGTTGGTGTCGTCGTTGTTGGTACTTTTTCCTTTGCTCTGGCGTCAGGTGTTCCACCAACAGTCGTTCGCATTCGTCGCTCAGTAAATACGCTCGGAACGGTTCCAAAGCGCACAACGCCTGTTGCCGGTAACAACAAAAAAAAAAGAAAGAGAATGATATTTGAGCAAAGTCTTTTCGATGAAGCGCCGCGTTTTTGTGTCTTTCGAACGCGCGTGGACGTTCCTCCCGAGAAGAGAGAGAGAGAAGAAGAAGAAGAAGAAAAAACGCGGCGTGTCGCATCCATTTGAACCCCGCCGAGAGAGAGAAAAAAATGAAAAAAAAATGATTTTCCCGAGAGAGAGAGAGAGAGAGAGAAACGCGTACCTGCACGGTGGCGTTTAAATAACACGTGTTGCTGACGTTGTGTAAGCCGGAGGTGCGTCCGACTCCGACAATTTCGTCGTCGTCTTTGGGAGATGTGGTTGGAGGAAGAGCCACCACCGGGGGGTTCTGATTCGCGTCCTCCTCCATTTGGTGGTTTGTTGTTGTTCGGTGGTTATCTCTCGTGTCCCAAGAGCACAGAGTGAGGAGGGACGCGAGAGAAAATTTTTTTTTTTGGATTTCAACCCAACGGTGAGTCTGTGAGTGGCATTTCGAGACCGCGCGGCGGGCGTCGCGGTTTCAACACCTTTTTACGTACTTGGGGACACAACGAGTTAGGGAAAAAACCACACAACTGACACTCGCTCTTCTTTATTATCACACACACACACACACACACAGAGAGAGAGAGAGAAAGAAAGAGAAAGAGAAACGCAGAAATGGAAGCACCGGAAGCGACGGAACTCTTAGGCGCGTACTCCACCGAGCAACTCGCGAACTATCTCTCCTACAACAACTTTGAAAGCGTCGCGAAGGTGGTGGAACAATTACAACTCGACGGACAATCCTTGAGAAATTGTTGCCTCAAGGAGAAAGCGCAGACGGAGAACGAGGTGTCCGTGTGCGAGTTGTTCGGGATTGAGGCGACAGAGGCGGCGAGGATGTACGAGGAGTTGGTGAAAGATTTCGCGGACGTGCCGTACGACGCGGCGAATCCTCCGGATCTGCCGGTCGCGTTGGGGGTGCCCATTGGTGGTGGTGGTGGTGGTGGGGAGCGAGGCGCGCGAGGCGGGGAAACGGTCGGCGGCGCTTTAATGCGAGAAACTCCTCCAGATGGTTTCAGAAATCCTAGGTACCCGTCGTGGTACGATCACTCGCCGACGAACGATCGATGGCGCCACGGATTTAGCAGAGATTATTATTTCCCGCCCGCAGAGGAAGACGAACGCGAGCGACAACTGAGAGAACGAGAGAGTAAAGTGGAAGAGCGAGAGAAGCGAATGGAGGAGATAGAGGCGCGATTGAAAAAGTTGGAGGAGGAGAAGACCAGTGCGGTGGATAGCGTGACAGCTCCTTCAGCTTGATCCTTCTCGACGACGATGACGATGATTATGTAAAATATTTACTATTGTAAAAACAAAAGCGAACAACAACCGAACGAACGAACTAACGACCGGGTAACGACCAGAGACCAATCTCTTATTTTTTTTCTACTTTTGGTTCTTATTAAAACGCTGTTTATTTATTTATGTATATCCCCTCCCTCTGTTAATTACGTGTGTGCATGAACAACTGATTACCAGCCGATGTGTCTGTAGTTCTCACCCGCGTAGACAGAGTCGGCGCCAAGCTCCTCCTCGATTCTCAACAATTGGTTCATCTTGGACAAACGCTCCGATCGGCACGGCGCACCAGTCTTGATTTGGCCAGTCGCCAAACCAACCGCCAAGTCCGCGATGAAAGAATCTTCAGTCTCGCCAGATCTGTGCGAAGCCATGACCCCCCATCCAGCTTTCTTGGACATGCCGACCGCTTCGATGGATTCAGAAATGGTACCGATTTGGTTGATCTTCAACAAAAGCGCGTTGCACCACTTGCCATCAATCGCCGCTTGGACTCTCTTCGGGTTCGTGACCAACAAATCGTCACCGACAATTTGGCACTTGCCGCCAGCAGTCAACAACGCCGTGTTCTCCGAATCATCTTGGTCGAACGGATCTTCGATGGAAACCATCGGGTACTCTGTGCAAAATTCGTTGTATAAGTCAATCATTTCCTTGCCGGTTTTCTTCAAAGAACCGTCGTTGTTCTCCGTCTTGAAGTCCAAGTCGTACATGCCGTCCTTGGTCAAGAACTCAGAGGCCGCGACGTCCATACCAATCTTCACCTTACCGGTGTAGCCAGCCTTTTCGATGGCCTCGACAACCAAGTCCAAACCTTCCTTGTTGTCTTGAATATTCGGCGCGAAGCCACCTTCGTCACCGACGTTGCATGCGTCTTGGCCGTACTTCTTCTTAATGACAGATTTCAAGTTGTGGTAAACTTCCGAACCCATTTGCATGGCTTCCTTGAAAGACGTCGCGCCAACCGGCAAGATCATAAATTCTTGCATGGCCAACTTGTTCCCGGCGTGGGAACCGCCGTTGATGATGTTGAACGCCGGAACCGGCAAGACCAACTTGCTGTTGCCCGCCAATTCAGAGATGTGCTTGTACAAAGGAATACCCTTTTCGCCGGCACCAGCCTTGGCCAACGCCGTGGAGACGGCCAAGATGGCGTTCGCTCCCAACTTACCCTTGTTGTCGGTACCGTCCAACTCTTTGCACATGAATTCGTCGAGCGCTTTTTGCTCTCTCGGATCCTTGCCAATCAACGCCGGACCGATGATTTCGTTGATGTTCTTAACCGCAGTCATGCAACCTTTGCCCATCCACGCGCTGCCGCCATCTCTCAATTCAACGGCTTCGTAGATACCCGTGGACGCCCCGGACGGGACCATCGCGCGGAACATGCCTTTGCCGGTGTGAATGTCGCATTCCACCGTCGGGTTGCCTCTAGAGTCAAAGACTTGGCGACCGACAACCTTCGTGATCGCCGCCGGCGTTTGCTTTCTCAAGTGGTCAGCCTGTGGAAAGTAAGTGATGTAATTGTTAATACTTTTATCGGAGAATGCGTCGTGGCGACGTTTCGTTCTTCTTCGCTCGACGAGATTTCTCCCTTTTCCCCCCCCACCCAGATAAGACGACGACAAAGAAATGGAAGTAGTTTTCCAACTCGCCGTCGACGCTTTATCCACCTTTTTTATCCTTCCCGAGGAGGAGGAGGAGGATGCCGACGGCGTCGCGTAAGAAAAACAGGATTTGCACAACATCTTCGCTCTCAAAAGAAAACAGCAGCGCCAAAGAAACTCCGTTCCTCTCTGTTATCCGTATCGAGAACGCGACGCGTGTGTATAATCTACCCGCGCGCACAGCCGCGACAAAAATAAAGAAGTGAGGGGAGAAAGGAGAGAGAGAGAGAGATTTCCAAAAAAAAGAAGAGCTCACACGAGAGTGGAGTCACAAAGCGATTAAAAACAAAAAAAGAAATCCGGCGACGGCGCGCAGTCACCGACCCCTACTCGCGAACGTCAAACGACCGAACCGACGCGAATTTCGCGCGAGGAGAAACGTGTTCTTCGCGCGGAAACTCGTGCATTGTGAGTGGGCTCGAGGCGCTGGGCTCACGAGCCCATAAAACGCTCCGCGCGTTTCCACGTGAGACATTTTTTTCGCCCGGCCACTACGCTTTTACCATTTTTTGGCGGTATAAAAAACAAAAAAAAACACGTCTCGGAAAGTGCGCTAAAACGCCCAGACGCGACCTACCATGAACGAAATCGGTTCCGGCGCTTTCGCCTTGACCGCCGCGTTGATGGTCTCTTCCACTCTTTTGGAGAGATTGTGCGTTTCGATGTACTCTTGGATGGACATATTCGTTTTTTTTTGTTTTGTTGTGTGTGTGTGTAATTCGTGCGTAAAAAAAGTGGAGCGGTGGCTCTTCTCTCTCTCTGTGGGAAAAAAAGGAACAAATCTCTTCTTTCGTCATTTTTTTCTCCCCGCGCGCTTGAGTTTTATATAAGAAACAGCACGTGTGGACGCGAAAAACGAGAACGAGAAGAAGAAGAATACCAACACTCTCCGCCACATCTTCGTCGGCACTACTCGGCGTCATGGCTCCTTTAAAACCGAAAACGATCGCCATGTTTGACGTGGACGGCACACTGACCGTCCCGCGTAAAACGGCAAACGCAGAAACTTTGGATTTCATCAGATCTTTGCGAAAGACGTGCGCGGTCGCCATCGTCGGCGGGTCGGATTACGCGAAGATTTGCGAACAGTTAGGTCCGGATTTTGAGAAGGAGGTGGATTATTTATTCTCCGAGAACGGATTGGTGGCGTATAAGGACGGGGAGATGATTGCTAAGCAATCTTTCTTGAACTTTTTAGGCGAGGAAAAGTTGCAGAAATTTCTCAACTTTGTCTTGAAGTACATCGCGGATTTAGAGATTCCGCAAAAGAGAGGGACGTTCATCGAGTTTAGAAACGGGATGTTGAACGTTTCGCCGATTGGACGCAACTGCTCGCAAGAAGAGAGAGACAACTTTGAAAAATTCGACGAAACTGCGAACGTGAGGAAGACGATGGTGGAGACGTTGAGGAAGGAATTCGCGGACTACGGTTTGACGTATTCCATCGGAGGACAGATTTCCTTCGACGTCTTTCCGAACGGATGGGATAAGACGTACTCGTTGCAATTCGTCGAGAAGGATGGATTCGAGGAGATTCATTTCTTTGGTGATAAGACGTACAAGGGCGGGAACGATTACGAAATTTTCGAGAGCGCAAAGACCATCGGACACACCGTGACGAGCCCGGAAGACACCGTGAAGCAAGTCACGGAATCCATCATCAACGCTTAAAAAATTATTTCATCTACACAGTTGTTAATACACTTAAAATACATGACCACTACTATTGCTAGTTTGCTTTACTACCTCCTTTCGTTTAATTTCTGATCGACTAAACCACCTTCTTTACTCAAATGCAAAGCCTCTCGGGCGACTTCTTCCTCCGCTAACGCTCGAAGCAAAACCGTCGAGGCGACCTCGCTCGATGCTTTCTTCGCGGCGTTCTCGGCAAAGTCTCGCCCGACCGCTTTCGCCGAAATTCCCTCGAAAATCTTCGGTTGTTCGTCTCCACTTGTACCGCTCGAAGTATCATTACTACTAGTACGACTACGACTACGACTATCATCATTAAAACTACTGTTCCTCGCTTCCTCTTCATCTCTCGACAACGCGCTGCTCAAACGACTGCTGCCTCTGCTTCTCAACCCAAAACCTCGAATCTCCCCGACGACGTTCTCCAGCGCCTTCGTCGTCCCTCTCAAATCCTCCCGAAGCTCTTTCACCTCTGACTCCTCCAAAATCTTCTCCACTTTTTCTCGATACGCGTGCGAATAGCCCACCATTTTCCCGGCGAATCGTCCCAAGGATTTCGCCACCACCGGGACGTCTTTCGGGCCGAGCAAAACGACCGCGGCGAGCGTGGTGCCGAAAATCTCGCCGTACGAGAAGCCGAGAAACTGGCTCGCGCGAGTTAACTTCATATTTTTTGTACGCGATGCGATGTGTGTGTTAATGTGTGCACGATATATGTATGTGCGATGCGCGCATTTTCTGAAGTTTTTTCCTCGCGTCGCGCTCTTCTTTTTTCGTTAGAAAAGTAACGCGCGCTAAACGCGCTTTCAATCGAACGGCGTCGCGCGGCGATTTTTTACAATCGCGACGATGACGACGAGAGGCGAAAGAGTTTTCTCTCGGCTGCTCGCGTTGGTTTTGGTGCTGTTGGTGTCGCTGCCTTCCTCTTCTTCGATTTCATCGTCGCCTTCGTCGACGGAGACTTTGACGCCTACCGCGACGAGAAAGCATCATCATCATCATCATCGCGCGCGAGAAAAGAAATCGATCGAAATCTCACTCCCGACCGCGTTTCAACCGGCGACGTCGTTCGCGCTCGAAACGGCGGAATCGGTGTCCACGTGCTGCGGGAACGAGAAGTTTTGGGGATTCGTGAAGCTTTGGTCCAATCAGAACGGGTTGAACGGGAAGAAATGTCAACGATTTATTGAATCCGCGATGGAGAATGCGGTGGTTGGACCGAAGAAGGAGGGGGCGGCGTCGTCGTCAATGATGATGACGAACGCGCTGAAGATGAGCGTGGGGTTGAGACAATTCGCACCGAGGTTGGCGATGTTTCGAGCGTTGAAAGAGGAGGCGGTGGAGGAAGTGGTGAAAGAAGAGGCGAGGAAAGAAGAGGCGAGGAACGCGTGTTGCTTCGCGACCGTCGGAACGCGCGGACGGTACGCGACGGACGCGGCGAGTTTACGGAGCGCGGTGAACGAGGCGGTAAAGGAAGAGAGCGAGGATGAAAAAACCGAATACGCGAGGAAACCGTACTCGTATGTAGTGCCGACGGAGTTTGACCACGTGTATCCAACCGGGAAGGAAGACGATGTCGCGGCGGGATCCGAAGTAGAGGAGAACGCAAAGGAAGAACAATCGCCGATGGTGTACTTGTACGCCGCTACTGGGTCCCAGTGCTTCTTGGACATGCACGAATACTTAGCCGAGAAGGCGGCGAAGAAAGAGGTGAGGTACGTTTTGAGGCCGGTATTTGAGAAGTCGTGTTTGAACGATGCGAAGGCGGTGAAGCAGTGCACCGCGTACGGGGCGTTCAATTACGACGGTGATAAGAAAAGGAGCGATACGAGTAGTGCGAATGCAAAAGATGAAGACGCCGAACTTTTGCGCGTGCCGGGATTTGGCGTCGAGTTGGCGATTAAGAACATGGAGTATAAAGCCGTGGACGATCAAATCATCGGCAAAGATGACGAAGAAGGCGGAGACGAGAGCGACGAGGAAATCGTGTTGGGCTTCAACTTCAAGACGCTTCGAAAGCGCCTCGCCGAGAAAGGAGGAGAAGACGCAGAAGAAAAGCTCGACGGATTCAAGAAACAATTAGAAATGGAAGAGAAATCGATCAAAGGTGACATGTTTGAACCACTTCCGAAGTGGAAAATTGCCAACCTCGGTTTACTCGCCACGCAAAAGATTGTTTCCGCAAGGGATCCTTTATCGATGCTACGCGATGTGACGCAGAATTTTCCTTCTCTCATGAATAAGATGGCTAACACAATGCGCGTGCAAAAGAAAACGAGAGAGGAAGTGAAAGAGAACCAACGAGCGGTGGCACCGTCTTCAGTTATCATGTCGTTGAACGGGCAGCCGATGGAACTCGATACGGTCGATGCGTTTGCAATCACGGACCGAATTATTTCTGAATTGCGGGACGCCGAGCGAGTTCGCTCGATTGGATTAGGAGATAGGGCTGCCGCGGAAACGTTGCATTTACGGCCAAAAGGCATGCGTACGAAAGAGCCGCCTAAGGTTGACGTCAATTTTTCCCCTGTCGAGTTTAGTTACGACTTTGAAAAGGACAAGCAGTACGAAAAGTGGACGAAGAGTTACTCAAAGTTTTTAAAAGCGATGATGCAATCGCACGGCCAAGGAGGGTTACCGCCGATTCGGCGAAACTTGATCAATATCGTTGCTATTGTTAACCTCGGGACTGCGGAAGGTATGGAAATTGTAAATGTGTTGGAGCAATACCGTAAAATGAATTTTCCGGTGAGATACGCCATCCTTGCAATTGGGAGCGACGACAAAACGCAGTTATTCGAAGACGACGATTACATGGGCGATGGTTTTGGTGAAGAGATTCCAGACGATTCGCTTCCAGAAGGGCAGACGTATTCAAATTTGGTCGCAAAGTGCGCGCATTATATTTTAGCGAAATACGGGCCCAAACCCATGCGCTCGTTTGTTGTCGATATCATCGGAAGTCGAGAACAGCTCGCTCCAGGCGACTACTTCTCGCCTCCGGTATTGGCGCCTCCAAAGTGGGAAGACGCGAGGTCAAGTTTCGTGCAAATTGCGCGAGCGATAGAAGTATCGAACGCGTCAGGTAAAGGAAAAGATAAATCCGTATCGGCGGCGGAAAGAAAAGAGATCATGGAACGCGTCATCAGAGAGTTGAACGACGTATTAGATAAAATGGAAGACGACAACGAGAAAGATGAAAGCAGAAGTTACAGCGAGGACGCGTTGAAAGCGAAACGAGCCGTCAAAAGTCGAGGACTTGAACCGAATTCTGTCTTGATCAACGGTGTCTACTACAATAGTGAAACGAGTCGAAGGACTATCGGCGCTTCTCTTTCTCGCGCTATGGGACATTTACTCGGCTCTGTCGTTCAAAATCTTCAACAAGCTATTCACACGAAGCAATTGAAGGAGGACATGGACGCTTACACTTTCGTGAACAAAGGCGCAGCGAAAAAGTTACGTCCAGAAGTTCAAGACGAATCCGCGTTTCCACCGAAATTTCTATCGGAAATCCCACATTCGTTATACGTCTCCAAAACATGGCTCGAAGGTGGTGCGCAAAATGAAGTAAAACCAGTGTCCATCTGGGTCGTCGCCAATCCGGATTGTGTTCTCGGTAAAGCGCAATTAATGGAAGCCATGACATTCTTGCGCTCTTCCTACGACGATCCAGATAATACTGAGGGTGGAGATGAAGAGGGCGTCGGTAAAGAGAATGTGGCGAAACAAACGCGTTTATTTTTCGTCAACCCGCAAATGAGCGACTCTGCGGAACCAACACTAGTAGCGCGCGCCGTTGTAGCCGCGACGCAGCTTACTAGTGCGCGCGAACGCATTCCGTCCCTCGTGTTGGAGTTGCTGAAAGATGGAGAAGGCGATCAAGACTTTATAGACCGTGCAGTGAGAGCATCGGGAGTGAAAGCGGATGAGTTTCAGAGAATCTTACGGAACGAAGAAACGATTGACGGCCTTTTGAAATTTCAAAGAACGATCAATGCGAAATATCTTGGGAACGCGCGACGCGCGTTTGTCGTCAACGGACGTTTACTCGATCCGGTTGTTTTAGAAACGGAGTTCGATGCTAGTGATTTGTATGTCGTCACTGAAGGAGATCTTGAAAAACGAGCGAACGATGCGCGAAAGATTGTCGAGCGCGACGCAAAGTCAAAGACGGATCCGAAGGATATGACCACGACAGTGCCGTTTCGTGTTGTTTCTGCCCGCATCGCATCTTTATCCCAATTTATCGCTAAGAGATACGAACAAGCCGCGACGAGAGGTGTCGTTGAATCGTTAGAGTTTCTATCTACGAACCGCACGGCATTCACTCTGGGGAAAGACGACAGTGGAGATGACGTCGCGATGGTTGAAATCGAAGTTATTCTCGATCCACTTTCTAAGGAGGCGCAGAGAATTGCCCCAGTTTTAAAAGTGCTCAAAGATTCGCTTGGTACTCATGCCTCGTTAAAGGTCATTATGAATCCGGTAGAAAAGTTATCGGATGTTCCGTTATCCTCGTATTTCCGATACTGCGCGCAAGACCTGGCGGATTGGTCGAAATCGCCCAAAGTTACTTTCGAAGCGGGAAGTTTGCCGGAGAGCAAAACGCTCACCGCACATCTCGACCATCCAGAGCCTTGGATGGTGACGACAAAAAAAGCTAAATACGATCTCGATAATTTAATACTGGAGAATGTGAAAGAAGATACGGTGTTTGCGGAGTATAGTTTGGAGAGCTTGTTGGTCACGGGACACGCGTTTGACGGGGACAATCCAAGAAATCCACCTCGAGGGACCCAAGTTGTTTTACAGAAGAAGTGGTCAATGACCGAAAATATCCAAGAACAAAACGAAGTTGAGGACAACACCATCGCGGGTACGATTATCATGGCTAACCTTGGTTACTTTCAACTCCCCGCATATCCCGGACGATTCGCCTTGGCGTTGAAAGAAGGACGCTCGCGAGACGTGTACGAAATGGTATCGACGAACTTAATTGATATTGACGACCGAACGAACACTTTTTCGAGCGGGCGCACGGATCCATCCAAGTTCAGAGCGGAAATAACCATCGCGGGCTGGAGTGGGAAAAGGGTCGAAATGAAACTGAGGAAACGCGCGGGATTTGAAATGGCGGATGTTTTGAGCGAGGACGACGACGAAATGGAGGAGAGCACAGGTGGTTTAGGCTCGAGAATCTCCTCCTTATTCGGAGGTAAAAAAAAGAAGAAGAAGAAACAAGTGCAGCTCGATGAAAACGGATTAGAAACTATTCACATCTTCTCCGTCGCCACCGGCCACTTGTACGAACGATTCCTCAAAATCATGATGGCGTCGGTGCGTCGCAACACGAAGAATCCGTTGAAATTTTGGTTCATCAAAAACTGGTTGAGTCCATCTTTCAAAGATTTCCTCCCGCATTTCGCGAAAAAGTACAACGTCGAATACGAATTGATCACGTATAAATGGCCAACCTGGTTGAACAAGCAAACGGAAAAGCAACGCATTATTTGGGCGTACAAGATTCTCTTTTTAGATGTCATCTTTCCGCTTTCGCTCGAGAAAGTTGTCTTTGTCGACGCCGACCAAATTGTTCGAGGCGACATGAACGAGCTGTGGAACATCGACTTACAAGGCGCTCCATACGGATACACCCCGATGTGTGATAATAACAAAGAGATGGAAGGGTTCAGGTTTTGGAAACAAGGCTTTTGGAAGACGCATTTGAGAGGCAAACCGTACCACATTTCCGCGTTGTACGTGGTTGATTTGAAACGGTTCCGAGAGTTAGCGGCGGGCGATCAATTGCGAGGAATGTACGACCAATTATCCAAAGATCCAGGTTCGTTGGCAAACTTGGATCAAGATTTACCGAATTTCGCGCAGCACCAAGTCCCAATATTCTCGTTGCCAATGCCGTGGCTTTGGTGTGAGTCGTGGTGTGGCAATGAAACGAAAGCGGCGGCGAAGACGATCGATTTGTGTAACAACCCGTTGACGAAGGAACCGAAACTCGTTGGAGCGGCGAGAATAGTGAGTGAATGGACTGAATTAGACGAAGAGGTTCGTGCGTACACCTCTGACGTGGAGCAGAGTAGTTTACTCGGTAAAACCACCAGAAAGCACGACGAACTCTAAAATTTTATTTGTTGATTAGTATACAATTTATAGCGTTGCAAGCTCAAACAATAGAGCATATGTTCGTAGGTTTCATTCATCCTTCCTTTGCTTTCCGCATATCCGCTATGGTCTCTTCCACCGACCGCTTATCTCTCTTCTCCCCTTCTCTCGCCACTCTTAACTCGGACAAGGCGTCACCGAAAGCCGGCGCCTTGTCCGTCAAACTTTCCTTCTTTCGAAACGCGAGCATCTCCCTCTTCGCTTTCTCCGCCTTCTCTCTTAAACTAATCTCCAACTGTTTCTTTTCCTCCTCTTCTTTCTTACTCAATTTATACACGCGCACGAATTTCATCGGGTCGCCGTTTTCGTCCATCACATCGTCGATTTCAATCGATTCTGAGTTTGTGTGCAACTCCGAGGCGCATCCGTGCGCGACGTCCCGCCACATCTTCACCATAGGTTGGAAACTGCCGTTAGCATTCGCGAAGAAAAGAAGAAGAAGAAGAAGAAGAAAATCACGTGATAGGTCAGTCGAAAAGTCTTCGACGAAACAAACGAAACGCTAAAAACGCACCTAAAAGTCACCGTCTCCTCCCCTTTCTTCGCCTCCCACTTCTCCACGACTTCGCTCTCGATTTTTTCCCTCACTTCTTTTTCAAACTTCTTCCTTTGCTCCAACGCGCGTTCCTGCGGCGTCATCAGCGAGCTTCGGTCTATCGCTCTGTTATCACGCGACGGACCTCCTCCGTTCGCCTCGACACCGCCCGAAGAAATACCTCTGTTTTTCTGTTGCTGTTCGCTCGTCTTCTTGATGTTCCCGAGTATGTTTCCGAGTAAGTTTGAAGAAGAGGAGGACGGCTTGTTGTTCTTTTTACCGGTTTTCCCGACGCCGCTGCTGCTGTTCCCTTTGAGGGAGAGCGAAGACGTGCCTCCTCCTCCTCCTCCCCTCGCCGCTCCCGGTCGTTTCATTTTCTTTTTCTCTCTCTCTCTCTCTCCCTTTTTAATGTACGCCTGTGCATGCAACGCAACGCTCGTCGTCTGGTCCTCCTCCCGTTAGAGAGAGAGAGAGAGAGAGAAGAGGGAAGAAGCGCGCGAAAGCGGAAGGAAGTGCGTCGTTCTTCGTTGGTACGCGAAACGTTTTTGAGATTTCTATTTTTAGGGTTTCATTGAAACCCTAAACCTGTATTTGCAGTCCTCGAAAAGCTGACGCAAAAACACAAAAAGGAAACAACGCGAGAAAAAAAGAAAAAAAAAATGGAGGAGGAAGAAGAACAACAACCGACGTCCCCGCACCCGGGCCCGGAAGCGTTTTCGCTCAAAATGCTCGTGGATTCGCGAAACGCCGGCGCAGTTTTAGGTACGCGCACGCACGGCGTGGTTATCTTTTAAATCGTGGCGTAAACGTTTAACGCTTCTTTTTTTCTTTCGTAAAGAGAAAAGCGAGAAGCGGGTTCGCGGATCGAAATTTTATCTCTATTCTAAAATTCCTTCCTCTGTTCTGACGCGTTGTCCCTTTTCTCTCTCTCTCTCTCTCTCTCTCTTTCGCAAAAAAACAGGCAAAGGAGGCGCGACCATCAACGAGTTACAAACGTCCACGAACTGCAGAATTCAGCTGACGAGAACGGGAGAGGTGTTCCCGGGGACGAGCGAGAGAGTGTTGACTTTATCCGGGGAATTACCATCCGTGTTAACGGCTGTGCACTTGATATGCACGAAACTGCAGTCGGAAACGAATAACAATAACAACAACAACAACGAAGAGAATCTTGAGAATGGTGATACTGGTCACCATAATAACAGCAACGATGGAGAAGAGAACAAGCAAACGCCGAAATGTAGACTAGTAATCCCGAACGCCGCGGCTGGGTGCGTCCTCGGAAAAGGAGGCGCGACGATAAAATCGTTCATAGAAGACTCCGAGGCGGAGATCCGATTGTCGAGTCAAAACCAAGCTCCCCCCGGGTGTCACGATCGAATTTTGACCATAAATGGGACAATTGGGCAGATTTTGAGGGCGGTGGCGTTGGTTGCGGCGAATCTATTGGAAGATCAAAATTACGCGACATTGGTGAAGAGGCAGAGTACGTATCGGCCGAGTTTGGACTACGGGAGAGGAAGAGGATCCATGGAGCACGGTAGAGGACATTATAACAACGTGGACCCACAAAACGTGGTTTCGGCGACTATGCAAGTAGATGATTCGAAGATGGGGCCGATTTTAGGCAAAGGAGGGAGGACGATTACGGAAATTCAGGTGAGTTCTGGGTGTAGGATCAAAGTGAGCGACCGAAACGATTTTGTCCCCGGTACGAATTTAAGGACGTTGCAAATCAGCGGTTCGGTGACGGGAGTGCAAATGGCGTGGGAAATGTTAGAGGAGAGGTTAAGGAAGATCGAAGCAGACAGCGTGCAATGAGAGAAACAAGAATTGAGAAAAAATAAAAAACGTATAGCGGGCTAGGCAAAATCAGAGAAGCAGAGAAACGAGAGACGCAAATTCTTTTTTTTTACGTAGTATCGATATAATAACAATTGGAATTAATAACTGTACCAAACTCTCTCACACACTCGCGAATAGCATTAATAAGTATCTCTGATTAATAATTTAATCGAAGACCTTGCACTCTTCGGCTCCCGGGTCAGACGCGCACAAGGCATCCATCGGGTCGGAGAAGTTCTCGACGCCAGTTCTTAACGCCTTGGCGACGATGAGCGTCAAGTCAACAACTCTTTGCGTGTAACCCCATTCGTTGTCATACCACGCGACAACCTTGACCATGTCGTCGCCCATGACCATGGTCAAGGCGGCATCGATCGTCGTGGAGACGTCGGTGCATCTGAAATCGACGGAAACCAACGGAGTGTCGGTGATGGCCAAAACACCCTTCATCGGGCCGTTTTGGGCCTCTCTGAACGCCGCGTTGACTTCTTCGGCAGTGACACCCTTCTTTTCAACGTTGACAACCAAGTCGACGATGGAAACGTTCGGGGTCGGGACTCTCAACGCGATACCGTTCAACTTACCCTTCAATTGCGGCAAGACCAACGCGACGGCCTTGGCGGCGCCAGTGGAGGTCGGCACAATGTTCAACGCGGCGGCACGCGCACGTCTCAAATCTCTGTGCGAGGCATCCAAGATTCTTTGGTCACCAGTGTAGGAGTGAGTGGTGGTCATGGTACCCTTGACGATGCCGAAGTTTTCGTCCAAAACCTTGGCGAACGGCGCCAAGCAGTTGGTGGTGCACGAGGCGTTGGAGACGATGTTGGCAGCCGGGTCGAATTGGTCCGCGTTGACGCCAACGACGTAGGTCGGGATGTCGTTACCCTTGGCCGGGGCAGTGATAACAACCTTCTTGGCACCAGCAGTGATGTGCTTGCCAGCGCCCGGGCCGTCGAGGAAGACACCGGTACCTTCGATGACGATGTCGATGCCCATTTCCTTCCACGGCAACTTCAACGGGTCTCTTTCCGCGACAACGTTGATGATGTCACCATCGACAGACATGGTCTTGTCATCGATAACCTTGACGTCAGCCTTGAACGTACCCAAGATGGAATCGTACTTGAGCAAGTGCGCAGCCGGCTTGGCGCCGCCGGATTGGTTGACGCAGACGACTTGGAGCGGGCAGTCCGGTCCGCGAGTCTTCCAGCATCGGACAAAGTTACGGCCGATGCGGCCGAAACCGTTGATTGCAACCTTGATCTTGTCCGCGGCGACAACGGTGTTGTTGACGGCAGCCTGCGTGTTGTGATTGATGGAACGATGAAAGATGGGTCAGTTTCATCTCACGTTTAAAAAAAAAAAATGGTGTGGCAAAAGCAAAAGCAAGAACAAGAAGAGAGTGGCATTTTTTTTGCTTTTTTTCTCCTCGCTCACCAAGGGGCAACATATCCACTCGATTTCTTCTTCCCTCGGGATCGATCTCTCTCTGCTCTTTCTTTCTCGTTCTCTCTCTCTCTCTCTCTTCCCTCCTCGCGGACGAAGAGCGCCCGAGAAAAGTTCTCTGAAATAACGCAGCCCTCCCTCCCTCCCTCCGGTGGGTTCTTTCGACGCGCGCGCGTTTCGAGAGAGAGAGAGAGAGAGAGAGGCGAGAATGAATTCTCCGTCACCCGATCGTTATCTCGTTGAAGGCTCTCTCTGCCACTCTCTCGCACATTCTCACGCACGCGACGGAGGAGCGCAACCAAAAAAAAAACAAATTCTTACGAGTAAACAAAAACGAACGATACACGCGTACCTTGGCGACGGTGCGGTTCTTGAATTGGCCGGAAACAGCCGAGAACTGCGTGAGTTGGGTGGTCTGTGAAGAGAAACAGAGGTCAGCGTCTTCGCGTGGGACGGGAACGAGCGCGTTTCCGAACCGGGGCGAAGAAAAAAAGAAATCGCGAGGTGTGCATAACGAGAGCGATTACACGTCAATTTTTACCCGCGTTTTTTTTTTCTCTTCCTTTAAAAAAATTGCTCCCAAAAACGGAAGCGCGCGAACGGCGAGCGCACGAAACGACGACGGATTTACATCCCGCGAGTATGAATGCGTACCGTGGCAGTGAAAGAAGCCATTTTTGATTCGTGTAAAATGTGCGGTATAAAGTGAAGACGAATCGCGTCGCAGGCCAAAGAGCGTTTGCGATTTTTTTTTTGTTCGCCTTAGCCATCGTCGTCTCAAAGATATCTGAAAAAGTCAAAGCGGAGCCTCACACGGGTCTCTCTCTCTCAAAAAAAAAGGAGATCCCCCCGCCGCGAGATAATAAAAGGAAGGTCGTGCCTCCCTCAAAGACAAAACCAAAAAAAAGTTTGGGCCCATACACGCAGCAGCAAAGCAGCCCGCGCGAGAAAGTTTTCGCACGTCGCAAAGGAGCACTTTTTTTTTTCAACTCGTCGGGAATATACCCACAAAAAGCTGTAAACGCTTCGACAGAGTCTCCCCCCTTTTCGCGCTTCTCCTGGTGCTCGCAATTTTATCTCTCTCTCTGTGTGTGTGCGCGCGATTCTCTCTTTTGTTGTTTTTGTCGTCGTTTGTCGTCGCGTTCCGCCGCAGAGAGAGAGAGAGAGAGAGAGAGATGAACGCGAACGAGAAGAAGATGAACGACGCGGTTTTGTTGACCTCTCGTCGTCGTGAAAAGGACGAAAACGAGGACGAAGAAGGCGCGAGGACGAGGAGGCAAACGAGGAAAACGACGACGGAGGAAGAAAAAGTGAGGCTTATGGAAGCGCACGTCGAGGACACGCGGGCAACCTCGGAGGCGTTGATTCAATGGTGCGACGAGACGACGTTGGAAAGATTTTTACGTGCGGACAAAGGAAACTTGGAAAAAGCGAAAGCTCGATTGAAATCGACGTTGCTTTGGCGACGAGACGAGATGAATTCATTTTGTAAGTGCTGCTTCGAGGACGATTCGAGAAGTCATTACATGCACGTCGTCGGACGGACGAAGAATGGGAGACCGGTGGTGTTTTCTGATATCGGTCTGGCGAGGAACTCGAAACCGAAAGATAACGAAGCGCACGCGACGTTTTGCATGGAACAGGTGGAAAAGTGTTTGCCAAAGTACCCGGACGACACGTACGTGTGGGTGTCGGATTTTCACAAGTTTGGACGGCAACATCTTAATCCTTCGGTTGCGAAGAAAGTGTTGGGCTTGTTCGCGAGGCATTATCCCGAACGCATGGGTGCGATGGTGTTCGTAGAAGCGCCGAAGATTTTCAACATTCTGTACAAGATTTGCGAAAAGTTTGTCGATCCGACGACGATGGCAAAGTTAAGATTCGTGAGAGGACCGACTGGATTAGGCGGTGGAAAGGAGTTTCGATCGTTGTTAGAAGACGGGTATTGCGACAAAGACACGTTCGAGTGGATCGAACGAGAGATGATGGAAAATCGTTTGCACTGGGATAAAGTGAGCGAGGAAAAGTCGTGGACGAAATCTCACGCGAGGAACGACGGCAAGTATTACTACTCGAATCCAGAGCACGACATTAGAGGTTCAAACGCGTTCATCCAAGAACCATTTTGTTTAGAAATGCACGCGTTTTGTAAAAAACACGTGAACATGAGGACGTGTTTGCCGCTTGGGGACAATAGAAGAGTACCGGTAGGATTAGTAGCAGAAGAAGAAGAAGAAGATGAAGAAGAGTTTGCATTGAGCAAAATTATTGAGAGAGGCGACTCGGTCTCGTCGATGGCAACGCCGAACATCGCGCTCGAAAAGATGAAGATAATCGAGGGCGAAGAGGAAGAAGAGGAAGAATTTCACGACTGCAGAGAAAAGTTTAAGAAGAATAACGTCGTGAAAGCAGTCATCAAGAAGCTTTCGCCGTCGAAGAACAGACGAAGAAGTAGTAGAATTGCTGCAATGAATAGGAACGTTTACTAGCTTTAGTGTAGTGGTTTTAGATCTCATATGAGTAGTGTATTTATCGCATTTGCTTCTAAAGCAACCCAAGCTGACGCATCTTAAACTTACTCATTGGTTTCGTTTCTTTCTCGCTGTTGTCTTCACTCGGTGAACGCGCTCCTCCGTCTCTACCTTCTCCTTCCCTCTCGAACCCTCTTTCTATGACGGGCATGCCCGCATCTAACCCAGCGTGTATTTGGATTCGTTTTTGACTATTGCTAGCGCTATGGTCCTGACTACTCGTACTTCTACTACTACTTGCTACGTTAGTACTCTTCACTCCCTCTGGGCTGACCTCTTCTTCTTCTTCGGCTTCTCCTCCGTCCTCTTCCTCTTGTTCTTCCAATCGTTCCATTTCCTCAATCTTCAACAACCAGCTCTCCAACTCTCCTTTCGCTTTCTTCCTATCTTCTCGGTCTCTCTCGATTTCCTTTTCGTTTCGCATTTGCATCACCTCGTCTTCTCTTTCTTCTCCTTCTTCGTTCGCGGCTGCGGTCTCGTCTATTTCCAACACGTCCACAATCTCGCCGTCTCTCGGCGTGAGCACCGTCTTCCTCCCATTCGGACCTTCGATGACTCTAGACTTTGGTTCTTCCTCTTCGCCACTCCTCGTTCCACCACCACCGTAACTCCCTCCGTTCAGACTTTCAAACTTTTCGGACAAAACTCGCATCGTCTCTCGATGTTCAATTTCGCTCGTCCTCAACTCCTGTTCCGCTCGAAGCAATTTCTCCCTCGCAAAAACTTGTCTCTTTCTCAGCATCGCGCGCGTTTGCTCTCGAGTGCGTTCCGCGTACAGCTGGTCCTCGCTGCTAGATAATTTAATCAGTAACTCATCGCAGTTTGTGATTTTCCCCTCGATGAACGCGACGGACGTGAACGGCGCCATGACTACTTGGCCGTTCTCGAGCGACGAGACGACGTCCAACAGTTCGCTCTGTTCGCGGTCGAAGCGCGAGAGCGTGTCGAAGATGTGTTTTTTCTCTCGCACGGAAGAGAGGGAGAGTCGAGCGATGTGCGCGAGCGTCGCCGGGTCGTTCAGCGACGCGTTTTCGTCGTTCATTTCGATCGATTGATTCAGTCGGAGGAGCGATATACGGCGACGAATTGTGAAGAGCATTTGCGAGAAAACCTTTTGACAAACAAACGAACGAGATACGAGAAAAGAGAACGAGTCGCACAACAACTGCTGAATATTTTCACGTGTGTAGATTGGACATTTTTTATAAACGCGTGTAAAAGCTATCGCATATACTCTCTTCAACTCCCTACGCTACCGAATCACTTAGCGCCGAGCAACTTCAACATTACGGCGTTTTGAGCGTGCATTCGATTTTCGGCTTGTTGCCAGACGACGGAGTAATCGGCTTCCATGACCTCGTCGGTGCACTCGGTGCCTCTTTCGGCCGGGAGGCAGTGCATGAAAATCGCATTCGGCGTCTTTCGCATGACGTCTCCCGTGACGCAGAAACCGGCGAAATCTTTTTTACGCTGCGCGGCTTCATCTTTTTGGCCCATGGATGCCCAGACGTCGGTGTAGACGGCGTCGGCCCCGGCGATGTCGTTCAAGTCGTGGCTGATGACGCATTTGCCGACTCCAGAGTTGTTGCATCGATCAATCGTCGCTTGATCTGGCGTGTAGTCTTCAGGGCACAAACACACGAATTCAAACGGTAATACAGTTGCTAATCGAATCCAAGAGTGGACGATGTTATTTCCGTCGCCAACGTACACGATTTTTTTACCCTCGATGGACCCCAAACGTTCCGTGATGGTCATCGCGTCCGCCAAGATTTGACACGGATGGTTATAATCCGATAAGCCGTTCACCACAGGGACCGAACCAAACTTGGCTAAATCTTCCACGTCTTTATGCGCGAACACTCTCGCCATGATGATGTCGTTATACCTGGACAAAACTCTCGTGATATCTCTCGTCTCTTCTCTCTTCCCTAGCGAGATATCGTCCGGGCCTAAATACACCGCGTGACCGCCCAACAAATGAAAGCCAGTTTCAAAAGAAACTCTCGTTCGTAAACTTTGCTTCGCAAAAATCATCGCCAACGTCTTCCCTTCGAACGGTCTGTACGATCGGTCTCCGGACTGCAATCTCTTCTTCTCCGATATCGCGATTTCCAACAACTCGTTGATTTCCTCTCTCGTGAAATCATCCAAGTGAATGAAATGTTTCTTCGCCGGCGGTGGGTTTGCCTCCGTCGGGAACGCTGAGGTTTTGATCGATTCTCTTCTTTTCGTCGTCATCGTTGTTGTTGTTCGCGCGACAACGTCCACGTCGTCGTCGCTACCGCGAGAAGATCGTATCCGTTGTCGAGACGTTTGCTTCAAATTGGAAGCTTTTTTACTCGTTCGCCTCGTTGGGGATGAGACCGGAGAATGCGCGTTGTGCCTCGTCGCCATAAAAGATGATGTCATCATTAGTGGTAGTATTACACGCGTGCCAAATTAAGTCTTCTTATTCTTTGTATTCTCGATGCAGATGTGTGCGTGTGTTATACAGAAACAGAGAAACAGAGAGAGAGAGAGAGCGTCCAAAAGTCGGTGAGTGTTGTTCCGAAAAGTGGGTGCTATTCCCTTCTTCTGTTTCCCTTTTTTTGAGGGTTTTGGGGTTTAGGGTTTAACAAAAACCCTAAACACAAATGCACTCGCTTTGCTCCTCAAATTTTCGTCAGTCAGTCAGAGCGCTTTTGTGTATATATATCATCATTATTTCCCAGGGAATCGCCGCCGCCGTCGTCGCGTCGTCGTCGTCGTCGTCGTCGTCGTCGTCGTCGTTTTCCTCCTCTTCTGGTTTCGCGTCTTTTTCGCATCGGTCGTTCTCGTCGCGAAGAACTTTCTCTCGTTCTCCGAAGAACAACGACAGAAGTTCCGTTTCGGTAACGAACGCGGCAAACATGTCGACGAAACGAGAAGAAGAAGAAGAAGAAAACGAACGACGACAAAAAGCCATCGAAGCTACCGTGTCGAAATTCACGGACGACTCGGTGCCGACGTTGACGGTGAGAGACGTTTTAAACATCGACCGCGAGAAAACGAACGTGGTGTTTTTAGATTGCCGTGAAAAAGAGGAACGAGAGGTTTCTGTTATTCCGGGCGCGGTGAGCGCGAGCGACTTTTCCGCGGCCGACGGAGAACGCGATGGTGGCAAAGAAACCATCGTGATAGCGTATTGTACCATCGGCTATCGATCTCAAAAGAAAGTGATGGAGCTGAAAAAAAACTACCCGAAGTTAAAAGCGTACAACTTGAAAGGTTCGATAGTCGCTTGGACGCACGAACCGGACGCGCCTAAACTCGTGCTTCCGTCCGGAGAGGAAACCAACAGAGTGCACACGTACGGGAAAACGTGGGCGTTACAAAGGACCGATTACATCAGCATCGTCCATAAAGTTCCGTTTTTGAACGTCGTGAAGGGGTTATTCGCCAGGAATAAAAAATAGTACGCGCGCGCTCGTATGGTACTTCTTTCTGTTGTACAACACCCTGAATTAAAATCTAGAGGACAAAATAGTCCCTTTTAACGAGATCTTCATTCTTTCACGCGTATTCGCGTCTTTCTCTGTCTCTGCCTCGCGATACTGCGTCAACCGGGCGATACACACACGGAACCGCGAGAGGAACTCTCGACGCACGGCGCGTATTGTAATTGACGCATAAACGATGGGCGTTTCTGGGAGCAAACAGCACGGTCGAGTGCCGAAAGCATCGAAATTATCCGACGTGTACGGAGAGGACGAAGATGCTTCTTCGAGGACGAAAGAGAGGTACGAGAAACTCGCGAGCGCCTTCAAAACGCAGTTCGCGGGAGAAAGCCCGCGCACGATCGCGCGATCGCCCGGACGGGTGAATTTGATTGGTGAACATATTGATTACGAGGGGTACTCTGTGTTACCGATGGCGATTGGTTTGGACGTTATCGTCGCCGTCGCGGTCGTTATGAAAGGAGAAGGAGAGGAGACGGAGAAGGCGACGCTCTCGATTGCGAACGTGGACGGCAAGAAGTACACGGCGAAAGAGTTTCCGTTCGATCACGCGCAAGAGGTGGACGTGAAAAGTCACCACTGGACGAATTACGTATTGTGTGGGTTCAAAGGTATTTTTGATCAGTTGAAGAAACAGAACAGGTTAGAGTCGGTTCTGGAAAGCGCGTTCATGAGGAGAGTGAAGAAGGTGATGGTGATGGTGGACGGGAGGGTGCCGTTAGGGAGCGGTTTATCCTCTTCGTCCGCGTTGAACTGCGCCGTGACGGTGGCGTTGATGGAAGCGTTCGAGTTGACTTTTACGAAAGGGGAGTTGTCCGAGTTGACGTGTTTATCTGAACGGTATTCTGGCACGCAAAGTGGAGGAATGGATCAAGCGATTTCCATCATGGGCGAGAAAGATTTGGCAAAGAGGATCGATTTCAACCCGATTGGTGCTGTGGACGTGCCTTTGCCGAAAAATTTAACGTTTTTGATTGGCAACAGTTGCGCGGTGAGTAAAAAAGCTGAATCGGCTCACAAACATTATAATTTACGCGTCGTCGAGTGCCGATTAGCGGCGATTTTAATGGCAAAGCACTACGGCGAAGATGTCGAAAAGGCCAAGACGAGAGTGACGTTGAGAGAGGTCGCGGATCTGTATTGCAATAAAGGCGATTTGTGGACAGCTTTGGGCGCGGCGAGAAAAGCGCTCAACGAGGGAAGTTACACGAGGAAGCAGCTGGAAATCGACGAAGGTCTTGGCGATTTACGGAAAATTTTCGATTGCGAAAACAACGAAGCGTTCAACGTCGTTCTGCAAAAGAACGATGCGTTTAAACTCAGAGATCGAGCTCGACACGTATTTTCCGAAGCGAGAAGAGTCCGCGAGTTTCAAAAGATTTGCGAAGGCCAATCGCCACAATTTGCGATTTCTGGTCCGATTTACGAATCGTGGTGCAAGGCGATCGGCTTGGAACCCGACGTCGGCGTCGCTTCGGACGATCCAACTAAAGATTTCGCCCATCCGATGTACGGGATGGTCAAAGAAGACGCCCTCGCAAAACTCATGCATCTTTCGCACGATAGTTGTAAAACGCAGTACGAGTGTTCATGTGACGAATTGGATGAATTAGTGGACGCGTTCATGAGCGCAGGCGCGCTCGGTGCGCGCTTAACCGGTGCCGGATGGGGCGGGTGCGTCGTGGCGGTGTGCGAAAGCAACCTAGCGGAGGAAATTTTAGCGGCTGTCAAGAAGAATTTTTACGAAAAACGATTCCAATCCGGAGTAGCAAACAAAGCCGACGAGGCGAGTTTACTGTTCAAAACTGCACCGAGCGCCGGCGCGGCTATTTTGCACTACGACGACGAGAAAGGCGTGATCGTTTAATCTAGTAAAATGACATTAATTTCAACGACGACTGTACAGCATATTTACAACAACACGTTTACTTTACGCAACGAGCGCTTCCTTTTGATACATATTTCGCAACTGCCCACACGCAGCCGCCGCTTCCAAACCTCTCGTTTGCCTCACGCTCGTTGGGACATTGTTTTCCTCTAATATCTTTCGAAACTGATCGATTGCCTGTTTCGTTGGTCTCTTGAAATCGGAATCATCCACCGGATTGTACGGAATCAAATTCACGTGACTGGCTAAGTTCTTCTTGAATAACACGCTCGCCAACTCCTTGGCGTGTTCTTTCTGGTCGTTAACGCCTGCCAACAGCGTGTATTCAAACGTAACTCTTCTGCCGGTGGCGTTAAAATACGCCACGCAATCGTTCAAAATATCCTCGAATGAATACGCTCTCGCGCTTGGGATAATTTCCTCTCTGATTTTTTGATTCGGCGCGTGTAAACTCACCGCCAACACGCACTGCATCTCGTAACTCGCAAGTTTCTCCAAAGCTCCAAAAACGCCCACGGTCGATATCGATATGTGCCGCATGCCAATTCCAATCTCTTTGTTCAGAAGTTCTGCCGCTTTCACCACGTTTGGCACATTCAACATCGGCTCTCCCATCCCCATGAATACAACGTTACTCACCCTTCTCCCTCCGAACTCCTCCTCGATGGCCATGACCTGATCGACAATCTCCCGCGCAGTCAAATTCCTATAAAACCCACCTTTCCCAGTCGCGCAAAACTCGCATCTCATCGGACACCCAACCTGGCTGCTCACGCAACACGTCAATCGATTCTTTCCGTATTCGTTGCTAGGAATACCAACTGTCTCGACTATCCTGTTATCGTCCAACTTCATCAAAAGTTTCGTCGTCCCGTCCGAGGCTGACTTTTTCGCGTACACCTCGTTTCTCCCAATCGTAACTCCGAGACCATCCCAGCTTTCTCTCAAATCTTTCGGCAACTGCGTCATTTCCATGATTGATTTCACGCGGTGCTTATATATAAAATCTTTGATTTGTTTCCCTCGAAACTTTTGCGTCCCGTTGCGCTCAGCGAAGACTTTCAACTCGTTTTCCGTCATGCCCAACAAAGTCAAATTCTCGTTCGATTTTGAAGAGGCAGTCAAGGACGCCTTCTCGTTCGCATCTTTTTGCGCCGTTTTCACGATTTCCATGTCTTTTTGGTTCCATCTCCCGGATTTAATCCCCGGATTTCTCGGGACCGAGACGACGTCGTAATCAAACTCGTTCGGGAAATCTTCTTCCTCGCTTCTCGCGCTCGCCGTGGCGGCTGCTCTTATGTGCTTCTCGCCTCTTCTTCTTCTGCTGCTCGAGAGAGAAGAAGAAGAGAGAGAAAAAGAAGAAGAAGACGCGAAAGAAGTGCTGAGCGCGGTAAACATTCTCCGCGCGCGTTCTTTATGTGATGTGGTGCGCGAATGCGTTCGTGTCGCGTTTGCTTTTCGTGTGAAGAATTGGATGCCTAATTTTCTCCTTTTTTCTTTCTCGCTAAACTACACGCACTCTACGTACTACAACGAAAATGTTCCTACGCGATGATAAAAAAATCTAAATGCCGGTTCCGTGCCACCCTTTACCGAACGCGGGATTCTTCCACGCCTCGCGAGTCGACGATGAAGTTTCCACCGCTTCTCTCTCGACCAATTTCTCGTACGTTTGCAATTTATCCAACGCGTCTTTTGCCACTTCGCGCAACCCGTCCCTGGTTACCGTCTTCTTCTTGCTCGCTTCTCGCAAACCTTCGTCGAATAATTTCAAGGCGTATAAAACGTCGATTGATGGAGGCGCGCTCGGATCATTCACGCACGAGTATATCAGGCACAGTTTATCGTCCGCGTTGTTGAAATCTGGCGTGAGGAAGTTTGAAATAACTTCCGACTTTTTCGGCGCCAGTTTCCATAAATCCTCCTCGCCTCGCGCGAAATCGGATTTGATGCCGCTGTTCAAGTATTTGTTCGCACCTAACGCGATTTCCCAAAAGTTCCCCAATTCGTTTTCGTGCAACGCTTTCCGAATGCTCTCGAGCTCGGATTTCGAGACAATTCCGGAAAACTGTCGCAAATCGAACTCGTCTTCGCTGACTTCGTTTTCTTCGACGTCGTCGCCCAAACTCGAGACTATTGCACTCAACTCTCGTTCGACTCGTTTCAATCGTTTCTTATACGTTTCGAGCGGTTGTAAACTCGCGCTTGGATTTCCTCCGATTCGAGCGTCATCCTCTGACGACTCTTTTTCTTCTTCTTCTTCCGAAGCGCGGGCGAACGTATTCGCGTCGTCGTTCATCGTCCGCAGCATCGCGAGCGACAGAGAAGAGAGAAGAAAAAACTCTCTTCTCTTTTTCTTCCCGAGGTGATGTTTTACCGAACTTTTGTCGTCATCATTAAAACTTCTTCGATGGGTACCATTATCTATCCCAAAACTCCCATCGAGTGTGCACGAAACGGCGACACTTGGTTTCTTCGCGGTACTGCTCGACGACGTGGACGGTTTGGAGAAGACTCGCTCCAAAGCGCGTAGGGGTGTTGTCGATGCAGACATTTCTTCTTTATTAAAAAGAAATTGTGTGGCGAATTCTCCCACTCTAAAAACTCAAGAAGTTCTCAGCGCTCGAACTCGTCGAAACTGGCGTCGATTGGCGCTGTTCCTCTTAAACTTTGTCTCGTATAAAAGGCGGAGGTTTGATTCGGCGTCTTTGATTTGTTTATCTCGCACGCGAATTTCTTTGGTGCGCATGGCGAGAATATCGGCGTGGAGATCGTTGCGGAAGTATGGCGTTGGCGTATCTTTAACGTCGCAGGCGCGAGGATCGGACAGGCGGGCAAAATAGAAGAGGTCACCGTCGAATATCTTTTCTTTGTTTCTGTCTTCATCATCGACGTTTTCTGGGTCGGAACTGTACTCGGAGAGCGTCGGTAGTGCATCGTCGTCATCTGTCTCACACTCGTTCAAGTCGAGGATGGCGGCGAAACGGCTTCGAACGCGATGGCCTCGGAACGCGGCTTGAATACACGTCGCGTATTTTCCCAGTCGTTTCATCTCGACGTACGAGCGGAAAGATTTTTGTATAATTTGACTCGCTCTCTCGCGTTTACGTATCCATCGTGCTGCACACGCCTGCACCATGCGAATCTTTCGTTTAAGAATGGTATACTGGCGCATGGTTATAAATCGTCTGACGTGCGTTTGGATGAGAGTCGCCGCAGCCGCTTCCATTTTCTCCTTCTCGAGTTTTCTCCTGCGTAAGTACGCGCGGAATGCATTTTGAATGCTCATGGACGCGTTCGTACGCGATCGCATGAACAGATAGAGTTTCCACCGACGCTGTATTCGGACGACCATCTTAGTTTTGTGCTTGAGTCGAACTCTCTCCAAGAAACCCTTCGCATGTCGTTGCATCGCCAACGAAGCAACCACTCGCCGATGAAACCATTTTCTCGAATACTTTGCGATTATACGTTGCGCGTTATTCCTAGCCTTCATTTGCACATATTCCATCTCTCGCTCATTCTTCCTCAACATGTTTACCACTTCTCGCTTTGCTCTATCCTCTCGCTCTTTGCGTACAATCGCGCCCAGTGCCGAAAGCTCGTGGCTGGCGAGGTTTTGTACTTCTTCTTCTCCTTGTTCTTCTTCTTCTTCTTCATTGCAATCATCCGTTACCTCGTCTGACGCTTTTTCGAATATCGAGTACTCTTTATTGATCACAGCATTTTCACTGACTTCTTTTTCGTAACTTTGCTCCTCTTTTCGCTCGTCGCTTACCTGATGCTCTCGCTCCAGCTCCAACTCCAACTTTCCTTCTTCCCCTTCGCATTCACCTTCGCCTTCTTCGGCTGCAAACACTGTCGACCACTTCTCGCGGAACACGCGCAATTCTTCGTCCACCATCGCTAAGGCTTCGCACTCTTTCGAGCACATGGATGATGTCAAGAATACGTCTTCTCGATCGTCGTCGTCGTCGTCGTCGTCGTCATCACGTTCGAGATCTTCCTGTTATTTTTTTCTGTGAGTCAAACATTTTTGGGGAAGAAAAAACAAGCGTTTACCAACTCTAGAAGAACCGCGGCGTCCGCATCGAACACGGACGAGTCGCTCCTTTCGCTCTCGTCCGAAGACGACGACGAGAACTCTCGCGCGCGCATGTCTACGCGTGGGTTTGGAGTTATCACGGCACGATGACTCTAAAGCGCGCGCATGATTTTGTGGTGATTATTTTTTGCGCATCAGACATGCAGGCGCGAAACGAGAGAGCGAAAGAATATACGAATTTACATTATTCTTTGCATGAATACTACAACACGCGCTAGTTCGTTTCTAAATCGACGTATTTAATCGTCGGCTCGAGTTCGACTATTTCTTTCTCTATGCGATCGACTTCGTCACCAACGGATATGATGACTCTTCTACCGTACCCTACTAGAGCGTCGTCAATGACTTTCGTGTCGTTTTCCAATACGCCCCGTTTGAACTCCTCGCGAAAAGCCTCGCGGTTGTTGTCTCTGTCCAAGAAGCGGTTGACGATGGCAGTGCCGTCGAACTCGAGCTCGGCGGCGTAGCGAAAGGTGCCCGGTCCGAGTTCTTCGGATTTGGCGAGGTAGACTTCGGAGACGACGGGGTCTTTGCGCATCTTTTCGTTCAAGAGAGACATTTTGTCTTGGCCTAAGGATTTACCGAGAAGCATGAGTCTGTTGGAGTTGATCAAGTACATCGCGGTGACGCCGAGTAAACCACCGATACAAACGGAACCAACGGCATCGAACGCGTGAACACCGGTAACTTTTGAGGCGAGAATTGCGGCGCTGGCGATGGCGCATCCTGCAACCGCCGCGGCGTCTTCTGCTAAAACAGACACCGACGTAGGATCCCTTCCGGATTTGATGAACTGCGTCATGGTCATCCCTCTATCTATGGCGTTTAGCTTCAACGCGTCGTACGCCACGTACGCGGAATATGCTTCCAGCGCTAAACTTGCGCCAAGAATAGCCAACGCAATCTCTGGTTTCTCTGCTGCTTGAGGCCCTCCCGTCGCCGTTAGCGCGTTCACGCCGTGCGATATGGACAACCCGGATCCTAAGAAGAACACGCCGGTTGCGGAAATCAACGACCACACGAACCGTTCCCGGTGATATCCGTAATTATGTGTCGCATCGGGTTTTCTCTTCGAAGAGACGATTCCGTACCTCAACAGAGCCTGGTTCGCGATATCTGCTACCGAGTGCACGCTCTCCGCCAACATGGACGGCGACCCGGACACCGCATACCCGCCCAACTTACACATCAAAATAGCCGTGTTGGCGCTAATCGCCGTCGACACCGCCTTCAACGACCGCTCGTCATTTTTCGATTCGTACTGCTCGACTTGCACATTCGGCTTCAATTCCGTCGGTGGTGCGTCTTCAAACAACTCCTGGTCGTTTAAAGCGAACGTCTTCGAGACGCCTTTTTTCCGAAACGCCCTTCGCTTGGATTTGGTCTCTAACGAAGTCGTTGGTGCTTTTGTCGTCGTCGAAGAAGAAGAAGACGAAGAAGAAGTCGACGTTTTAGGCGTCGCTCCAGACGTTTCTCCGGCAGAAGAAGAAGAAGAAAAAGGAGAAGACGCGAAACTTTTCCCGAAGCGCTCGTTCCCTTCCAAACGACGCCGATAATCGCGCAAAGAGCGACAGTAATCTCCCCCGGCGTAACGTTTCCTCGTCTCGGCGTCAGAGAGAGCAGAAGAAGAAGAAGAACCATCATTACCGACGAAACCGGAGCAGGAAGAGGAGGAAAGCGCGCGCGCGAAAGCAAAAACACCACCTTCAACACCATCGATGAAGAAGCCGACGTTGTTACTGCCGCTGCAGGACGCTCCGAGTCCGCTCATCGCGCGTTTGCGAAGCGATTGTTGGAGCATATTCGCGTTGTTTTTTGTATTTCGCTTCTTGTGCACAAAAAAATGGAGTTTTTCAAAAAAAAAAAAACGCCATTTCGATTTTCCAAAACGAACGAAGAAAATCTAAAAATACTCACTCTCTCTCTCCTGCGTGGGGAAAAAGAATATGTTCCGCGCTGGCTCTTCACGAAAAACCGAACGCAGATAAATAAAGCAGAGAAGAATGCGCGAAGCCGCGCGAAGGTTGGAGCGAGCGCACGCGGAACATCGTCGCGGCGATGCTTTTTTCGCTTCGAAAGCAGACGAGAGAAGAGGAAAGGAGAAAGGAGAAGACTGGGAGGTTTTGGAGGAGAACGTGGTGGTGACGACGACGACGACGAATAAGGATGAGGGAGCGGAAGAGAAGAGTCGCAGCGCTGCGATCGATGCGTTCATGATAACGCGATTGCGAGATGTGAGCGCCATTCGAGCGTTCTTCTCGGGACCGAACTGTCCTCCGTTGGTGAGCGTGAAGATTATCAACTGCAAGAACGTGAAACGGTTACCGAGCGGGTGTTTCGAGAGATGCGAGAAGACGCTGAGAGAGTTGTGGGTGTGCGAGTGCGGCTTGAAAAAGTTTGACGGGTTAAAAGGACTGGAGTTTGAGAGTTTGGAGGTGTTGGGATTGTATGGAAATGAAATTGAGGAGGTAGAGAGTCTCTTTTGTTGTCGTCCCGGTGACGGCCAAGAAAGCGAGGCGAGGAAAAAGCCGCCGTTCAGAAACTTGAAGCGTTTAATGCTGAACGAGAACAAGATACGCGAAATTGGAGAGAGTTTTAATCACATCCATGCATTGGAGCGCGTCGATCTGAGCGAAAATTTGATCACTGGGGAAGAATGGCTTTTTAAAAAGAGTGGGAACATGAGAGACGAAGACGCTCGAAATATGGAGTGGTTTCGACGAGTCACGGAGCTCAATTTGGCCGCAAACCCGATGAGTAATGACGCTATCGTACATGTCATTGCTGAATATACCAAGAAGATCTTTGATATTCGGTTCAGAGACGGCATATCTGGCGCGTGTCCCATTGCGCGGGGGGTCTGCGATACGACCACATTCGATTCAAGCGATACCGCGTATTCCAGATATGCCTCAATGTGCGTGGCGTCGTTTGCAGAGAGTTTGCGATTCCTTGACGGGTATGAACTAACGTCATCACTTCGCGAACGCTTACTCGAACAACACGATAAGCGCCGCGCACTATATTATGCAACACATGACGAAAATATAGGCGATTGTTTCCGAGGAGCTACCATAGTACCTCTTTTCTTGGACGAACGCGCAATAATTATCCATTCGGAGGGGGAAGAGTTAGCGCACGACGAAACGGAGAAGGATAACGTACAGATTCGCGTTGTGGTTGAAGACGGCATGTCAATTGTCTCGCGAGGTGAAGGAGTGACACGCTGCGACTCTCTTTTTCGCGAAATTCCATCCCGTGTGCGCTCAGAAACGCTAGTATCTTTGAAAATACGATGCTGTTCTCTCGGCTCTCTCGAAGGTTTAAAGTGGTGCACTAATCTGCACAGCTTGGATGCCAGTTCGAACCGGATAGGTAAGCTCAACTCTGCCTGGTTTACCGGACTCAGTCGACTGACATATTTAGATTTATCCGACAACGATATAGCAAATATAGATCGCGATTCCATGCTGTGTGTCCATGACAAGTGCCCGAATTTACGCCATCTTCGCTTGGCTCGAAATCAAATACGGACACTGATGGAAGTACAGAATCTCTTGGAGAGCATAACGGATAAAACGTTTGCATACGCACAAATAGATAAAGCGAAGAGCGCCGAAAATACACAGAGTAAATCGTTTTTAAAGTACATGGATTTACGCGGGAACGTTGTCACTAACTCTGAAAATTATCGAGAGTGTGCTGCATATTTTGCGCCTTCCCTCGATTTGCTTGATGGCGAGGAGGTTCGTGAAATATGGCGACGTAAAGGACGATTTCTATTTCAAGGTCGCTTGACGACGGAAATGATCAAATATAAGTTAGCAGGGAATACAAATGATAGCTTCACCCTTGATTTATCGGAAATGCATGTGCGAAGATTGGACGAGGAATCTATCTCCGGCGAGGCGATGGCATCCGCAAAAATAATAAATTTGGAACAGAACCAGCTCGCAGACGTATCGGTGCTTTCAAAATTGAAGCATCTGCGTAGACTCTCAGTGTCTAGAAATGCGCTTCGTTTCGCACTCGTTCGAGAGACGTTTATGAATGAAAATATAGGCAAAGACTCCTCTGTCCATGAAGGAAAAAATGAAGAAAGATGTAGGGGTTGCTACGAACAGTCTTTCCCTCAATTGAAAGAGCTGGACGTGCGATATAATCGCATAGACTCGCGGAGACTCTTACGATTACAACTCCAGAAACTTCAACTCTTATCTTTCGTCGATGTCTCGAACAACCGGCTACAAAATCTCGATGGATTGAAAAATTTGCCCCACCTTCGAAAAATACGAGCGGACGAGAACCCGCTGCGGCAGTTTAACGAAAGCACCTTCCTCGGTTTTGACGCGCTCGAATCGCTCTCGATAAAGCGATGTGGCCTGCGATCTTTCGCACACTTGAGCGCGTTATCAAACGTTAAATCTTTGCGATTGGATGGTAACCGAGTGAAGGATAAAGCGTTGGCATTTAAGCAACTCGCAGGCGTGCAAGGATTGAAAAAGCTGAGTTTACGGGGATGTAAGTTTGCGTCTGCGTATTTTGACGAAGCCGTGTTTGCCATAGATACATTAGAATCTCTTGATGGTATCGAAGTAACGCACGGAGACCGCGAACGCATTCGAGAAGATTTGGAAGAACGCAGAGCTCGCGAGTTGGAAATAAAGTTCCAAGAGGCAACATTGAAACGCGTGCACGTGCAAGTTGTCCAGCAAATTGGATTAGGGGATCATCGTCACCACGTCTTCCCCCTCCGAACGCCTCAAAGAATGCTCACTTCCGCAATACGTTAATTAAGAAAGAGTTTTGTTGTAATTTATACCGTCTATTGTTACATTTTGTTATATTTAAACAACAATCACCTACTGTACTACATTCTGATAATATTCTCTCCGATTCCAAACTAAGGAACTACGTTCAAAGTTTCGTTTAAAGTCTTCGCTAACGCGTTGTAGTCGTCGCTAATTTTTTGCAATTGAGCATGCATCTCTTCCGTGGCTTCTTCGGTACCATCGAGTTCTCGAGAAAGTTTATCATTTTCTTGACGCAAGAGTTCATTCTCTAATCGGAGTTCTTCTAGGAGTTCTAAGTCTTCGTCGCGTTTGCTGGTATTGATTGCGGTGTTATTCTCATCCTTTTCCATGTTCAGCTTTGCTTGCACGAAGTCTCGAACACCTAAAGGAGACTGGTCCGCCGGTTCCCTGACCGAACGCGCAAGCGCTTCAAACGCCGCGCGTTTCGTATCATCATCGATCCCTTGATTCACGAGATCATCCGAACTACCGAAATCTCGCATTGCAGAGGAAGATTTGTTACTAAAAAGCTTGACTTGATTGATTTCCTCGAGTAATTCGCTCTGTTTCGCGCGCGCCTCGAGTAACTCTCGGTCTCGTTCTCTCAATAGCGCATCTAATCGATCGACGTGTGTTCTCAAGTCGCTCATTTGTTTCGAATTCGCATCATACATGACACTGAGATCGTTTGACCTTCTCATATGCGCAGACAACTCTTTCTCTAACTTTTCCTTTTCCTCCAGTGCCTCTTCCAGGGATCGCTTGAGCGTCTCAAATTCCTCGCCGTCGGCTGCAAAGCCATTGTTTTCATCGGCATATCTCTTGGACGCTTCTCTCGCGAGACGCAAGTCTTCGACGGCGCCTTGAAGCTGAACGCGCAATTCCGATTCTCTCGCCGCGGATCTCTTGGATTTGTTCTCAGCTTGTTTAGCGAACGAAGCTGCTGAAGCTGCACGATTTTCTGCCTCTTCCACGCGTTCTCGCAAATCTTTTGTCTCTTCTATAATTTCTCGCATGCGACGTTGCTGCTCAACGACGACAGACTCTGAATGCGCGAGCGATTTTGCCAAATTCCTCGCCGCGTTGAGCGTTTGTGACTCGGAGTCTTTCGTGCTTTTCGCGTCCGCATTTGGTTTGATGTTTTCGAGCTCGTTTGAAAGCTGTGCGTTGGTTGCGTTGGCCGCTTCCAACCGACTCGTCAAGCGTTCGTTATCTTCACTGAGAGCATCGACTCGCTCCTTCAAAAGCTTCAATCGCTTAGAGTCATCTTCATTTGTCATAGAAAAGTCGTATTCTCGCGCGCGCGTGGACGCTAACAAACCTTCGAGTTCCTCGGCGCGATTTGATTCTAACTTTGCCCTTAAACTCAACCGATCCCGTTCTTGAGAGGATTCCTCCAACTTGTTGCGTAACGTGCGGAATTCGGATTCCACTTCCGCGTGCTGCTTCCGGTATCTTTCATTTTGTCGCTTCAAGTCTTCGCACGTCTTGGTTACCTCTTCCAGTTGCTCTGAGAGAGATCCTAACCCATTTGGAGCGAAATCTCCTCCGCTTTTACCGCCTTTTCGCGTTTGCGTCGACGCAGTGGAAGATGACATTTCCTCCACCTCTTTCGTGAGCTGTGCAACTCTGCGTTCCAAATTTCTTGCTTCTGCGCTTAAGGCTCTGTTCTCAGAATCTAAAATTCTCGATCGTTCTTTCGCTGCTCTCAAACCATCTTCAGTTTGTTGCAACGCCTTCTCTAACTTTTGGTTATCGCTCGATGTTGCCGATAATTCTCTCACGGCTATTTTATGTTCTCCCTCGAGTTCTCTGTACGCCCTGGCAACATCCTCGAGTTCTTTTGCGGTTGAAACTGAATTTACTTCTATGTTTTCTAAAGCTCTCTCGGCGTGTCGCAAATCTTTCCAAGCACGATCACGTTCCGCGCACGCTCGAAGGTAATCGTCGTTTACGCTTTGTTGCTCTCTCGTCATTGCGACTAAATCTTCCGCGACGAAACGCAGCTCTTCTCGATGTTGTTTGGTTTCTTCTCTCGCGCTCTTCGCATCCTCTAAAGCATCCGCAAGCGAACGATCTAGTTGATGTGCCTTATCGATTTCTTGCTGACGCAGCTTTTCAACCGCACTCCTTTCACGAATGGCTTTTGCTTCGGATGATTTGGCAATGTTGCATTCGTTTACAACGGCTTGAAGTCGCGCCTCAGATTCCGCCAAGGCTTCTGTTAATGCGTCGCACTCTTGCTGTAAACGATCACGTTCAATTTCGAGCGCTTTAGCGAGATGATCTGCCTCCGTGTTTTTCCCATTTTTTCGCAAAAGTTCAGAAGAAATGAAGGACGTTCTCGGTGCAGTGTGGCCATTTTGTTGAGCCTCTGTGATTTTATGCAGCTCTTCTTCTGCCTTCTTTGCTCTCATCTCCGCATCTTTCAACGTTTCATGCGAACGCTTAAACTTCTCACCTAAATCCACGCGCTGCGCGTCTAATCCATCGATTGTCGATTTCAACCGATCGATGTCTTCTCGCAAGGACTTGTTTTCCTCTCTGGACGTTTTCAGAGCAATCTCGTACCCTTCCACGTCTCCGTGCGCATCAAAAGCCTCCCTCGACTCTAACGTCATCGTCAACTGTTCGTTCGCGCGCGCGAGATGGTCTCTTTCAGCAGCGTATCGATTTGCTAACCGCTTTTGCTGCTCCATTTCCTCTCGCATCGCGTTGAGCTCTTCCTCGTGAGTTTCCTCCGCTCTGTTCGTCGATGAAGTGGCAGCTTTCAAAGCTCGATCACCCCGTTCTCTCTCCTCTAACTTATCTGTCAACTCGTCTATCCTCTCAAACAACGTCTCTACCAACTCATCTTTCGTCTTCCCGTCCCTCGCTTGCGCTTTCAAAAGCTCCATTGCCTCTCTCGACTTGGCACTTTCGCCAGCTTTCTCCCTCGCGTCCAACAGTTCCGCCGATAAAAGCTTCGTTGCATCGCGCTCGGCAATCAACGCTTCCGCCAGCTGTTTTTACGTGCGAATAATAATGCGATACGTGTGTGTGTGTCAGCGCGTGCTCGCGATGCGAGAATCGGCAGAGTTTAAATTATCTTTCGCGTCCTCGTCGTCGCCGACGAAAAGAGAGAAAGAACGAAGAGCAGCGCTTCGCTTCGACAAAAATCGAAAATCCCAACCGGGAAGAACGCATCGCGAGCGAGAGAAGAAAATAAAAACAAATTTCGCTTTAATAGCGGCGCACCTCCGCAACCATCGGCACCCACTGACTGGGGAGCTGCCCTCTGAATCCGAGCTCTTCCAACGTATCCGCCAACGTTTGATTTCGATCCATCGTTCGGGTGTGTTCCTATTTATTTTATTTTAAAAAAAAAGTTTTCGTTGCGCTGTGTCGTCGTCGTTTCGGATCCGAGAGACGCGCGCGCGATTCTTCACGTATAACGCGCGGAATGCGTGAGTTATAAAAAAAATGTCCCCACTCTCGCTCTCTGTGTGTGTATATTTCTTCGTTTGAACCGAGTTGTGTGGTAACGCGCGTTTTCTCCGCGCGCGCGCGACGACTCTGTTCTCTCTTTTTGCAGCAAATAAGTGGTCGAAGATTATATGGAGAAAATATCTCTGTTTTCGACATTCGAAAGGGCGGGAAAAAAATGTGTGCGTGATGGCATTTTTTCTGGCTTCGATAATATTACAACTCAAACGGCGCGGGAAAGATAGCGTCGCGTCTTTCGCACCCGGTACCCGCGAAATACGCTCTGAATGCGCACAGCCGCGCCGAATCTGTCTATGTGTTCCAACTCCTTCTCTCGTCGCAAGCGAGTGTCTAAAGTCAACGCGTGATTGCCGAGCTTGGCGTGGAGGAGCGCGTCGAGACACTCGCCGAAAGGGACGCCGCGGTTCGGTCGGCGGAGGTAGTGAAGTTCGGCGAAGATGCGGCGGCGCCATTTGGAGACAGAGGAGAGGTATCGGAGACGCAACGCGTCGGTTTTGAATTTCTTTTCGTTGTTCTTGCGGTCGTATTTTTTGTCGTCGTCGTCGTCGTCGTCGTCGAGAGCAGTTATTTTTGAGAGCGGTTCTGGGAGGCGGCGGAGGAGAGGCCAGATTTTATGGAAACCGATGAAGCCGGTAGCGTTCGGGTCGAAGGTGGACCAGACGGTTTGAAAGTCTTCGAGATTTTTGGTGGAAACGATGGAAGATTCGCGAAGGACACCAAATGTGACGTGGTCGAGGATAGCGGCGACGAAGAGGTTGGTGAAGATGTAGCCCATGGCGACGACGTAGGTGACGAAATAGAACGTCGCGCCGTTACCAAAACCGCAGTTATCAATGTCATCTCCTGCGTGATTTTTCGAGCAATGCGGCTCGTCGATTTGTAAATCATACATAAATTGTCGCCAGCCTTCACCGGTCATGACTTGGAAGAGAAGGAGGAAAGAGTTGATGAAACTGGAAAAGTTGGCGTCTTTGTTCAAGCTTTCGCCGTATTTTACGTTGAAAAAGACTTGCGTACCGACGGCGGCGTAGAGGAACATCCAGATGAGCATGACCCCGATAACGGAGAGAATGGATGGAACCGCGAGAATCATCGTTCGGGAGACCCGTCTTAAGGCGGTCGCGTGCCTAAAGATCCGAAACGTGCGAAGGAACCGAAACGGTCGTCCTATTTGCGCGCGGACGCCGGAGGGGTTGGCAGGGAAGAGCGTAGCCGCAGATCCGCATGATAGGAAGAGTTCAAAACAATTCCAAGGGTCTTTGAAGAAGTGAAGTGGATGTGGAAGTGCGACGATGAGACGCACGAGTGACTCGAGGAGATAAATGGACACGAAAATAGCGTCTCCAATGTTCCACGCGTATTCCCAAGAGGCGTTGGCGTCGAAGTGAACCGTGGCTAAGAGCACCATATTCAGCGATAGCAAGAACAAGATGACTTTTTTAAACGTCTTTGAGTGTATAGCGTCGTAACATCTTCTCCGCGCAGAACCCTCGACTGGCTTCATTTCTACTCGCATAGGTTTCAGAGACATGGCAACACCGTGCATATCTCTCCATAATTTTTGCCGTTCCGTGAGTAGCTTCAAACCGCTGGAAATACCAAACCTATCGATGAAAACACCGATAATCGTTCGAATCATCATGAACGAACCACATAAGATGAACGCGATGAAGAATAAACACGCGGGCCAGTTTGTGTTTTTACTGTCGCCGATATCCATAGCGTGGTGCATAATATCGATCCATCCGTCCAGCGAGGCAGTTTCAAACAACGTCAATAACGCCGAACCGATCCAATCAAAGTCATATTTCGGAGTATTCCAGTACGTATCGTCGCGTAAATCGCACGAGTACTGGTCAATATCGAGTTTCTGTGTAACGTACGTTGACGATGACACGCTTTGCCTAACATCTAATATTTGTTCGCAGAAGCCAAACTTACCTCCAAATATGCGCACGCCGACGATTGCAAATGCAAGGAAAATAGCAAACGTGAGTTTAATAACGGACCCAATCGAAGGTAACGTCTGTGCAACTGATATTACGAGCCTTTGCATTTTTACGTTTCTCGACAGCACGCGAAACATTCGTAACGAGACCAATACGTTAATGGCTCGCTGAAAATACCAGTTCCATATGGATGAAAACACGATTGGACCGGCGACGATGATGACGTCCACGCACAAGACGAAAGCATCGAGAATGTTCCACATGGACGAAAAATATGCAGTTGGTGTAAAAATCAATCCATGAGAAATAATTTTAATCATGAAGTCAAGTAAGAAGTACCCAGCAACCAGAGCATTGGCTGCGTCCAAGAAAAACTGATGTGGATTCACCTCTGTCACTGGGTCGGCGCCGAGAACTGCGGCTATTGATATGACCACGAATAAATACGATATTCTTTCATACCATTTTTTCAGCAGCCACCGCTGAAATATCCGTCGGAGTTTATTCTCTTGAGATATCACTCGAAGAGATTTGTTCGTAAAATACGCCGGCAGCGCGTGAAAGTGTTCTTCTTCGTGGAAAATATCAAAATAGTCATCGTCTTCCTCGTCGTACAAGTTCGCATTCATATTTTCAACCATCGATGTTTTCTTTCCACTTTCTGAAAACGAGGAGGACGGCAAACTCTGCAACCGTAACTTCTCCGTATCTTTTGGTTCTTCGTTTGGTGTATTGACTCTCGTATCGAAAACAGAACGTCGTCTTATTGCGTTCATACGCTTCATCGGATGGCTTTCTTTGAAACGCTCGAGTTGCTGTTGTTGTCGCTGCAAAGTAGCGCATCTGGTGGTCAATTTCTGCGCATGCGATCTCTTACCAGCGCGTAATTTTTGAAAATTACGCTCAGATGATATCGCATTTTCTATCGCAACCGATATGCGCAGAGCTCTTCGTGCTCGACTCGCTAACCATGGAGAAATTTCGTGTTCCTCGTCAATGTTCCAGAAACGAACGCGTTTCTTGAAGACAAACCATACCCTAATTTTCTCTAATCGGTCGACAAACGAGCCTGAACGCATGCGTCTCTCAACCTCTCGCTTCACGATTTCGCGCCTTTGCATGTTGTTCTTTTCGTAATCTCTCAATTCCAAGTTCTCGAGGATCACTGCGATGATTAAATTCAAGATGACGTAGTTGACGAGAACGTAAAAGGTGACAAAGTACGGCGTCGCGAGCCAAGTGACGCGGCGATAGTGATACAACATTGCAACCCAGCCTTCCCCGGTGGAGACGGTAAATATCGCCAATAATGCGTTAGGATATGTTTCAAAATTTTCGCGCGGGTACTCGATCGTCGGCGAGTCGCTATATGCTCTGTCGTCGCGTCTCCTTAACGCATCTGTGGCGTATTTTGGGAAGAGCTGCATACCTAGCAACGCGTACGTCGCTAACACGACGCCATAGAAACAGAGCAAACTCAACATCGTGCCGAGACTTTTAAATACGCGAGCAAGTGTATCGTTACCGCCGCTACTGCTCGTCCGTGAAGTAGTAGTGCCATCTTCGTCGCATTTTTTCCTCGATGGACCTTTTTTGCTGCTTTTGCTCTTCTCTTCAATGCCGGCGGAAGGATGGTCGAATAATCGAACGACGCGCAAGGCCACCAGATTCGGGCCTTTGTGTTCTGCTCCTGCCGCCGTCGCGGAAAGTACCAGAAAGTCCCATATCAAGCTCAACTCTCCTGGTTTCAAAGACTGCTTTAAACTGAATATTCGTCCTAAGATGCCTCTCGCCGCGAACAAGCGCAAACCGCACTCGCAATAGAACACCGCCAGGAAATAATAATCTAAACCATCAAGAAAACGTTTCGTCGTGTCGGGCTGATAGCTCTTATACGCACACATGGAGCATATGTTCAAAACGATCAACACGCGAGAAATCAAATCAAATATTGGGTTCGAAACGATTTCTCTGACTCGGTCGCGTTTGTTGCGCGCAACCCCGGATTTAATCTTGCGAGTCGGTAGTTTCTTTCCATTCTCGACGTCGATTGGCGTTAAAGCGTATTCATCATTATCGTCGTCGTCGCTGTTTGTGTACGCGCTCAAACGTCCTCTCTCAGATCTAGACCGCTCGAGTGCTATTTTGGCAATATCGACGAACGTGTCTTTCTTCTCTCCTTCTCCGTGGTGATGCTTGAAGAAACGCAAGGCGTTTTTCAGACGCGTAAACCTCGCGAACCCTTTCACAAACTCTTCTTCTTCTTCTTCTCCTTCGCGTGTCGTCGATGAAGATCTTTCTCGAGCATTTCTATGCCTTAACATTGCAACGTGTTCGCGCCTTAAGCGTAAGAAGACACCACTCACAGCGGCGACAAACACGGAGACGATGAAATAGGTACCGACGATGATGAGAGTGATGTAATACGCCGCGGACGCTCGGAATTCACTATTCACCGTCGCGTACATGCTTTCCGGCCACTCTTCGAGAGTTATACACGTAAACATCGACGTCATCGCGGCAAAGAAATCATCGAACGATTGCTTACCAAAGCGCGGATTCCCAGCCTTATCAGAACATAACATATTTTTGAACGTCGACTCGTGTTCGATAAAGGTGGACGAGTAGGATAATCCGAGAGCGTTCGATACCAAAGTTTCATTCAATATCGGACTCGAGTATAACTGTTCGAGCGCTACGGCGTCGTCTATAGATTCACCGCGATAGTCTGGGTCAAGAAAGTACGCGCCAGGACAAACGAATCCTTTCCCATCGATTGTATTTTCCACGTCTCCGCAGAAAAAAGGCGTCGTGGCGTTGTGCGTTCCTACTTTTGCCGCTTCCAGCGAATCCGCAATCACGCATCGCCTCCGAAAACTCCCACCGAATGTAGAGACACCCATCAGAGCGTAAAACATTAAAAAAACGCAAGAAACACCAATAACGTCTCTCAGCAAAGGAATCGAAGCCGATAGCGCTTCCATGATGACAATCACCGAAGAAGCGAACGAAAACGAACGCAACGCCAATGTCGCTCGAAACACGCGCAAATGACCCAACCGTAACCGCGGCAACACAGGGAACACGTCCGGTGTAAAATCATAACACTCGCTCGCCACAGACATCCACGAAACAAGCACGATAAAGCAATCCAACCTGTTATACGCGTTCGACGTCAAATACGCGTGCCTCGATCCGAAAACGCCCAACGCGTACATCTTCAACGCCATCTCGCACGTGTAAAAAATGAGAATGGCAAAATCAATCGCCCAAAGCGGTTTGCGAATCAGCCTTTGAAAACCACCGTCCTCGTCGTCGTCCTCGTCGTCGCTGCTCTGCGCCAAAAGTACCGCCAACACCGCAAAGTGCGCGCACACGACCGCGAACAGCGCGCACTCAAACGTCCTCGAAAACACGACGCGAAAAACTTTCCTTCTCCTCTCGTTTTTACTCTCGCACGTCGCCGTCGTGCCGAATTTCGATCGAAGTGGTCTCGCGTTTGCCGCGGTTATCGTCGAGAGCACTTTGACGACCGCCTCGCGAAATTTCCGCAGAGGCGGCGGCGTCGCCGATACCGCATCTGACGTCGTCGTCGTCGTCGCATCCATCGTCGCATCATCGTCGTCGTCCTTCATCTTTTCTTTTCTTTTCTTTGCAAATGCGACATGCGTTTGTGGTCTAAAAATAAATTTTGGCGTTTTGACCTCGAAAAGTTTTGACTTTTCTTCTCTCTCTCTCTCGGGAAAAACACAAGAAAGAAGGTTCGTCGTTTCAAATTCCCAAACAACAAACTCTCCGTTTACGTGACTCTTCTCTCTTTCCGTCTAGGCCGTTTTTGCCCGTCCGAGAACGAACGAACGAACGAACGCACGAGTGTGTGTGTGAGAGATATCGTGCGAGATCGCCGCAGAAAAAAAGAATACGCGCGAACGGAGAATAAAGAGAAGAGAAATACAGAGAGAAAACATTTCGGCGGCCGAAGAGAGAGAGAGAGAGAGAGAAGAGAGATCGCGTCGCATTAACGAGAAGAGAAATGCGTCGCACTTCTCATCGAAACCGCGCGGCGGTGGTGTGGGCGTCGACGGTGAGGATGCCGAGGGAAACGCTGGCGAGAATCGCGCGGGAACAAAGATCCTCCTCCGCCGCGAAGATTGAGTTTCGAGTGTTACCACCGGTGGTTCGGACGTCGTCGAAGTCGTCTCTCGAGGAGAGAGACGACGACGAAGAAGAGGAGCGCCGGCGGCGAGAGAAGATGATGGTTATATCCGTGGTGAAAGTCGCGACGAAGAAAAACGAAAAAGGAGAAGAAATAGAGGAAGAAGAAATAGCGAGATTTGAATCGAGAGAGAACGAACTCGTTCCGGGAGATTTGTGCGAGGTTGAAGAGAGGGCGAACGGCGCGGACGCTTCGGCGACGGTTGTGGCGAAACTGGCGAGGAAGTTCCACCCGACGAGAGACGAAACCGCGAAGAATCAAGCCGGCGCGAAGTGTAAGACGAGAACCGATATGCTCGTTCAGAAGAAGAATGAAAAGTTTAACACGAAATTACTCGGGAATTGCGAGAGGAGACCGGAGGAGGACGCGACGGCGACGACGACGACTACGACGACGTTGAAAGTAGTGAGCGAAGCGTTGAAGGCAGCCAAGGCGGCGGACGCTACTAACAACGAAGCGCTGACATTGCTCACAAACACGACGACGACGACGACGGCGACGGCGACTGTAAATGGTGGGAGAATAAGTGCAGAAGAACTCGAACGAATGGCAGCGAGACGCATATCGTTGGTACGCGCGACTATTCTTTTAGCAGAGTCGAAAAATAGCGAGAGTTTAGTCGTTGCGACCACTAGCAAAGCAGTAGAAAAAGAACAAGTCAGTCAGAAACCACTCGCGTCTGCGGCCATGAATAGCGAAGCAGTCTGCCGAGAGTGCATTTTCTCGTTACTCCACGAACGGAAACTCTCGAAGGACGCGTTGCGCGAAGCCATCGTGAGAGGATTCGAAAGCGCGACAAAGCTCAATCGCAAAAGACAATTTAGGGAACAGATTTTAGAAACGCCTTTGCGAGACACGTTTGAACGCGCTTTGAAAGAGGTGGCAAATTTTCGAGCACCGGGAAGGTATGAATTAAAACGCGAACGCGTAGAAGAAGGGAGACGAGCGAACGCGAGCGCCTCGTTGTGGATCGCCCAAGAGGAAGACGTGAACGCGAACGCGCCGATTGTAGTGAATAGAAAGCGAGCTAGGGTAGAAGAAGTAGACGACGATGATGACGACAGAGGAGTGGTGACAAAGAGTAAAAACAATGTGCTCACGCCACCGTTACTTTTGGAATCTCGGAATCGCGAAAAGGAAGAAGCGGAAAGAAAGAAGCGATCGAAGCAAGGATGCCCGCAAGCTGTTTCTCCCGTGTATCAACCGGAAGAGCTCGTGCAGCGAGGAACTCTGAAGGAGAAGAGTAATGGTAGCAGCAGTAGCGAAGACGACGACGATGAAGACGATGATGTTTCAGAATCAGACGACGACAGCGACGATTCGAGCAGTTCGTCGGATTCCGATTCCGATTCCTCGGACAGCGACTCGGAAGATTCGGAAACAGACTCCTCCGACTCTGAATCGGAAGAATCAGATGATTTTAACGGCGTTCGAGAGAGAGCATCGTCGGCGCGAAAAAAGCCTTCCGTCGCATTCCTCGCGGACGACCAGGATACCGAGTGGCAAAATTTCGAATCTAAGGACGGTAAATCCGTCCTTAAAGTCTTCAGACGCATCGGTCGCAACAAAATTCGTCCGATTACCGAGGCTCACCTCGCCGCTTGGAACGCCGCGTTCAAAGAGTACTGGTCCGTTCGCCGTCGCTTACGCAAACACGGCGAAAAAATAAACCTCTGCGAAGAGCGCGTCGAGGCGTTCGAAAACTACTCGTCCAAAAAAGAAAAGAAACGTAACAAAAAGAAGTACGAAAAAGCCAAATCTGATTTAGCTCGTCTCCAGGCGCCCGAGTCGCGAGCGATTCGCGTTCGCATGCGTAGAGTCCTCGACGAAATCGACAACGCGTTTGGCGGTAAAACCAGATTGAAGATTGAATCGTTCGCGCGAAAACAACAGCAAAAGGAGAAATCGAGAGACTTGCGGGAGAAGAGAAGAGGAAAGAAGTCGAAGAAGGGATAATATAACACGGTGTTTCTGAAAAGAGTAAGTCGTTGTAAAAATCTTGTGTACCATCATCGTTCATCCATCGTCATCGTCATTCTCTTTTTCTTCAAAAAGTGCACATAAAACAAAAAAAGATTATCCAAAAGTCGGCACTTCTCGCGCGTAAACTCATCACGCACGCACACACACGCAAATGCCAGTTCCAATATCCGTGACTGGATTTAAAAACACCGCGGGCGACCAAAACGTCCAAGCCGAAGTGGCGGAGACCGCGTCGGCGAGCGATTGGTTCTCGCGCATGAAAGGTGGCGACGACGCGACGAACTCGGGAAACGACGTCGATGACGCGACGACGACGGCGACGAAAGCGACGCTGAACGACATGGACGTGGACGAACCGACGACGACGACGACGACGACGACGACGCAGACATCGACGCACGATGAAAACGGCCAAGTGTGGGGGATTGCCGTGAACGATTTAGACTTCTCGTACCCTGGCATCGATGGCGCGCCGATTCCAGGCTCAGAACCACTCATTAAAGGGATGAACTTGCACTTGAAACCTGGGTCGTGTTGTTTACTCTTGGGAGCGAACGGCGCCGGAAAGACGACGTTGTTAAAAATTATGGGCGGAAAACACATGGTACCGAGAGAAAAAGTATTGATATTAGGACGAGAGGCGTTTTATGATACCAGTTTAACGTCTTCGGGAGATTTGAGTTACATAGGCGGGAACTGGCAGAGAGACGTCGCGTTCGCCGGGTATAACATTCCGTTGGCGGGAGATTTCCCGGCGAGTAAGATGTTGGATGGAATCAAAGGCGTGGATCCGGCGAGAAAGAAGCGAATTATCGAAGCGTTGGACGTGGACGTGGAATGGAGAATGCACCAGGTGAGCGACGGGCAACGTAGACGCGTGCAGTTGGCGTGGGGGTTGATGCACGAGTTTAAAGTTTTGTTGTTGGATGAGATTACGGTGGATTTAGATGTTCTCGGGAGAGCCGAGTTGATGAAGTTTTTGAGGCAAGAGTGCGAGGAAAGGCAGTGCACAATCTTATACGCCACTCACATCTTCGATGGGTTGGAGAAATTCGCCAGTCACGTCGCGTTCGTCGCGGGTGGGAAGTTGCAGTTCTGTAAAGAGATGGACTCGATTCCGGCGTTGAAATCGAGGAAACCGGGAGCGTTGCTGAAAGAGGTGGAAGTTTGGTTGAGAGAAGACGCGAAGTTGAGACCGAGAAAGAAAAAAACGGTGAGAAAGTCGTTAGAACAAGCCAGAAACAACGGTTGGGGCGAAGGGCGACTCGGGTCGACTTTGGCGAAAGGAGAGGAGTTGCGAAACGGCATTTCGCAGATCAAAAACGCCAGCAACGCCGTCATGAGATGTTAGAGCTTTTCATTGTACACTTTTTAGACTTTTTCGATATATACGTATTTAATCAAAACTAATCACTACACTAGCGGTCATTTATCTACTTCTAATAAAAGCAATGCTATCTATTTATTTATCTATCGAATTATCGCGCTGTTGTTACATTTGTTCGCACTCTTTTACTTACAAGAAGCCTGCGATTTTTTTCTTCTTTTTCTTTTTCTTCTCCTCCTTCTTGTCGCGTTTCTTCTCTTTTTTCTTCTCTGCGGCGAATGTTTTCTTTGGCCGTGAAACTTTCTCTGGAACTGGAAAGGGTGTTTGAGACATCACTGGAACCGCGCGAGGAGGATCGACTTGCATTTTCTTCGCCGTCGCGTTGACCGAAGGTGGCTTTACTTTTTCCTCCGTCTTCTTCGTGATACTCTTCTTCTTCTTCTTCCGAGGTAAGTCTTCCTCTCCCGGCGAAAGAGGTGGGAAGGTAAGAGTCGGTTTCGTCTTCCGTGGTGCCCCTTCTTCGCGAGGACGACGATCATCCAAATTACCAATCATGAGTTCGATTTGTCTCGTCTTGTCATCGTCCTCGTCTTCATCTTCGTCGTCGATGACTAAAGTCGTACCCCAACCGTTTTCGCGCAAGTTTCGTAAGCGTTTCATAACGTCGGCGGAATCGATGGACTTGTATCGTTCCATCTCGATGGACTTGATTTTGTTCACGGCCTGTCGCATAACGCCCTCGTCTCTCAAGTTTTCCTTCGCGCGGCGATTGATGGTTTCCCAATATTCATTTCGTTCGTCCCTCTTCGATTGGATGTGTTTCGGGTAGTCTGCAGAATCGCCTTCTTCGCCGACGAGGGAGATGAAATTATAGGACATTGGCGCAGTAATCGTTTTTTGCTTCGAGTTCCAATTCAATATCTTCGTGCGACTTTTCGCTTCACCTGCTCTGACGAGTTCACTAAACGGTCTCGATTTGATTTTATGGCTCTCCCACAAATGCGTCCTCATCGCTTCGATTCGATTCGTAATATTGCACGCAAACTCGCACTGTTCGCCGTTGTCGTCAAAAATGGGACAAACGCTCATGTTCCCACCAAAAATCATCTCGTTCTCACCGGTTTCCGTGTTGAGTCGATACACGTGGCCTTGCCCTTTCCCTCGTCTCACTTCGTTCCAACCATCATCTTCGAGCGTCTGTATCTTTCCATGCTTTCGTAACTCTCTCAAGTCTTCGTCCACTTTTAGTTTTTTTGCCAAATCGAACGCTTCGGCGGCTTTGCGAATCATTTGAGCACCACGCGCAACATAGGCGTCTTCGTCTTCCTCTTCCGCATTATTCTCCTCCTCTCGCTTCCAGGCCGCGTCAATTGCAACGTGCTTTGACGACCCGTTGTAGACGTACGGAAGCAATTCTTCGTCCTCGTCAAGTTGTCTCGAAATATCAAAAGGCTCGCGTCGCCTCACTTTCCCGTGGGAGTGCGCGTCAAAACTTTCGTGCATCTTCCTCCGCATGTGGCCAAACGATAGCGGTAAATTAGAGCTCGCGAGGCCACGAGTAACACCTTTTGCAGTGGTCTCCACGTCTTCAAAGTTCTGAACGTATACAGTGCCAGTCGCTTCTTCCGACCACGCAAAAAATGGCAAGATCTCTTTCTCTCTCGCTTCCCCCGGGTAAAATTGAAATCCACCCCATGGAGGATCCGCGGATCGCGGTACGAGTCGAACGCCAGCAGACAAGGCAGACATTGTGAATGACTGTGATTGCGTATTATTTACGCCTTTCGTCTCAAACGCCATCGCGTCGCCGGTTTCATTGGCCACGGCGAGAATTGTCACGTAAGAATCGTCGATATTGACATTCGCATCAAACGCCATTCGAAAGTCGTCTCGGACTTCAACCGAAGAAGGTGAAGAAGCCATGCCGTGTTTCCACGAAAATACCGGGTCAATGGGAGAATATTTTCGAACATCGTACAACTTGACCGAATTTCGAGTTCCGACGGCGAATAGAAACGTGCCTGTCAGTATGTTTGAAGCGCATTGGATGCGTTCGTCTCGAGTACTCGAGGAAGTACCGGCAGTTATAGATGTACCCCCGGCACCGCGAGTGTTTGCAACTTCCGGTCGTCGTTCGTCGATGACTTGAACACGATTCGAGTTACAGTGTAGCATCGTTCGCGGGTGCATAGCCTCGTAGCACCCGTACCATTGCCTCACGACTGCCGCGCTATCGCTATTCACCCCAATTGAAACCGTGTCCCATTTCACCCATCCTCTCTCACCGGGCCTGTATGTTTGCACCGTTCCCGCTTCTGTCGCGACTCTCAAACAACAATCGGCAAAATTCTCGCACGCGCTTTGATTCGTAAAGCTCATATCTGTCGGCAACGCCGCAACATCGTTACGTCTATCAATCATCGGCGTCGTAGAAAACTCGCGCCGAAACGTTCTTCCGCTCTCGTTTGTTTTCGACACCGACACGCCGCAAAAATCTCTCGTCGCGACCATTTTCATCTGCCCTCTCCCGTCCTCCTCTTCGATGCCTTGCACGTCGAACGTTCTCTGGTACGCGTTCTCTCTCTCCACCATCTCTCTGATTCCATCCGAGTAAACGCTCACGGCCCTTCCTTTCGCGTCCCGCGTCACCACCGTCCCGTCTCTAAAAATCTTCAAACAGTTCGCCGCGTCCTCTCTCCTCGTTCGCGCGCGCACCATCTCTTCCTCATTCTCCGCGCGTTCAATCGTTCGCAAACACTCCACCGGTATTCCCGCGACCACGTGCCGGAACTGATTTTCCTCCCGCGAGCGCGCGTCCGGAAGCTTATATCTTTCCTCCCTTTTCACTCTGTTCGTTTCCTTCACCGAGTGCACGTTTTGTGCTCGAATCATCCTTCTCGCTCTCGCGCTCTTGATGTCCTCTTCCTCGTCTTCCGGGCACCGCGAAACCACCACCGGTCGTCCGTGCGCTCGAACGACAGCGACGGCGGCATCGTTCGCTACTTCCGACCAAGACGAATGCGACGGCGGCACCACCAAACTCCGCTTCGCTCTCGGAAAGACGGAGGACTCGCCGCCCCCGTTTGAAGAGGAAAAAGGACCTCTTTCGAACGGGTAGAACACCCCTCCGGTGTACCCGAACGAGATCTCGCGAAACTCCAGAGCAGGAGGAGGACAGAGAAGATTTCTGCTGCCGTTGTTGCTGTTCTCCGTCGTCATCGTCGGCACCGAGTCATGTCGTTGTTCCTTTCCTTTTTGTTGTTTGTCGCGTTGAGTGTCGCGGGTGTGTATGTTTTTCGTTCGTTCGCGCTTTCGAAATGGAGGAAAAACCGTTGAAAAAATTGGAAAAGTTCTCCACAACAATATCTATCATCTCAACGATGAGTAACAACAACAACAACAACACCACCACGACCGCTAATAATAAGAAAAAGAGAACGTGTCTGTGCTTCCACGGCTTTTCGCAAAACGGCGTCGTGTTTCGGCAGCGCACCGGTTCCGCGAGAACGAAGAAGTTGAAAAGAGAGTACGATTTCGTGTTTGTGGATGCGCCGCATCGCGTGGATGGCGTTGTCGATGACGACGATGAAAAGGAGGAGGGTAAAAAAGAAGAGAGCAACAACGACGGTAGTAAAAACGTAAGAAAAAGAACAGAAGAAGAAAAAGGAGGCGGAGACGCGCGGTCGTGGTGGCTCGCCGGTGAAAACGTGGAAAGTGGCGTCTCGAAAGCGAGCGATGGGACGTGGGTGCGACCGGCGAAGAGTCAGAAGATTGTGTCTTGGGAGGAAAGCGCGAAGGCCATCGAAGACGCGGTGAAGGAGAACGAAGGACGCGTGGACGCGTTCGTTGGGTTCTCGCAAGGCGCCACATTAATTGCAATCTTGAAACGAGTGAAACCCGAGATATTTGCGGGCGTGAAAAGAGTTGTCAGCGTAGCCGGGTTCGATCCGCTAGACGCGCGGTTTTACGATTCCGAGGCGAAAATCGACGTCCCGTCCATGCACGTGCACGGAAAGAACGACGCTCTGGTCACGCGAGACCGATCCGATCGCTTGCGAGAGCAATTTTACGACGCGGACAAAGCGATCGTATTCGAACACGACGGTGGACACGGCGTGCCAACCTCGAAGGAGTTCAGAGAGGCGTTCGAAAAGTTTCTCTCGATACCGCCGGACGAGCGAGACTGATTTAAAACGCGCGAGCGCGCGAGCGCCTCTAATAAAGAAAGCGAAAAAGATAGAGATGGAGAGAGAAGCGACTGGGATTGATGATGATGATGATGCCGCCGCCGCGCAATAGCACACGCAGAAGAGTAGCGACCAAGCTTGCATTATTTAGCGGATAATTATAAAAAGAAGTAGACGATCGATTGAGTTAATACCATTTTTCGCGTTTTCTTTGGTCTCCTGTATCCTCACAAATCGTATCGGATATAATATCACACGCGCACTATTTATCTCACGCATAACAACATGTCTTTCGTTCTCCGCGCGTCGTCCTCGTCGTTAGCGTCCTCTTCAACGCTCGCTTCTTCTTCTTCTTCTTCTTCTTCTTCGTCGTCGTCTCTCAGAAGCAGAAGCGTTCGCGTCGTCGGGAAGAGAAGAAACGCGTCGTCGTCGTCGTCGCGACGATTTGTTTCGGTACGAGCGACCGGAGAAGAAGGAGAAGAAGGAGAAGAAGTCGTCGCCATCGAAACAGAAGAACAAACGGAAGAAAGGAAAGAAGAAGAGCTGAGCGTGCAAACCCAAACCCCGGGCGATGTTCTTCGTCAGCAAAAAGAAGCCAAAGCGGACGAAGGGAACAACATCTTCGCCGGCGCGAGCGAGGAGATTGGTTTAATCGAATGGCCAACTGCAGGGAAAGCGATGCAAACCACGGGGGTCGTGATCTTAGGGATCGTTTTATCGGCGGTGTTTTTACTGGTCGTGAACGAGGTTTTGAGCACTCTGAGCGGGAAGATCTTTAATTAATACTGTTTCTGTTTTTATTGTTGTTATTGTTGTTGTTGTTGTTGTCGCGAGTCTGTTGGCGGGGCGCGCTTTAGGCTGCGCGGGAGAGAAAGAAACCCGCGCGCCGACGCGGAGGACGAGACTGTAGTTATAATACGATTTTCATATTAAGCATAATGGTACGGTATATATAACATAAAAAATAATTACGCGCCATCGACGAATTTCGCGCACGCGGAGTATATCTTTTGCATGAACGCGGCTTCTTGGTCTAATCCCGCGGCTTTCGCCGTGTTGATGTTCGTCATGAGAAGCGCCATCAAGTTCATATCCAACTCGTCGTTGTCAACCATTTCCAAAATCATCGCTTTTTTATCCTTCGCAGTCAACAGTTTCATCATTCTTTCCTTCGGTTGTAACATAGCTCTGGTAGTTTGATCGACGAAACCGACAAAGTTCGAGGTGACCGTGTTCAACGCGTCGATTTTACCTTTCATCTCTTCGCTCACCGAATCGTCTTCCATTTGACTCTTCAAGTACGCAAAGAACTCCTCGTTCAACTTCGGTCTATTTCGCACGATTTCAAATTCCATCTCGTTAAACTCAGTTTCGAAAAAGTACGTCACCAACTCCGCCGGCGACGTCGGCTCCGGCCTCGCCTCTCTCGCCTCTTCCAACTCCTTCCGTTTCTTCTTCCACTCTTCTTTCAACTTTTCCTTCTCCTTCTCCAACGCAGCCGCGTCTCGCTTCGCCAAATGTCTATCGATGAGCATATCGTTCTCATCCGAAACCTCACCCAACAACCCATCTGGATCGTAATTAAGCTCTAATGCGTCCGGGTTGCTCGATTTAATTGGTTTCTGCCCGGCGCTCATCAAGTTCCCTTGCGCGTCGATTAAACCTTTTTGTTGAAGCTGTTGCGCTCCGGAACCTTCTAAAGAGATGCGTTGCCCGCCTAGACGTTGTTGCAAGATGGCTAAATCTTGCGCGGAAACTTCCCCGCTCGATTGTCCCGCCATCCCACCGCCGACGCCTCCAGAAAACGCCCCTTGGCCGTTCTTCCCGAACTTTTGCTCGAACGACGACCCGGCTCTGATTTCCGTCTTTGAACGGCGACGCGGATTTTGGGAAGAGACGTGTCGTCGTCTCATCGTCTTTTTCACCATCGTCGTCGCCGCAACAACATTTTGTCCACCGCGCGACGTCGCCGCTTTAAAGCGCATCGAGGAAAAGCTGCCGGACGAAGTGCACGTAAACAACATCGAACTGCTCATATCGTTTTGCGTGTTTGTTTTTGCGTGCGTATAAAGAGATAGATGTGGATGGAAAAGACTCTCCAACAAATTCTTCTTGTGGCGGTTTGGGGAAAGAAATTTTATCCAAAACTCGTATTTCGTGATTGATGTGGAAAAAGACACGAAAAAGGTGTTCACAATACGCGAAGATATCCAAAGCGCTATTACTATTATTATGTATTTACACACGTATTTTACAATCTCTCGTCCTCGATCTCGGTTGTTCGATCTGGTGGTCACCGCCAATCGGCAGATCTGTACAGAAGCGATCCTTGTCCGTTGCACCTGCCGCAGACGAGTTTACCCGGGACGCAGGTTTCGCACACGGGACATCGGACGAGCAGCGCTTGGTCTTCTTCTTCTTTTTTTTTGTTAGAATCACCACTTTTGTCAGAAGTGGTCTTCCAACCGAACGGAAGAGAAAACAAACTTTGCGTTTTCCTCTTCGCGGGGACGTACCCGACTTTATCGGCGACGGAGATTGCTTTCACCCCCCCGCCGCCCCCGGCGTTACCCCCGCTTTCCCACCCAGAAGTGCGCCTGGTACAATTGTAGCACGGGATTTTCCCCGTGCCTAAGCACGCGTCGCATCGCTTTTTCGTCAAGTCCCCTTGTTGAAGCGGCTTCGGCTTCGGAGAAGAAGAGGTGCGTCTACTCGTCGTTCGTTTTTTGTTGTTCTCGCCGTCGTTGTTGAATAAAAAAGCTCCTACTCGCGGAGTCGTCGTCGTCTTCGTCTTCGCTTCTCTCTCGCTTCTTCTGATATTCCTCCTTCGAACGAAAAAGAGAGACTTTGAAGTGTTGCCGGAGGAGAAGAATTCACCTTCTCTGCGCTCGCTCGTCGTCGTCGTCCTCGTCGTCGCTCTCGTCGCGAGCGCGGCGGAGAGTTGCATCTCTTCTCTCCTTTCTTCTTCTTCTTCTTCTTCTTCTTCTGAAGAGATTTGTTGTTTTTCCCTCGAAAACTTCAGAGTTTTCCACATCATCATCGACACATTTTACATATATATATTTACACACACACACACACACTGTTGCGTTCAGAAAGAAAGAGCGAGAAAGGGACGACGACGCCGCGGGCATCATGTGCACGGTGGATAAGGTGCGTCGATGCTTTTCTTTCTCTTTGCGGCGCGCGTACTGCGTGTGTGAGAGATTTCTTCAAAGCGTTTTGGTGCATCTTTTGAAATTTTACTCTTCACACGCGTTTTTTTGTATTTCTTTCGCGGCGCTGACCGATGTTTTCTCTCTCTTTTCTCTCTGCGCGCGCGCGCTCTTGGTCGTCGATGCGATGTACAAACAGTTACTGATTAAAGGCATCCGCGCGTTCGCGCCGGATCACGATCACGTGATAACCTTCCCGAAACCGTTGACACTCATCGTCGGTTCCAATGGTGCCGGGAAAACCACCATCATCGAGTGCTTAAAAATGGGCAGCACGGGCGAGCTGCCGCCGAGCGCGCGGTCGGGGCAGGCATTCATACACGACCCAAAAGTCGCGGACGCGACGGAGGTGAAGGCACAGATTAAGCTGAGGTTTCAGAACAGCATAGGGAAACCGTTCGTGGTCATACGGAGTTTTCAGTTGGTACAGAAATCGGGCGGGAAGTTGGAGAAGAAAGATTTGGACCAGATTATTCAGATGGTGGACGAGAACACCGGGGAGAAAGTATCGCTGACGAAGAAGTGCGCGGATATAAACGCGGAGGTGCCGATATTAATGGGCGTGAGCAAAGCGATATTGGAGAACGTGGTGTTTGTGCACCAGGAAGATTCAAATTGGCCTTTAGGGGAAGGCGCGGTGTTGAAGAAGAAGTTCGACGACATCTTCTCGGCGACAAAGTATACGAAGGCGTTGGAACAAATACGGAAGCTGAGAGTAGAACAAGTCGGAGAAATAAAAGATGCGAAAGGAAAATGCGAGACGTTGAGAGTGAGGAAAGATCACGCGATTAAGTTAACCGCAACGAGAGACGATAACGAACAGAAAGCGCGAGCATTGGAGGCTGAAATCGCAAACGTGGACGAAAACATCGAGAAGGCGATGAAATCGGTAGAGGATATGACGGGCGCTTTAGCTGGAGCGAGGCGATTGGCGGAGGAAAAATTATCTGTAGAGAGTAAATTATCGGCGGTAAAAGCGGAAAACGAAAGAAAAGTAGAACGAATTGATAACGTGTATACGGAATCCTTGGAAGAGTTGGAAGGATTGCGAGAACAGTTCACGGCGAAGTTCGCCACGATGAAAGAAGAGTTGGCGCAGTTACAGTCCGAGGTGAAGGAGTTGCACATGCAATCGGACGCTCTGAAAGATAAAAAGGACTCGGAGTTTCAAAAAGTGGGCAGACTGCAAGCAGAAGCCGAGCAACACTTGAAGCGATTGGAGAAGCGCGTAGAACACGCGAAGCAAGTGGCGCGAGAGAATGCCGAGATTGGCCAGGCGATTTGTAACGCCATTTTGAACATGAGCGACGACGGAGAAGACAACGACGACGAGGAGGAGGACGACGATGACGAAATGGTCGAGGCGACGCAAAACGAAAGCGCGAGAAACAACACGCAACGACCGTCCAAATCCGAAAGAGAGAGCACCATGAAACTCTTTCGAAAAGCGTTAGGAGAGCGTCTGCAAGTTTTACAGGACGCGGCGAAAAACGCGAGAGAAAAAAGGCAAAACGCGCATGCCGAAGCGACGAACGCCATCGTCAACGTCGACATGAAAATAAAACGAAGCGAAGAAAAGATTAAAGACAAGCAAAAGCTCAGAGAAGAGTTGCGAGCAAACATCGATGCCATAACGAAAGATTTGACGCAATCGGCCACCGTCGTCGCCGTCGACGAGTACAAGAAGAACGAACAAGAAGCGAAAGAGATTTTCGATAAACGGTCGAAGGAAGTCGAACTCGCCGGCGACGGGAAAACGGAAATGTCCGAAATAGAAAGCGAGATAGAATCTATCGATAAGAAACTCCAAGCGTTGAGGAGCGAACAAGAAGAGGCGGCCCGAGCCGGCGAAACGCAAGTAAAGATTCGTTTAAAACGCGATGAAATCGCCGCAAAGAAGGAAGCTTTGAGTTCTATTTTGAATTCGAGAAAAGATCGTCTCGAGGCGGCGTTTCGAGGCGCGCAAGGCGTCCCGGAACCGCTGTTGTTGTCGGACGAAGTTAAAAAAATCGAAAAGGAACGGCGCGAAGCGGCCATGCTCGCCGAACGCGAATTGGCCTCGTCCAAGACGATGACAGAATCTAGACGCCGCGAAGTCGATGCGGCGGAAACAACTTTGAATAACTGGAAAGACGACGCGCGAGTGTGTGAAGAGCAGGCCTCGGACGCACCAACTGTTGTTCTCCTGGGCGATAAAGGTTTATTGGGTGTAGAAGATGCCATGCACAAAATCAACGAGGACATCAAGGAAGCGCAAAAGACTATGGAATACATGAGAGCCGGTAACGTCTTGCTCACGGATTATCTTCAAAAAGCAATCGCCAACACCGCGTGTCCGATGTGCACTCGCGGTTTTCCAAACGTTAAAGAGATGTCCGCCTTTGAAAAAAGGTTGCGAACTATAATAGACGCGGCACCCGATCAGTTGGAGATCAACGAGAGAAAGATTACCGAATGCGAGGCGAAACGCGAAAAATTATTAGGATTGACGTCCATCACCGCACGGTATAGAGAGTTGAAAGAGAAACGTATTCCGGCCGCGGAAGACGATTACGTGAAAGCGCGAGATACTCTCGATGAAGCGTGCGTCACGGAGAGAGGATTCGAACGAGCCCTCGAGGAGGCGAAGAAGGCGAGAGATACCGTCGTTGCTGTCGTTGAAGATGCGGCAACAATTTCTCGCCACGCACAAGAATTGAACACCTTGGAAACGCAATTGAGAATGATGCCAGGAGGCATGACGACGGGAAGAGATGCTGAGATTCGATCCATAACCGCCATCGCGGGTGATTTAGACGTGGAACAAGCGAACCGCGACAACAAAGAGAACCAGTTGAAAGTACTTCGACGAAAGAAGGAAAGAACGGACAACGAACTCGCACAGTTGGATAGGAATTGGCGAGACGCTAAAGATGCTCTGGCAGACGCGGAACGAAACCAGTTGAAAACGATTTCGCTCAGAGAAGAGAAGAAAAAGTTGGAACGAGACCAAGATCAAGCGACGAAAGATATCGAAACGCTCGAACGAGAGTTACCTCCGTTGGAAGACGAGAAGAAGAAACTCGAACGCGAGCGCGAAGAACGCGTCAAAGTTGAAAAAGACAACGAAGACGCCGTGGACGATAAGACGCGCACGTTGCAAAAGTCCATCGATTTCTTCGATTCCTTAAACGACCCGATTCAAAAGTACATCGAATCGAACGCGAGACAAACCTTAAAAGAGATTCAAAAATCTTTCGAGTCCGCGGATGTGAAAATCGACGCGACTTTGAAAAAGCTTGCGACGAAACAAAAAGAATACAAATCGAAGGAGAAGAGCGTGAACAAGCAAAGCGAAATCCAGAGAACTTTGGAAGATAACATCGCGTTACAGCGCGGTAAAAAAGAAGAAAAAGAACTCGAGATGCGAATAAAAGAGTTGCAAGAAACCGCGTCGAAATTTGGAAACGTAAAAGATTTAGGCGAGGAGTTGAAACGCCGGGAAAAGGTGTACAACCAATTGGAGGTGACGAAAGCAGAAGCCGCTGGGCAAGTAAAGACGCACCGCGAGATTGCTCGAAGTAGCGAGAAAGAACTCAACTCCGCGGAATACAAAAATATCGATTCTCGGTTATCGAAGGAAACCATTCGTTTCCAAACGTTGGAAATGGTAAACAGCGATTTAAATCGATATTACACTGCGCTCGATAAAGCGTTGATGGCATTTCACTCATCGAAAATGGGAGACATCAATAAAGTCGTCAAAGAGCTCTGGCAAAGAACCTACCGGGGTCAAGATATAGATTACATCCAAATCCGCTCGGATGCCGAGAAGCAAGAAGGCAAAACCGGTGGGAAGAGTTCCTACAACTACCGCGTCGTCATGATTTGCAACGGCGCCGAGTTGGACATGCGCGGTCGATGCTCCGCCGGGCAAAAAGTCTTGGCATGCCTCATCATCCGCTTGGCATTAGCAGAAACATTCTGTCTTAACTGTGGTATCCTAGCTTTGGACGAACCGACGACGAACTTGGATACCCCGAACGCGGAAAGTTTAGCTCGCTCGCTGATTGATATCATGCACTCGCGCAGAGAGCAGGAAAACTTCCAGCTCATCGTGATTACTCACGACGTGGAGTTTGCACACATGCTCGGTCAACGTCAACAAGCCGATTACTATTGGCGCGTGACGAAGGACGAAAATCAACACAGTTGCGTAGAAAGAGAAGATATTTACGAGTAAACGTACAGTACAAGAGAGAGTGCGCGCGTGCGAGAGAGAGACACAATAAACGGCAAACAGTAGCAAACATTAGGTAAAAAGTAGAAGTATACAAATGAGAAACATGCGCGCGCGCAAATAAATGTACAACAACATCATCATCAACAATTTACTATTACACTACTAATATTACATAATCACGCACATGTCGCATGTTCGGGAAAAGAAACCTTTCTTCTTTGGGATAATCAAAATCTCTCGTCCGTCCTTCGTTCGCTTGTACTTCAACTGTAACAAGTCGTTGTATTTCGCCTGCGTCACGTAAACGTCAAACCTGGTCATCGCGTGACTCAGCATATCGTTCCACCACCTCTCATGCTCTTCTAAATACATCGATCTTATTTCTTCAGCTTTACTTTCCTCTTTGCTCACCGGTACGCTCACCCTCGGATCGTTCTCGATCCTCACAAGCGCTCTCGCCAACGTCGTCTCGCTCTCAAACACGCTCTCTACCTGCGGAGTCTCCCCTGTCGGATCGAGCTTAGCCCGCGCGTTCTGTATCTCCTCGGATTTCTTCAACTCTTCTCTCTTCTTGAATTGGGGTACCCCGCCTCGCCAATAAAATACGTTTTTACACACCTTATTCCTCTCGTAACAATGTCTTTGCGTTTTCGTCCTCTCCGCGAGCACTTTAAACACATCTTTCCCTTTGATCCGTTGTGTATCCACGATAACCACGTGAAACGGGTCGCTATTGTCTGGTTTATGCCAAATCTGTTTATATATCGGATACATTTTTGGTTGTTTATTCGCCTCGAAATTCGTCCTTCGCAACCGGTGCGCCTTCGCCTGTTTGTACCCAACTTGCACCGCCTCGTCGCAAATCTCCAACAAGTCCGCCAGAGTGATTCTCGGCTGCGTCGTAAACTCGCTCATGCTCTCGCCCTCGAAAAATTCCAACTGCCGCACGACTTCTTGCACCGACAACGCCACCACCATCAAATCCGCCAGAGTAGAAAACAGAGGTTCGTTTCCAATCCTCTTCTTCTCGTCGGTTTCGTGTTGGAGATTCCGGATTTCGGCATCCGAGCAAAACGAGAGCTGCCAAAACGGTGGGTCTTTCGCGTCTCTCGCTTCTTCTTCTTCTTCTTCTTCTTCTTCTTCTTCTTCTTCTTCTTCTCCTTCTTCGGGTAAAGCGGTCGAAGACGACGGGGCATCGGCTGCCGCAGAGGAGCGCGGGTCTTCTTCTTCTTCTTCTTCTTCTTTTTCCATTTTTTTTTTCAACGCGAAGAATGAAGAAAAATAACCACGCGACACAAAAAGTTTAACAACCAAAACAACCAAAACAACCAAAACACGCATCATGTCGTCGGATGCCAAAGCAATTTTCGAGGCGATTCAGTTCGCCCAAGGCAAGAAAGGGATGCCCGCGAAGGACGATCCCGGGTATTGGGACGATGCCGTCGGACGGGTGAGTGCTTTTTATTACGTATTTGTATTCGGGAGGGTCGCGCGATGATTGCCGCCCCTCTCGATCACCTAAAATGAAAGAATTTTCGATTCGATTCGCGCGTCTTTCCTTCTCTCTTAAGATCTCTAAAATCGCGTCCAAGGGAAAAAAGAAGGATGTATCTTTGCGCGGGTTTTCTCGAGCTCGACGTTTTGTTATTTAAGCGCGTTCTCTCCGACGACGAGAAAGACGACGGCGCGCTCGCGGCTATGAAAATTAATTGCTTCTTTTTTAACTAACTCTTGCTCTCTCAAAAATGACATAAAAACAGTGCGTGCTGAACGAACTCGCGGAATTCCCGGGCGTCTCGATTTCGAATGCATCGGGAAATTCTCAAGACGCCACGATAACAGTTTTGGAACCGCAATTTTTGGAAAGCAGAAGAAAACGGGATTTTGCGGCTCGTCTGTCCATGTTTCCGAAAGAGAAGAGGCCGAAAGTGAGAATGGTCGGGAACGAAAGCGGAGAGTTTCGCGAGGGGTCTTTGAAAGACGACGAGAAGACGCGAGATGATTACGCGGCGGACGTGAAACGGCTGTCGAGTAAAATTGAAGAGCTCGTGAAAAGAGGGAAAGTACCGAGCGAGAAAGAAATGCATAACTTTTCCCTGGCGGCGGCAAATTGGCAAGTTTGGACCGTCATCTGCGTAGAGCGCAAGTTGGATCGGGCGTGTCAAAAAGGAGGCGAGAACTATAAAAAAATTCGAGAAATCGCGTCGGATACGATCGATTCTGCGATCGCTATTCTTGAACAGGCAACTGGAAAGTACAAAAATTCGCCCGCAGAAGCGAAAGTGGGTCTGTATCGACACGGGGCAAGGTTGTTAAGGCAAGTGGCTACGATTCAGGAGCGATACAAATTCTCGCAGAGCGAATGGAAGAAAATTTCGAAACCGCTGAACGATCCCAACGATGGGGGGCCCATGGGTGGTGAAGGTGGCATTGTTGGTGCCGCCTGTAACAACGTCGCCAACTTATACTATTGGAAAAACTTGAATCCACCGACAAAGGAAGGCGAGGCGATGTATGGCGGCGACGGCGCGAACTTTGCGGTGGCGAGATTTTGGTTGGAAAAAGGCGCGAAAGCTGGAGACAGAAACGCGATGAAGTCTCTAGGCGGGATCAAAATGCGCGCGCAAATGGCCGGACTTGGTATCACTGTCGTCGACAAAGGCATGGACGAGGAAACAGGTTTACCGATAGGATATTTCAGCGATGAAAAACCCGACGAGAGCAGTTTGGAGTACTGCGAATCCGCCATCAACACCACAAAGCTCATGGACGAGATGCTCGGTAAGACAATGAAGAGGAAGGTGAAGAGACAAATGGCGCGACCAGCTAAAGATCGAGACCCGAAAGCGGGTGCTAAAGGTGAATATGTTTCCAAAAAGTGCATCGTGGACGGGTTAGTCTCTAAACCGCACTTGAACGGCGAAGAGTGCGTCCCGTCCAAATGGTCGGACGAGAAACAACGCTACGGCGTGTATGATTTCAACTCTGCCGGGTTGTGGATTAAGCCCGTAAACATCATTCCAAAATCCGAATACTATACATACATAACCGACGAGGATGATGATGATGACGACGACGACGGCTATTCCGACTACTCCGACGACGAAAACGATGAAGATCGCTCCGAGAAGCTCAAAAAAGCCAACTTAACCTCCGGAGGGAAAAACGCGCGAGACATGCAAAGCTTGAAATATTTCAAAGAGTGAGAGAACATATCGTTTGTTATTTTGTTGTTGCGGTTGTCGTTGACTTGTCGTGTTGTTATATCAAGATACATATTCAGTATTTTCTACCAATCTTCCTCTAGCTCCCTTCGTCCTTTACCTTTGCTCTCCGTTTTTGCGATTTTTCGTGTGCTGCATAAGCTGTATCGATTCGTCATTTTTTCTTCCCTCTCTCCTGGAAGAACCCGGATATATACACACACAGAAAGAAGCTGCTTCGAAGCTCGGTAGCGTTCGGGGTACACACACACACAGATAGAGAAAGAGATATAAAATAAAAAGATGTCTCAATCGACATCCTTACCTCCGATCGATAAATCGAAACGCGACGCTCATCACGGCAACCAAAACGAATTGCAAGCGGTCGGTTTACAGAAATTCCACGACTTTTTCAAATCGAAAGCGACGTCCATACCGTTCGATTCCTCTTCGGTGGAAATGCCCGGAGTAGTGGGCAAAACGGTAGACATTCGCGTCGGGCCGAACTTTGAGTTGCACCCGTTGTTGGAAACGGCGATGCCGTTGGAAAAACCGAAATTAGGGAAATTCGATCTCGAGCTTTGGCAGAAAGCGTTGGATTTTGGGAAACAAAAATACGATACGTTTGAACTGTCGGAGAAAGAGAAAGGATTGGTAGCTTTAGTCATACGACAGAAAAGACAAGCAGAACTGCAAGCGAAACAACAGGCGGAGTTACAGGCGAAACAGCAAGCGATGGGGTTGAGCGCGGCGGCGGCGGCGACGCCGACGCGGACGGCGGCGCAGCAACAGCCGAAACAACTCACGAAAGAAGAGGAAGAGGCGGAGAGGAAACGATTAAAACGAGAGAAGAAAGCGAGAAAGGCGGAGAAGAGAGAGCGTAAAAGGGTTAAACGCGAGAATCCAAACATGGAAGGCGGCGGTGGAGAAAACACGAAAACTGGGGACACGACGACTTCGATGGGGACGAAGACCACCGCCGGTCCCACCGCCGGAACGTATTCCACAAAGTCTTAGAAAAAGAAAGAATCGAAGAACAGTATAGATTGGATAGCCAAAAATATCACTCCGCGCGTTTTAGTAAGTGTAGTAGTATTAGTACAAACAACAGAGAGCGTATAAACAGACTGTAATCTCTCTATATCTTACTCTCTCTGCGATTCAAAATTGTTTCTCTCTCTCTCTCTCTGCTCGAAG
>Ga0255769_10000254_pt1 | contig 63492 bp, 57 predicted proteins | sample 041ome_9_FD_179637 | JGI IMG/M metagenome (GOLD analysis project Ga0255769, IMG submission 179637) | Coastal salt marsh microbial communities from the Groves Creek Marsh, Skidaway Island, Georgia - 041413US metaG (version 2) | ecosystem: Environmental > Aquatic > Marine > Intertidal zone > Salt...
GGCTACTACCCGATTGGAGTTTAGGTATTTGGTGCTCTTATTTTACTTTTCTATTACCGTATTGGTGGCCTATAGGGTAGGGATTAGACTCTTATACCACCGATCTATTGCAGTGACCGAGAAAACCCCCACCTTGTTATTTGGGGCAGGAACCAATGGTTTAAACGCCCAAAGGGCGCTCATGAATTCCAGTAGTATTCAGGTGCTTGGTTTTGTAGACGACGACCCTGCTAAAATAGGCCGTTCCATAGAAGGCTTGCCCGTTTATGGCATGAAAGGCCTGGCTGCTGTAGTGGCCAAAAAAGAGATTGCCCAAGTGGTGCTTACCTCAGAGAAGCTGTCTGTAGGGCGTAAAAAAGAACTCTTTGATTTTCTGAGCCCCCTTGGCGTAAAAGTATTTACTGTGCCCTCAGTAGACCAGTGGGTACAGGGTGGAGCGCAGGGAAATGCCCTGAAATCTATTAAAATAGAAGACTTACTCAAAAGAGACGCCATTGCCATAGATTTGGCCAGAAATAAGGCCGTATATGCCGGGAAACGCATTTTAGTGACCGGAGCGGCAGGCTCCATAGGCGCAGAGATTGTAACACAGCTCCTGCCCTTTGGCCCCGCAGAACTATTGCTGTTAGACACAGCAGAAACCCCTTTATTTCATCTAAAAAATCAATTGGGAGCCCAATACACAGGGAAAGTCTCTTATCATGTGGCCTCCGTTCTAGACCACCAATACCTTGAGCGACTTTTCCAGGACCCTGCAGGCATAGATGTAGTGTTCCATGCTGCCGCCTACAAGCATGTGTTTATGATGGAACAGCAGCCCCAGGCCGCTATTTTAAATAATATTCTAGGAACCAAGCAAATCATAGATTTAAGCATACACCACCAGGTGGCCCAATTGGTCTTGGTCTCTACAGACAAGGCCGTGAATCCCTCTAATGTAATGGGGGCCTCTAAACGTATTGCAGAATTGTATTTGGCGGCTTGTATGGACAAGGCAGGCCAAACCAAGCTCATTACCACCCGTTTTGGGAATGTGCTTGGGTCCAACGGTTCCGTGGTGCCTATCTTTAGTGCCCAGATAGCGGCAGGAGGTCCGGTAACCGTCACCCATCCGGAGATTACCCGTTATTTTATGACCATTCCAGAAGCCTGTCAATTGGTTTTAGAAGCAGGTGCCATAGGCAGCGGAGGAGAGGTCTTTGTCTTTGACATGGGCGACCCAGTAAAAATTAAAGACCTTGCCGTAAATATGATCCGCCTCTCTGGATTGGTAGAAGAGCAGGACATAAAAATTGAATACAGTGGTCTTAGGCCAGGAGAAAAGCTCTATGAGGAGCTCCTTACAGACAAAGAAGATTTACTGCCTTCTCACAATCCCCTAATTTTTAAAGCCAAGAAAGAAATCCTACCCGCCACACTAGCCAGTGGTATTGATGTTTTGATAGAGATGGCCACTCAGGGTGCCACAGCAGAAGCATTGGTAAAACAAATGAAAATATTGGTGCCGGAGTTTAAAAGTATGCACTCTCCTTTTGAAAAATTAGATTAATTTTACGTTCAAGTTTACATAAAAAAAGAAACCCTATGAAGAAAATGATGTACAATGGAAAGGCCTTATTAGCCCTTGCTGCCATGGTCCTTTTGGCCAGTTGTGGAGAAGCTCCTACCAGCTGCGAATGTAAAGAAAACTTAGATCTCGTGGTGAACCACGAGCAAAATGCGGCCACTACCTATGTGGGGCAGTTTAACAAGGACATTTATGACACTTGTATAGACCAATACAAAAAAGAAAATAATATAGACGGAGAGGTACTGATTAAAGTAGTATACCAGTCTTACGAAGAAGCCTGTATAGAATAATGGGCAAAAAAGGATTATTACTCGTAAACTTAGGTTCTCCAGATTCCCCTACCAAAAAAGATGTTAAGCCTTATTTGGCAGAATTCTTAATGGATTCTAGGGTTATAGATGTTCCCAAAGCGCTTAGAACGCTTTTGGTCAAAGGAATTATACTACAAACCAGGCCCAAAAAGTCTGCCAAAGCTTACGCCAAGATTTGGTGGGAAGAAGGCTCTCCATTGGTGGTAATCTCTGAGCGTTTTACCCAGAAATTGGCGGCCCAATTAGACATGCCAGTAGCCTTAGGTATGCGCTATGGTTCTATGAGCATTAAAAATGCCTTGGCAGAACTAGACGCTAAGGGCGTAGATGAGGTGCTTTTGGTACCCCTATACCCACAGTACGCCATGAGCTCTTTTGAGACGGTGGTAGTGAAGGTATTGGAAGACCAACGCAAGCACTTTCCTGAGATGAAGGTACAGACCTTGCAAGCCTTTTACAGACAGCCAGACTATATTAAAGTACTGGGAGACCATATTAAAAAGCAATTGGAAGGTTTTGACTACGACCAGATCTTGTTTTCCTACCATGGAATTCCTGAGCGTCATATTAGAAAATCAGACCCTACCAAGTTTCACTGTGCCATAGACGGCCAATGTTGTAGTATTAACTCGGTAGCACACCATACTTGCTACAGGCACCAGTGTTATGAGACCACCAAATTGGTGCGGGAATACCTGGGCTTGCCAGAGGAGCAGGTGGCCCTGTCCTTCCAATCTAGGTTGGCTGGAGACCCATGGTTAAAACCTTATACAGACTATGAATTTGAACGTTTTGCCAAAGAAGGCAAGACCAAATTGGCGGTCATTACCCCTGCATTTGTTTCCGATTGTTTGGAGACCTTGGAAGAAATTGCCATGGAGGGCGAAGAAGAATTTATGGAAGCAGGCGGAGAAAGCTTTAAGCACATCTCTTGCCTGAATGACTCAGATGCCTGGGTAGCGCTCATGAAAGATTGGGTAACGCAGTGGGAAACCACTAGCGAATTGCCTTATGTCTAAAATTTCTGCGGCCGCTTTAGGCACACAGCCCATAGGCCCGCTGCTGGTAAAGCAAGCGGTGCCGGCTTCTATTGGAATTCTGGTCATGTCTCTCAATGTACTGGTAGACTCTATTTTTGTAGGGAACTGGATTGGGGCTTTGGGTATTGCGGCCATTAACGTGGTCCTGCCGGTCTCTTTCTTTATTGCCGCCTTAGGAATGGCCATAGGCATTGGGGGTTCTAGTATTATCTCTCGCGCTTTGGGGGCGGGGGAACATGAAAAAGCCACCACTACTTTTGGCAACCAAATAGCCCTTACGGTACTGATTACCGTATCCATGGCCGCTTTAGGGCTGTATTTTATGGAGGGCATTATACCTGCTTTCGGGGGCCAGGGGCAAATTTTCCCGCTGGCCAAAACTTATTATACCATTGTCTTATACGGAGTACCATTCTTGGGCCTATGTATGATGGGCAATACCGTCATTAGAGCAGAGGGGAAACCCAAATTTGCCATGGTGGCCATGATCATTCCCTCTGTAGGGAACCTACTCATGGATTATATTTTTATCTATGTCTTTGACTGGGGTATGGCTGGAGCAGCTTGGGCCACCACGGGCGGTTATTTACTCTGTTTTGTCTATGTAGCCTATTTCTTTTTCTCTAAAAACGCTTCTTTAAAACCGCGTTTCAAGCACTTTGTCTTTAAAAAACCCATAGTATCAGAAATTGGGGCCTTGGGCTTTGTGACCTTAGCCAGACAGGCCGCTACCTCCATCACTTACCTGATCATGAATAGCCTTTTGTTTTCTATGGGCGGAGAAGCTCTGGTGGCTGTTTATGCCATTGTGGGGCGTATGCTCATGTTTGCCTTATTTCCTGTTTTTGGAGTCACCCAAGGGTTTTTGCCTATTGCCGGTTTTAATTACGGGGCCGGAAATATGCAGCGGGTACGCGAGAGTATTAATACCGCTATCTTGTACGCGTCGGCCTTAGCCACCTTAGTATTTATAGGACTCATGGTCTTTCCAGAGGCCATTACCGTCTTGTTTCTCTCTGCTAAAAATGCAGATGTAGAGACCATGGCCTTAAATGCCTATGTGCTAGAGCATACCCCTGCAGCCATGCGCTGGGTATTTGCGGCAACCCCTATTATTGCGCTTCAACTCATTGGGGCTGCTTATTTTCAGGCAGCTGGTAAAGCCGTTCCGGCCCTCTTACTTACCTTGAGCCGTCAGGCACTCTTATTTATTCCTTTGGTATTTCTTTTACCTATGTGGTTTGGAACCATTGGGGTGTGGCTCGCCTTTCCTATTTCAGACGTATTGGCCACGATCATTACCGGCTATTTTTTAAGAAGGGAAATCAAAAGGTTTTTTTCGTAATTTTAGGTTTCTCATAAACCAAACAAATTCATGAAAAACTATTTTCTATTAGGCCTTGGACTGCTGGCCTTGGCTTTTAGTCCCCAAGAATCACAAGCACAAAGAAGAAAAAAAACCGCAGCACCTGCCATTGCACCGGAGCTGGTTAAAGGCATTGAATACAGAGAACTAGGCCCTTTTAGGGGCGGACGTTCTGCTGCTGTAACAGGGGTGCCAGGACAACCCAATTTATTTTATATGGGTGCCACCGGTGGTGGGGTCTGGAAAACAGACAACGCCGGAACCACTTGGAAAAATATTTCTGACGGATTCTTTGGAGGGAGTATTGGCGCAGTGGCCGTAGCCCCTTCAGATCCTAATGTTATTTATGTAGGGGGTGGAGAAGTGACCCTTAGGGGGAATGTTTCTTCCGGAAGTGGTATGTATAAAAGTATAGACGCCGGAAAGACTTGGGATTTCATAGGACTCCCAGAAAGCAGGCATATTCCTAGAGTACGCATTCACCCAACTAACCCAGACATTGTCTATGCGGCAGTCTTGGGAAATATTTACAAGCCTACTCAGGAGCGTGGGGTGTATAAGAGTACAGACGGCGGGAAGAGCTGGAGACGTACCTTGTTTGCCAATGCCAATGCTGGAGCGGTAGATCTAGTTATAGATCCTAATAATGCTAGGGTGTTGTATGCCACTACTTGGCGGGTAAACAGAACCCCTTATTCTCTGAATTCAGGAGGAGAAGGATCCAAAGTATGGAAGAGTACAGACGCTGGGGAAAGCTGGACGGAGCTCTCCACCAACAAAGGTTTTGCTAAGGGTACGCTGGGTATTATGGGTATAGCAGTGTCTCCAGTAAAGGCAGACCGTGTTTGGGCCATGGTAGAAAACAAGGACCAGGGTGGTTTGTACCGTTCAGAAGACGGTGGAGCCACTTGGAGCAAAATAAACGACGAGCGTAAATTACGCCAGCGTGCCTGGTACTACACTCGCTTATATGCAGACACTCAGGACGCAGACGGTCTTTATGTACTCAATGTGCGTTACCACAAGAGTACAGACGGCGGAAAGTCTTTTGAAACGGCCAACGCGCCCCATGGAGACCACCATGATTTATGGATCGCTCCAGAAGACAACCAAAGAATGATCATGGCAGACGACGGTGGTGCTCAGGTATCCCTAGATGGTGGCACCAGCTGGAGCACCTACCACAACCAGCCAACGGCACAGTATTACAGGGTTACTACAGACAACAGTTTCCCGTATAGAATTTATGTGGCCCAGCAAGACAACTCTACCCAGCGTGTAAAACACCGTTCAGACGGGGGGAGTATTTCCGAATCTGATTGGGAAGAAACAGCCGGGGGAGAGTCTGCACATATTGCCGTAGATCCAAAAAACAACGACATTGTGTACGGTGGTAGTTACGGTGGTTTCTTAACGCGTGTGAACCATAAAACAGGTACGACCAGAGGGATTAATGTGTGGCCAGACAACCCAATGGGTTATGGGGCAGAGGGCATGAAATACCGTTTCCAATGGAACTTCCCGATCATTTTCTCCAAGCACAACCCAGACAAATTATACACTTTTTCTCAGCATGTACACGCCACGACCAATGAGGGGCAAAGCTGGGAGATCTTGAGTCCAGACCTCACCAGAAATGACCCTACTAAATTGGTGTCTTCAGGAGGGCCTATCACTCAGGACAATACCGGAGTAGAGTATTACGCCACTATTTTTGCTGCGGCAGAAAGCCCTTTAAAAGAAGGCGAATTGTGGGTAGGCTCAGACGACGGCCTCGTGCACCTCACCCAAGATGGTGGTGCCACTTGGAACAATATTACCCCCAAGCAAATGCCTACTTGGGCCATGGTCAATTCGGTAGAACCTTCTGCCTTTGATCCAGCAGTATGCTATATAGCAGCTACTTCTTATAAGTCTGGAGATTTTACGCCTTACTTATACAAAACGGAAGACTACGGAAAAACTTGGACTACCATTACCAACGGTATAGCCAAAGAACACTTTACTAGGGTGCTTAGAGAAGACCCAGCCGTGAAAGGCCTCTTGTATGCCGGAACAGAAAACGGTATGTACGTGTCTTATAACGACGGTGCGTCTTGGGAAGCTTTCCAAAACAACTTACCCATAGTGCCTATCACAGATTTAGCGGTAAAAGATCATTCCCTTATTGTAGCTACACAAGGAAGATCCCTTTGGATGATAGACGACCTCACAGTACTGCACCAGCTTTTAGCAGGTGAAAAATCCAATACTAAAACGGCGCGTTTGTTCGATCCAAAAGACGCTTATAGAACCAAAGGCCGTGGCGGAAGAAGCTCTCTTACCGCAGGAACCAACCTGCCCAATGGGGTTATTACCCACTTCTATCTTCCAGAAGGAATGGAGCAAGATTCTGTGGTGTTAAATTACCACAATGCTGCCGGAGATCTATTGGCCAGCTATAGCAACAAGGCCAAAGAGCGCAGTAAAAAACTGACCTTAGACAAAGGAGCTAATACTTTTGTGTGGGACACTAGAGGAACCGGTTCTGAGCTGTTACCAGGGATGATCCTTTGGTGGGCCAACCTAGACGGCCCAAAAGCGGTTCCGGGTGCTTACAAGGTGTCTATGAGTGTGGGAGACCAGACCATAGCCACCCATGACTTTAGTATTCTACCAGACCCACGTGCAGAAGCCAGCGTAGCAGACATGCAGGCCCAATACGACTTTATTACCAAGGTAAACACGACTATTAATGACGCCCACAACGCCATAAAAAATATTCGTGATGTGAACGGCAAGCTGACAGCCTTTATGAAAAAATATAAAGGAGACACTGCAGTGAGTGATCTGTACACCATGGCCAAGGACATGAAAGAAAGTTTAGAGACGGTAGAGAAAGCCTTGTACCAGACCCAGAACAGGTCAGGACAAGATCCCTTGAACTTCCCCATACGCCTGACCAATAAGTTGGGCCACTTGAATTCATTGGTGGGTCTAGATGACTTCCCTCCAACGGAGCAAGACGAGGCGGTAAGACAAGAACTCACTGCTGCTATAGAAGTACAATTGGCAGCATTTAACCAAACCATTTCAGACCAATTAGAAGCCTTTAACGCGGCATTTACCGCCAAAGGACTGCCTTTTTTATCGGTAGCCAATGACAAAGAATAATTGATTATTTTTGTGTCTATGATCCTAGACACCTTAGACACATACTTACTGATCAAAGCCCTGCACCTAATCTTCGTGATTACCTGGTTCGCAGGGCTTTTTTATATTCCCCGCCTATTTGTGTACCACATAGAGGCGCTAGACCAACCCGAGGCCGCCCAGGCCTACATAGTGCCACAGCTACAGCTCATGACACGCCGGCTGTGGAACATTATCACCTGGCCCTCCGCTGTACTCGCCACCGGTTTTGCCTTGTGGCTCCTCTACCTCCAACCCATTTTCCTCACCCAAGGGTGGATGCACCTCAAACTCTTCTTTGTAGTCCTCCTATGGCTTTACCACCTCAAATGCCACCAAATGGTGCGCGAACTGCAGCGCGGCCAAGTACGCCCCCGCTACACCGCCACCTTCATGCGCATTTGGAATGAAGGCGCCACCATACTCCTATTCGCCATCATTTTCCTAGTGATCCTCCGCTCCACACTGGGCTGGATCTTTGGCCTCGCAGGCCTGCTCGGCCTAGCCATCCTCCTCATGCTCGGCATTAGAGCCTACAAAAAATACCGCAACAAAAAAGGAGAGGTCTAACCACCACTCCTTTTTTTATACCTCCACCTCACTTTATTTATTTTTTTATACAATCTCTTGTTCCTACCCCACCATTCCTTTTCTACCCAGTCACTCTCCACCCCATTTTTCTAAATCTTTTTTCTATTAGATAAGGATTTCTAGTTTTAAAAGACACTTCATTTACCAGTAATCCTATTTTTCATAACCTTCTTTTTTTGTAGAATCACGGAATAAGGTTTTTTCAAGTTTATTAAATAATTTCAAATGAGGAAAAGGTCATTAAGCTTTAATTATAAAAAATGTCAATGAATTTATATCTGATTTTCATACCGTTAATAGTGATAGTTTTAAGTTACAGACTGAGTAGCTTAAGAAAGTCAATAGCAGCTAGGAATACCTCCAAAATAAAGGCAGAGATCTTAATGTTGTTTGCGGCATTTTGTGTTGTTGTGATCTTATTTTTTTTGATTGACAGTATTTAAATACTATAATTTTAAAAAAAAGACATTTCCATTATTAATCCAGGCCAGATTTTCACTTTAAACAAGTCTATTTTTTCACTCTGAACCAAGTTTATTATTATCCCCTGAGCCAAGTGTCTATTTTTCATTCTGAACCAAGTTTATTTTTCTACTCTGAGTCAAGTTTATTTTTCTACTCTGAGCCAATTGCATATTTTTTTAATAACCAACGTAGATATTGGCCATTAGCTAAAGCCACATATATTTATACCAGAGGGGAGTATATACTCCTTTTTTGGTGTTTTGGATATGGATTTTTTTGGGCTTGAAAGTACATAATGACTTTGTTTTGAAGTGTTTTTAAATCCATTTTTTATTGGCAAAAAAAAGAGGTGTATACCCCTCGAACATTCGCTCATCCGCTCACTCGCACTTCCGCTCAACCAGAAAAGTCTTGATCGTTAAAATCACTTCCAGCGCTTTTTCCAATTGCCAATGCTATAATGTTTCCAATTACCGCTGCTACTTATGTTTCCAACTACCGCCGCTAATTATGTTCCAATTGCCACTGCTAAAATGTTTCCAATTACCGCTGCTATTTATGTTTCAATTGTCGCTATTGCTTGTGATTCATCTTCAACAACCGCTACTGCTAGTAACTCCAATTACCACTACTGCGAATAATCTGATTTTTTCTGCACTTGGTCATAAAGGAGAATCTTTTCCTGCAATTCCCCATAGTTTTATAAACAATGCGTAGTCGTGCCAATAAATTAAATACTCTTTTAATATCGCAGCCCCATAGGGTGGTATTTCTTTCCAGTTGGCTCAAAAAGAAAGGCTATTCTTCTCAGCTTTTACAACAATACAAGGCCCATCATTGGTTGCGCTCCATAGGGTATGGGGCATGGGCGAGAAAAGGACAATCGCCTAGGCTGTTGGGGGCGGTGTATGCTTTACAGCATCAGGCAAAGCAACAAGTATACTTAGGAGGGCAAACGGCCTTTCATTATTTGAGCAAGAAGAAAACCCTCCCTTTGAGGGGTTTTCATAAACTTGACGCGATTCAATTATATGTAGCTAAAGGTACAAAAGTGCCGCGCTGGTTTTTAAATTACCAGTGGCCGGAAGAAGTAGCTTATTTTACCAATGGTTTTTTGCCGCCTTTAATGGGTTTTGTGACCATGCGGATAGATCATTTAAGAATAAAAATTTCTGGTGTAATTAGGGCTTTAATGGAGATGATTTTTCAGGCCAAAACAGAAAATGAATTTTTCTATTGCTACGATTGTTTGTGTTTGTATCCAAAGTTAAATGCAGCACAGGTTCATTTGCATTTGGAGGCCTGCCAATCCAAAAAAGTCAAGGCTGTTTTTTTGTATATGGGACAAAAATCAGAAGCCCTTTGGTATGAGAAACTAGCGAAAGGGACAATCACTCAATACACACTGGCAGAAGACACTTTAGCTTTGGATAGGACGCTCACCGAAGACATTTTGGCTGTTGAGAAGACAGTAGTGATTGAAAAGCTAATGTCTGGCGAGAACCAACGCTACTTATACGCTCCAGGTATAGATATTTCTCAATATAGACTCAGAATTCCCTTTGGACTAAGACATGATGATTTTTTGTAGTGGCCACAGCTGTGGGGTCAAACAAATTCTAGGCCCTTTTAAACAGAGTTGTTCTCTACAAATACTATTCCCCTTTAAACTGTGCTTTTCTTTTTTCTAGAAAGGCAGCGGTGCCCTCTTTGAAGTCTGCGGTGCCAAAGCAGGCACCAAAGTGTTTTATTTCTGTTTCATAGCCATTTTGAGCGGGGTCCAGCCCTGCGTTTACAGCGGCAATAGCGGCGTTAATGGCGGTGGGAGATTGTTGGGCTATTTTGGCGGCTAGGGTTTCTGCGGTTTCCATAAGCTGGTCAAGAGGCACTACTTGGTTCACCAAACCGTAGTCTAGGGCCTTTTCTGCAGGGATCATTTGGGCTGTGAAAATGAGTTCGTTGGCGCGGCCTTTACCAATGAGTTGGGGCAGTCTTTGGGTGCCTCCGTAGCCTGGAATTAGTCCCAGGGATACTTCTGGTAGACCCATTTTGGCGTTCGCCGATGCTATTCTGATATGGCATGCCATGGCCAGCTCTAGGCCGCCTCCCAGTGCGTAGCCGTTTATAGCGGCTATGACTGGTTTGGGACCCTGTTCTATGAGGTTAAAGAGTTTGTCCTGACCCTCGGCGGCGAGCGCTGCCCCTTGAGCGGGGGAGAAATGGGAAAATTCAGCGATATCGGCGCCAGCCACAAAGGCTTTTTCTCCAGCGCCCGTGAGAATGATCACTCGGATGTTCTGGTCCCTAAAATGGTCTTGAAAGGCGGTGGACAACTGGTCAATGACTTCTTTGTTTAAGGCGTTTAATTTGCGGGGTCTGTCTATGGCAATGATGCCAATAGCCCCTTTTTTTTCAATGATGAGGTGGTTTTCCATAGTCTTATTTTTCGGGAGTGGTTTTGGGTAAAAACACGGTAAATTTACTGCCTTTTTCCAGTTCGCTTTCTAATTGAATACGGCCGCCGTAACTCTCTACAATACTCTTCACCATGCCTAACCCTAAGCCCATTCCAGATCCTTTGGTGGTGAATTTGGGCTCAAATATTTTTACTTGGATGTCTGGGGCTATGCCTATGCCATTGTCAGACACCTCTAGGCTTACCACAGTAGAAGTCTCGGAGACTTTTACCACAATAGCAGGTGTACGATCTTCTGGAACCGATTGAATGGCGTTTTTGACTAGGTTGGTGACTATCCGGATGAGTTGGGTACGGTCTAATGTTACTTTGATAGGTTTCGTGGGTGGCACGTAGGCTATATAGGACTCATTAAATAAGGAGATGGCCAGGCCTACGACTTTGTCAAATTCCAAGGATTCTTTTTGTTGGTCGGGGAGTTGGGCAAAGGTGGCAAAGGCTGTAGCAATATTGCTCAGGGTATCTATCTGTTCCAAAAGAGCGGCAGAGTGTGCTTTGAGTTTTTCCTCTGCGTCTGGATCTGTGGCTTTAAACTGCTGTTCAAAAAGCTGCACATTGAGGCGCATGGGTGTGAGGGGATTCTTGATTTCATGTGCCACCTGTTTGGCCATTTCTTGCCAGGCTTGCTCGCGTTCGGATTTGGCTAGGGCTACGGCAGACTGCTCTAATTGGTCTATCATCCCGTTATAGGATTCTATAATTTTGCCTATTTCTACGGAAGATTGGGGCACTTCTATTTTAACATTTTGCCGCTCTAGTCCGGTTTGGGACAGCTTGTCTGAGATAGTTTTTAGGGAGCGTGTAATATAGGTAGAGATTAGATAGGCCAACACAATAGCCACCGCTAACATAAGTAAATACACTCCGGAGAGTCTGAAAAGAAATTCTTCCAGTTCTTTTTGGTTAAAGGAGTTGTCTTCGTAATAGGGGAGGTATAAAATGGTCAGCGGTTTTTGGTCCAAGTCATAGACATAGGAATAAGCGGCTAAAAAAGTCACATTCCCCTCACTTTTGGTCACTACCCATCGCTTATTTTGCTTAAGTTTTTTTAAAATATCTGCGGACAGGCTTGCAGCTGCTTCTACTGGTCCTGCGGTAGGATTGGCAGTTTGAATAAACGCGCCGTCTAAGTCGTAGAGGCTAAAGTTCACGTTTTGAACATCTGAAATAGCGTATAGCGATTCGCTAAAAATAGGCGACACATTGGCTTTGCTCTGTACCAAAGGGCTCTCTTGAAGGGTGTACCAAAGGCTGCGCTTGAGTTGCTCTTCTTTGCGCTCTAGTCGGTCTGCATGGTAGTCTTTGGCCTGTTCGGAATACTGGTAAATGGTAATTCCCGCGATCAGTACCGAGGCCAATAACACCAGAACTATCATGGAGATAAATATGCGTGATCTTAGCGAAAAGTTAGTCTTGATCATAGGTTTATGATTCTCGATTTTCTAAGGTTTCTTTGGGGCATTTTGAGCGCCGTTTGTGGTCTTTGGGTTTTTTAGCGGCTTATCTGACAACAAATGGATATTGTTTACCTGGCCTGTTTGATTTTTTAAAGCCAAGGCTTTTTGTACCATAGGATCTTGGGCCGCCCTGATTTTAAGTACCGCATTGTCCCCAAAGAGTTGGTAGGCCAATGCTGCTTTGAGTTCTAATAATACAGCGGCTTTGTGGTCTTTGGTGTCTAGTGGCACCCCAGCAGATTTCAAATAAGTAACAAAATCCTGGTAGAGGGTTTCTGCCACTTGAAAGTCTCTTACAAAAGCCGTTTCTGTCCAATCTTGATAGTCGTTTCTATGTGCGTCTAACTGCTCAAAACTAAAGAAAGAGAATACGCCCAGACGTTCTAATTCTTGCACTACCAATACCGCATTGTCTTCAATAGGAACAAATACATCTGGTATAATACCACCACCGCCATAGACTGTTTTCCCTTTAGGAGTGGTATAGGCCAGGGAGTCTATTACCGGTATGCTATCTTTATATTGGAGTTCACCGTTAGCGTAACGGTCTTGCGTACTTTCATAATCACCATCTCCATAGGGTTTTTGAATGGAACGGCCTGTTGGGGTGTAATAGCGGGCAATGGTGAGGCGTACAGAAGAACCGTCTCCCAAAGGCATTTCTCTTTGTACCAATCCTTTGCCAAAAGTCCTACGACCAATAATGGTGCCCACGTCGTTATCTTGTAAGGCGCCTGCAATTATCTCTGAAGCCGATGCGGAACGTTCATTGACCAGAACAAATACTGGTTTATTTTCAAAGGCGCCTCCAGCATTGGCTAGGGTAGTGGCTACAGTTCCTTTTTTGTTTTTGGTATATACAATGGGGGTGTTGGCGGGTAGAAAGTCGTCTGATATCTGGGTGGCCATTCCCATATAACCACCCAAATTGTCACGAAGGTCTAAGATGAGTTGTTGAGCCCCATCAGCTTTGAGTTCTGCCAATGCAGCGCTGAATTCGTCATAGGTGGTGGCGGCAAATCGATTTATTTTCATGTAGCCTAAAGTGCTGTCTAACATGCAGTATCCATTCACAGATACAATGGGTATGCGGTCTCGCTTTAGGGTGAAGTTTTGAAATGTACCGTCTTTTTTTCTAAAGATCTTTAGCCCAACCTCTGTGTTAATAGGGCCTTTGAGCCTTTTCACCAATTCATCATTGGGCATATTATTTCCGTAAAGGGTGTCTCCTTGGGCCAATAAAATTCGGTCTCCTGCCTGGATACCGGCTTTTTCACTGGGCCCACCAGCAACGGTTCTAATCACGGCCACAGAGTCTTTATAGCGGTAAAAATTGACGCCAATACCCACGAAATCGCCCTGCATTTGTTCTGCTACTGCAGAAGAAATGGTCTTGGGAATATAGACCGAATGAGGATCTAGTTTGTCTAGGATCTCATTAATGGTTACGTTGACTATACTGTCTGTGTTAACTGCATCTACATAGTCTTCTTCAATAAAATTAAGCAAGCGTTGCATTTTTTCTTGGGCTATTTCAGAGGGACTACCACTGAGGGCATATGAATGTGCACCGCTCTGACTTCCAATGAGAATACCCGCCATTAAAATGGTGAGTGCTAAAAACAAACGGAATAGTTTTTGTCTCATAGGAGCTTGCTGTATTTAGGGCTTGTTGTTTATTTAGGGTTTTCTTCAATGGGCATGTGGCTCACAGCAACACCTGCTTTGGCTAAAAAATCTATGCCAGAGCTGTCTCGGTAAGCCTTGGCGTAGACCACGCGTTTAATGCCGGATTGGTGAATGAGTTTGCTGCATTCTTTGCAGGGGGAAAGCGTAATATAAAGGGTGGCGCCCTGAGAAGATTGTGTAGAGGCCGCTACTTTGGAGAGCGCGTTGGCTTCTGCATGGAGTACATACCATTTGGTGTAGCCTTCTTCATCTTCACAGAAATTCTCAAATCCGGAGGGCGTTCCGTTGTATCCATCTGAGATAATCATGCGGTCTTTCACCACAATAGCACCTACTTGTTTGCGCTTGCAATAGGATAATTTACCCCATTCGGCAGCCATTCTAAGGTAAGCTTGGTCGTATTTTTCTTGTTTGTCTTCTCTGATCATTTCAAGGCGTCTAATAGGGCTAGAAGGCTGTTATAGGTGAGGGGAAGTGTTACCAGCACAAGGGCAGAAGAAAGCACTATAACCCACCTGGGTCTTTGAATTTTAAAGATAAGAATAAAAAGGGCACTGGCAAGCATCACCGTGCTGAGCACAATCAATTGAGCCACTTCTATTCCTGCGGCAAATCCGACTAAAGCACTGTTTTTGGCTTCTTGTCCTTCTAGCAACATCTTGAAATAGTTGGAAAAGCCAAAGCCGTGGATGAGTCCAAATAGGGCGGTAGCGCCATAGGCAATGACCCCTGTTTTAGGTCCTTTGTTTTTAAGGGCGTTTTTAATATTGAGTCCCAGAAGTAATAAAATACTCAAGGGGATTAAGAATTCAATGAGGGGCGCATAGACTTTGGCAATTCCGTACACAGACAGGACTAAAGAGATACAGTGGGTGAGTGTGAATACGGAGGCCAGTAGTACGGCAGATTTGATTTTTTTTAAGGCAAAGGGCAGGGCTAAAGCAGTTAAAAATAGTACATGATCGTAGCCGTTGGGATCTAGAACATGCTTGAGGCCTAGGTCTAAATAAAATAGCAATGTATCCATAGTTTTTTATTATAATGGTTTGGCGGTTTTTTTGGTTTTGTGGTTTATTTTGGTTTTGCGGTTTTTTAGTTGGCTTATTACATGCCGCGCTCTTTTTGAATGGCTTCGTAGGCCTTTTGCACTTGTTTGAATTTTTCTTCTGCTCCGCGTTTTATAGCGGCATCTTCTGTAACGACACGGTCTGGGTGGTATTTCTTGGCCATGTCTCTGTAGGCTTTTTTTACTTCTGCATCCGTAGCATTTTTCTCGACCTCTAAAATAGTGTAAGCACCATCTGTTGCCTCTATAAACATGGCCTTAATAGAGTTAAAATCAGCGGAACCCAGTCGTAACAAACGGGCAATTTCTTCTAGTTTATTGACTTCTGGCGCACTAACATGGCCGTCTGCCTTGGCAATATTAAAAAGAAAGTGTAACAGTTGAAGTTTGAGTTCGTAGGGGGCTCTCTGGTTTATTTTGTTGCATAAACTATCTAGTGACAGGTCTTTTTTGTCTACGGCCTCATTAAAAGTTCTAAAAATGGCATTGGCTCTTTGTTGGCCGTAGGTCTGTATAAAATAGCGTTTTACAAATTCCTTTTCTGCAGGGCTTACCTGTCCGTCTGCTTTAATCACTACCGCGCACAAAGAGAGTAAGTGCAATTCGAAATCTTGAGAAGACACTGGTCTTTGACTTGTGAAACTGCCAAAAGAATGGCCTTTCTTGCCCGGTTGAAGCATGTCTACAAAACTGCCCAGAAAATATCCGGCAACTGCTCCGGGAAATTTAAAAAAAACAAAGCCCAGTAGGGCAGCCAACCATTTAGTCATTGTCAAAATTTTATCAAAGATACTTTTTTCACAAAAAATGCAGGACAAACTAATCATAAGATGTGTTAAAAATTATGGCCGTATGTTGTACCTTTGTGGGGTAAAAAAAAATTAAGCAAGGATGTATCCAGAAGAATTTGTAAAACCAATGAGACAAGACCTTGCCCAGGCAGGTTTTCAAGAATTATTTACAGCAGAAGCTGTAGCAGAAGCAGTCAATGCTTCCGGGACTACTTTGGTCGTGGTTAACTCTGTTTGTGGATGTGCCGCAGCCAATGCCAGACCCGCTGCAAAAATGAGTTTAACCAATGCTAAGGTGCCCACTCGTGCCGTGACTGTATTTGCAGGTGTAGACACAGAGGCAGTGGACCAAGCGAGAAATATGATGGTTCCTTTTCCTCCTTCTTCGCCTTCTATGGCTTTGTTTAAAGATGGAGAATTAGTGCACATGATTGAGCGCCACCATATTGAAGGTCGTGCTGCTCAAGCCATTGCAGAGAATTTAATGGAAGCGTACAACGAATTTTGTTAAATAGCTTTCAATGACTCAATAAAAACCACCCAATTGCGGTGGTTTTTTTATTTTTACCCCATGAAAAGACTGCTCTCTTATCCTTTAACGGTACTGTATTTTTTGGCTTTTGGATTTTGCCTAGTAGTGTTCCATCCCATTCAAGTCCTTGCTTTTAGGGTTTTCGGTTATGAGCCCCACAAACGGGTAGTAGCTATTTTAAATGCCTGTCTTATGGCAACCACGCGAATTCTAGGCACCCGTTATACCATTAGTGGATTGGATCATTTGCCTCAAGATAAAGCCGTTATTTTGGTAGCCAATCACCAGAGCATGTATGACATACTTCCAATTATATGGTGTTTGAGGCGTTTACACCCCAAATTTGTATCTAAGGCTTCCTTAGGCAGGGGCATTCCTTCTGTATCTTATAATTTAAGGCACGGTGGCTCTGTGCTGATCAATCGGGAAGACGGCAGACAGGCAGTTGCTGCCATAGCGGGTTTAGGGGAGTATATAGAAAAGCACCAACGTTGTGCAGTGATCTTTCCTGAAGGGACTAGGTCTAGAGATGGAAGACCCAAGCCTTTTCAGACTACGGGATTAAAAGTGTTGTTAAAGAAGGCTCCGTCTGCGTTAGTGCTTCCTGTAACGATTAATGGATCTTGGAAAATGGTGCGTTGGGGGCAATTCCCTTTAGGTATTGGCAGCCATATTAAGCTTATTATACATCCTGTAGTGGCGCAAGAAACCTATCCAGATGCAGAAGCTTTAATTGCGGCAATAGAAACCACTATTGGTGCAAGTATTGAGGTCTAGTGTTTGGTTTTTTCTTCTATTTTTTTAGACAAGAATAAAATTGCCAACAATACTGCTGCAGCCAAAGCAGCAATAGCAGATACGGAAGCCACAAAGTTTTTGTCTGCAAACAAGTCTGAATAGTCTATTAAATACAAATTGTAGCCGCCCAATACTAAGGCAGTAGTCAGTAAAACGAAAAATAGTACTTTGTTCATAAGCTAGTTTTAGGCGTTAAATAAGACGTTTATATTAGCGGCAAAAAGTTTTACGGCAATAGCCAACAAAATTACTCCGAATACTTTTCTAATGACAGAGAGGCCATTCTTCCCAAGGACACTTTCTATGCGCCTGGAAGATTTTAGCACAAAATACACAAAAATGATGTTCACGATTATGGCTATAATAATGTTTTCCACATAGAACTCTGCTCGAATAGAAAGCAAGGTAGTGATAGTTCCCGCTCCTGCAATGAGTGGGAATGCGATGGGTACAATAGAGGCAGATTCTGGCTCGTCATCTTTGTAAAGGGTAATGCCTAAAATCATTTCTATGGCTAGAAAAAATATAACCAAAGCACCTGCAACGGCAAACGAATTTACATCTATGCCAATAAGGTTTAATATTTCTTCTCCGATAAATAAAAAAGCTACCATGATAATTCCTGCCACAATAGAGGCCTTTTCAGATTGAATATGGCCTACTTTATTCCGCAGACTAATAATGATAGGAACAGATCCCACTATGTCAATTACCGCAAAAAGAACCATGCTTGCGGTCAGTATTTCTTTAAAATTAAAGTGGAATTCCATGTGCTTTAGCTTTGTAGATGATTGTGCGTTTTACTGTAAATTATTAGTGACAATAACCCTTCTTTTTGCGCAGCAAATTTAAGGCTTTTTTGTGGTATATTTGCCCTTAAATTTAAGCACATGTTTCAAATCCAAAAAACCCTTGTTTCGGAAGATCTTTTAGAGCACGATTTCGTGTGTAATTTGAGTGCTTGTAAAGGAGCTTGTTGCGTAGATGGAGACGCTGGAGCGCCTTTGGAAGAAAAAGAAACAGAAATTTTGGTAGACCTATACAGCAGTGTTAAGCCCTTTTTGAGGCCCGAGGGAATTGCGGCAATTGAAGACCAAGGCGCCTTTGTAAAAGGAGACGACGGCGAGTGGGAAACCCCACTGGTCAACGGCTCAGAATGTGCCTATGTTATTTTTGATGAAAAGGGCATAACCAAGTGCGGTTTGGAGGCCGCTTATAATGCTGGAGTAACCAAATGGAAAAAACCAGTGTCTTGTCATTTATACCCGGTTCGTACCAGAGAATACAGTGAGTTTACAGCAGTCAATTACCACCAATGGGGTATTTGTTCAGATGCTTGCTCCCTGGGAGCAGAACTTTCTGTACCTGTTTACGTCTTTGTAAAAGAAGCATTAATCAGAAAATTTGGCGCTGCTTGGTATGAAGAATTGGCCCTTGTTGCTGCCACCCTAAAAGCCGCAGAAAATACATCTGAGGGCAACAAAAATTAGGCCTCTTTTTTTCATTTTTTTCATAGCTTCATCCCAGCCTAGTGAGGGCGGGGCTTAGACCTACATTTCAACATTAGGTGTTAAAAACTTTAGTATTAAGTCTTTGATTTGAAGGTCAGAACTCGAACATTTTTCTTCATCTTTGTTAACCTAGTGAAGCACTTTTGTGCGCTGTGAAAAAATCAAAAAAAAGACCCAATGAGCACCAACGTAGAACCTATTTTAACTGAGAATCCAGACCGTTTTGTAATTTTTCCAATCAAACACAATGATTTGTGGGAGTGGTATAAGAAATGCGAGGCTTGTTTCTGGACCGCAGAAGAAATAGACTTGTCAGAAGACCTAAACGATTGGAACAATAAGCTCAATGAAGACGAGCGCTACTTTGTGAAGCATATTTTAGCTTTTTTTGCTGCCTCTGACGGAATTGTCAATGAAAATCTCGCAGAGAATTTTGTGAGTGAGGTCCAGTATGCAGAGGCGAAGTTTTTCTATGGTTTCCAGATCATGATGGAAAACATTCATTCGGAGACCTACTCTTTACTCATAGATACCTATGTAAAAGATGAGAAAGAAAAGAATAAACTTTTCAAGGCTTTAGAAAATTTCCCAGCCATTAAGCAAAAAGCAGATTGGGCCCTTAAATGGATAGAGTCGCCAAGTTTTGCAGAGCGTTTAATTGCTTTTGCCGCCGTAGAGGGAATTTTCTTTTCTGGTGCTTTCTGTTCAATTTTTTGGCTTAAAAAGCGCGGCCTTATGCCAGGTTTGACCTTTTCTAATGAACTTATTTCAAGAGATGAGGGCATGCACTGTGACTATGCTGTTCACTTACACAACAATCACCTGGTAAACAAAGTGCCTAAAGAGCGTATTCGCGAAATTTTAGTAGACGCTTTAAACATAGAAAGAACATTTATAACAGAGTCCCTTCCTGCCAGTCTCATTGGTATGAATGCGAAACTCATGACACAATATTTAGAGTTTGTTACCGACCGCCTTTTGGTTGAATTACAATGTGAGAAAGAATACAATGTGAGCAATCCGTTCGATTTCATGGATATGATTTCATTACAGGGTAAGACAAACTTCTTTGAAAAACGCGTTTCAGAATATCAGAAAGCAGGCGTTTTAAACAAAGACCAAGACGTGAATGCACAGAACATCAGCTTTGATGCAGATTTCTAAGTAGTACACGCTTAAAGCTTACTGAGCCAGCTTGCTGGCTTTTAAAATACTGTTAGATTCATAGTCAAATCTACTCAAGTTTGGTTTGGAGTACCTACTGCCAAACCATCTTGGGTCAGTGTTTTAGCCCCTAAACCTAACAACTAAACCAAAAACAAAGCAAGTAAAATGTACGTATTAAAAAGAGATGGTAAGAAAGAGCCCATGATGTTTGACAAGATCACGGCGCGCGTAAGAAAATTGTGTTATGGACTCAATGAAAGAGTAGACCCCGTAAAGGTGTCTCTTAGAGTAATTGAGGGATTATACGACGGGGTTACCACCTCTGAATTAGACAATCTTGCTGCAGAAATTGCTGCTACAATGACAACAACACACCCAGATTTCGCTAAGCTTGCAGCGAGAATTTCGGTGTCTAACTTGCATAAAAATACCAAGAAGTCTTTCTCGGAAACCATGGAAGACTTATACAAATACGTGAACCCGCGTACGGGGAAAAATGCCGCACTTTTGTCGGAGGAAGTGTACCAGGCTATCATGGATAATGCAGAGTTGTTAGATTCCACTATTATCTACAACAGAGACTTTGGCTACGATTATTTTGGTTTTAAAACCCTAGAGCGTTCTTACTTGCTCAAGCTCAATGGGAAGATTGTGGAGCGTCCACAGCATATGTTAATGAGGGTTTCTGTAGGGATTCACCCCACAGATATGGAGGCAGCGATTGAGACTTATGAGCTCATGAGTAAAAAATATTTTACCCATGCAACTCCTACACTCTTTAACTCTGGAACACCTAAACCTCAAATGTCTTCTTGCTTTTTGTTGGCTATGAAAGACGACTCTATAGACGGTATTTATGACACTTTAAAGCAAACAGCAAAGATTTCTCAGTCTGCAGGAGGAATTGGATTGTCTATTCACAACGTAAGGGCTACAGGATCCTATATTTCAGGTACCAACGGAACCTCTAACGGTATAGTCCCTATGTTAAAGGTCTTTAACGACACAGCGCGTTATGTAGATCAAGGAGGCGGAAAACGTAAAGGGAGTTTTGCCATGTATGTAGAACCATGGCATGCAGATATCTTTGAATTCTTAGACCTTAAAAAGAACCATGGGAAAGAAGAGATGCGTGCCAGAGATTTATTCTACGCTATGTGGATCCCAGATCTGTTTATGAAGCGTGTAGAAGCTAATGCAGAGTGGACCCTGATGTGCCCTAACGAATGCCCAGACCTCTATAACAATCACTCAGAAGCTTTTGATGAACTGTATTTAAAATACGAGGCAGAAGGGAAAGGCAGAAAAACCATCAAGGCCAGAGAGCTTTGGGAAAAAATATTAGAATCTCAGATAGAGACAGGAACACCGTATATGCTGTACAAAGATGCAGCCAACAGAAAGAGCAACCAGAAAAATTTAGGAACCATCCGTTCTTCCAACCTCTGTACAGAGATTATGGAGTACACTTCACCAGATGAGGTAGCGGTGTGTAATCTAGCGTCTATTGCCCTTCCAATGTTTGTAAAAGACGGCGCCTTTGATCACAAAGAATTGTTCAAGGTAACCAAAAGGGTGACCAAAAACTTGAACAAGGTCATAGACAGAAATTACTATCCAGTGAAAGAGGCAGAGAACTCCAATATGCGTCACAGACCTATTGGATTGGGGGTACAAGGTTTGGCAGACGCCTTTATTATGCTGCGCATGCCATTTACCTCAGACGAAGCCAAGAAACTCAATGAAGAAATTTTTGAGACCCTATATTTCGCCGCACTAACCGCTTCTATGGAAGAGGCCAAGAAAGACGGCCCATACCAATCTTATGAGGGATCTCCTATCTCTCAAGGAGACTTCCAGCACAATTTATGGGGCATTAAAGATGAGGACCTATCAGGCAGATGGGATTGGGCAAAACTGAGAAAGGATGTCAAGAAAAATGGAGTGCGCAACTCTTTATTAGTCGCGCCAATGCCAACCGCCTCTACTTCTCAAATTTTAGGAAACAACGAATGTTTTGAGCCATATACTTCTAACATCTATACCAGAAGGGTATTATCTGGAGAGTTTATTGTAGTGAACAAGCACCTTTTGGAAGATTTAGTGGCTTTAGGACTTTGGAACGAAGGTCTTAAGCAAGAGCTGATGCGCGCCAACGGTTCAATACAGCATATAGATATTATTCCTCAGGAGATTAAAGAGCTTTATAAGACTGTTTGGGAGCTTTCCATGAAAGATATTATAGACATGTCCAGACAGCGCGGATATTTTATTGATCAGTCTCAGTCATTGAACCTATTTATGGAAAATGCCAATTATTCTAAATTGACCTCTATGCACTTTTATGCTTGGAAGAGTGGTTTAAAAACAGGGATGTATTATTTAAGAACCAAAGCGGCTGTAGACGCCATTAAGTTTACTTTAGACAATACCGCCAAGAAAGATGTTCCAGTAAGTGTAGCAGCAGAAGCAGAAGTAGCTGCAGCAACACCAGCAAAAGCAGTCGCTCCTGAAAAGATTCCCGCTACAGAGCAAACGGTTCAATTAGAAGAAGATGTAAAACCCCTTACACCAGATGAAATGCGCGCTTTAATCGCGAAAGCCAAAGAAGGCCAAGCAGACGACGACTGTCTCATGTGCGGTTCTTAAGTAAGGCTTGTACCCTTAAAAAAGCCCGCCTAGTGAAAACTAGGCGGGCTTTTTATTTAGGGTCTTTAGGAATCACAATGGTCTAAAAATGAAGCGAACTCAAAAGGTCAGATATACATCTTCTCCAATGAGTTCGCAACTCCCTATATTCAACGTTCTTAAAATGAATTTAAAATAATTCTACTTACCATATAAAAATAATATTTATATGCAGTCCTTTCAGGCTAAAAAGACAATCAGGACATTATTATAGATGAACGGTATAATTCTATAGATTAAATTACTATTAAGACCTTTAAAAGGTGTAGGCTTTGCCGCCCGTTAGCTCCTGTAAATCTTCACATGGTAGATATTCTCCAGGCACTGGAAGGTAAGCCAAGACCTCTTCTCCTACATACTCAGAGCTCTTATAAGACCAAATAGTCTTTCCTCTCAGTTCATAAGCAAAGTCAGTCGCTGGACCAGCTTCTTGTCCCATAGAAGGAGCTACTTTAAGTGTTTTTTCTAAGGCTGCGGTAATGGCTGTAGCATCTGAGCCTCCATTCTCTGCTGCTAAAGCAACAAAAGCTTCCATACCTTCCTTAATTTTAGCCTGGTCTTCAGGCTTTAGAATTTCAGCATAAAAACGGTCTATAAACTGTGGTACATTCACTTCAGATGCACCAGGCGTATCTGTTTTAGGTAGTATCACATCTACAGCAGTCGTCAAAAATGCCGCCTGTTCTGCAGTAAAAAATTGTGGTGCCCATCCTGCATCAGCAGTGGCATTACAACTTTGTAACATGCTAAGAATGGTAGGCGTTGCCGCCATGTATCCCAATCCAAGTCCAATATTTCTAAGGGCGTTTCTTCTTTCCATTATAAAAGTCCTTTTTTAAGTTGTTCTGCAGCGTAATTGGCTGCTCTGGCTGTAAAAGCCATATAAGTAAGTGAAGGGTTTACACAAGAAGCAGAGGTCATAAATGAACCATCTGTCACAAATACATTGGGGCAAGCATGCACCTGATTGTATCCGTTTAATACAGAGGTCTTAGGGTCTCTTCCCATACGGGCAGTTCCCATCTCATGAATACCAAGTCCTAAGGCACCTGGATTGTCATAAGCATTGACATTTTTGAATCCTGCTTGCTCTAACATGGCTACCGCTTGGGCTTTCATGTCTTCGCGCATTTTCCATTCGTTGTCTTTAAATTCAGCGTCAAAAGTCAAGGTAGGTAAACCCCACTCATCCAAATTGTCGTAATCTAAAGTAAAGCGGTTTTCTTCGTAAGGCAATACCTCTCCAAAGCCCATGATTCCCATAGTCCATCCGCCAGGTTTTAAGACCGCTTCTTTGAGGTCTTTTCCGAAAGCGTGCTCCGCAATGGCTTCTTCCCAGTTGCCTCTAGAAGCACCTCCCTGGTATCCAAAACCTCTTAGGTAGTCTTTCTTAGTATTGGTATCTAGGTTTCTAAACCTTGGGATATACACCCCGTTTGGTTTTCTTCCTTTGTAGTACTTGTCTTCAAATCCATCAAAAGTTCCGCTGGCACCAACACCCAATTGGTGGTCCATAATGTTTCTCCCCAATTGATCAGAATCGTTTCCTAATCCGTTAGGGAAACGCTCAGACTTAGACTGCATTAAAATTGCAGAAGAGGCCATGGCAGAGGCACATAAGAAAACTATTTTAGCATTAAATACTATACTTTCTTTAGTTTCTCTATCGATCACTTTAACTCCAGAAGCTTTTCCTGTCGCTGCGTCGTAAATCACTTCATGTACAATTGAATTGGCTCTTAAGGTCATATTACCAGTACGCTCAGCTGCGGGTAAAGTAGAAGACACTGAGGAGAAGTAGCCCCCAAAAGGACAACCTCTGATACAGCGGTTTCTAAATTGACATTTACTACGTCCGTCGTATTTCTTATCTGAGGTAATATGGGCCACACGTCCTGCAGTTACCACCCTACCGTCAAATTGTTCTGCTACCTGCTCTCTAAAGTGTTGTTCTACACAGTTGAGCTGCATCATTGGTTCAAATTTTCCGTCTGGCAGTTGGGAGAGACCTAAGTTTTCTCCACTTACTCCAATATATTCCTCTACACGGTCATACCATGGGGCAATATCTTTATATCTCACCGGCCAATCTACCGCTATGCCATCTTTGGCGTTAGCTTCAAAGTCCAGGTCACTCCATCTGTAGGAGTGACGCCCCCACATAATAGAACGGCCTCCAACGTGGTAGCCACGCATCCAGTCAAAACGCTTGGTTTCATTATATGGGTGTGTGACGTCGTCTACGAACCAGTGGTTACTTTCTGCACGCACGGTATAGCCAGTTCTAGCCTGTTTTTCTTGTCTCGATTTTTGTTCTGGAGTAAGGTCTCCATTATTTGGCATGTCCCAAGGGTCTAAATTAGCCGTTGGATAATCCTTAATGTGTGTAACCATACGCCCGCGCTCTAACACAAGGGTTTTAAGGCCATTTTCACACAATTCTTTGGCTGCCCAGCCACCGCTTATTCCAGTTCCTACAACAATCGCGTCGTACATTTCATTGGAATCATTATTAGATAAGGTGCTCATAATTGGTGATTGTTTGTTAAAAATGTGACTAAATATAGAATTAATTTTTTACATTTATTCGCATTAATTTTAGATTATTACAAACGAAAACGTTATAGTTTTCAGGTATTGACATTAAAATACCACTTCATTATTAAATCCAACTATATGATTTTTAAAAACTTATCTATCCGTTCCGCTTTTTCATTATCCTTGGCTGTTGTTTTTGCTTTGAGTAACTTATCCTGCAAGGAAAAAACTACCAAAGAAGCCCCCTCTCAAGAAACAGCGGCTTTAAGCGCCCCTAATTTTAAACTTTCTTTGGCCCAATGGTCCATTCACAAGATGATCAATGAGGACGGTTTAGACCCTTATGCTTTTGCAGAGAAAGCCCATGCTTGGGGATTTGAAGGCTTAGAGTATGTGAGTCAACTCTATAATAAAGAATTACAGCCGTCTAATTACGGTCCTGAAGCCATGGCTAATTTTGTAGCCAAGTCTTTAGCAGAAAGTGAGAAATACGGTTTGCAAAATCTATTGATCATGATAGATGGTCAAGGCAATTTGGCTACTACAGACGCTGCAGAAAGACAAGCAGCAGTAGAAAATCACTATAAATGGGTAGACGCAGCAGCAGCACTAGGATGCCATTCAGTTCGCGTGAATCTAGCCGGATCTAATGATCCAGCGGTATGGATACCGGCCGCAACAGACGGTTTGAGTAAATTAGCTACTTATGCCGCCACTAAAAATATCAATGTGATTGTGGAAAATCACGGAGGACTTTCTTCCAATGCAGGACTATTGGTTCAGGTCATGGAAGCAGTAAATATGACAAATGCCGGTACTTTGCCAGACTTTGGAAACTTCTGTATCACTGCAGAGTGGGGGGCAAGCGGGCGTACCTGTCTAGAAGAATACGACCGTTACAAAGGTATTGAAGAAATGATGCCTTATGCCAAAGCCGTAAGCGCCAAGTCGCACGACTTTGGCCCAGAGGGTCAAGAAATTCACTCAGATTATCCTAGAATCATGAAGCTCGTAAAAGACGCTGGTTACAATGGCTTTGTGGGTGTGGAATACGAAGGTTCTGCCCTTTCAGAGGAGGCGGGCATTATAGCAACCAGAGACCTACTTATTTCGCTACAGTAATAACAGTTAAATAATATCGCTGTAGTAATTTCAGCCAATAACCCAAGCAAGCGTTAATTATATGCTTGTTAACCAAGCTTAACACAATATCTCACTAAATAAATATACATGAAAACGACTATTAAAATACAGCTTTCCACCATGATGTTCCTGGAATTTTTTATATGGGGCGGGTGGTTTGTTACCCTAGGCACCTTTTTAGCCAAGAACCTAAACGCTACAGGAGCAGAGTCTGCGATGGCTTTCTCTACGCAGTCTTGGGGGGCTATTATTGCCCCTTTTATTATTGGCCTTATCGCAGACAGATACTTTAATGCGGAGCGTATCCTGGGGGTCTTACATTTGATAGGCGCATTTTTAATGTACCAAATGTATGGCGCGACAGATTTTGCCGCTTTCTATCCTTATGTATTAGGCTATATGATTGCCTATATGCCCACTTTGGCTTTGGTGAATTCTATTTCCTTTAAGCAAATGAAAGATCCTGCAAAAGAATTTTCTCTGGTCCGAGTTTTTGGAACCATCGGATGGATTGTCGCAGGATTGTTAATTAGCTGGTTGGCATGGGATTCTCAGGTTAATGCCAATGAGGGAATGCTTAAAAACACTTTTTTAATGGTAGCTATTGCCTCTGCAGTATTGGGTTTATTTAGTTTTACCCTCCCTGCTACACCGCCACAAGCACAAGATGGAGAAAAGCAGTCTATTGGCTCTATTCTGGGTTTTGATGCCCTTAAATTATTAGGCGACAGGAACTTTCTGATGTTCTTTATTGCCTCAGTACTGATCTGTATTCCTTTGGCTTTCTATTACCAGAATGCCAACCCATTTTTATCTGAAATTGGGGTGGCCAATCCCACGGGGAAAATGACCATAGGACAGGCCTCAGAGGTGCTCTTTATGTTATTGTTGCCTTTGTTCTTTAAGAAGTTTGGCTTTAAGAAAACCATCTTGGCTGGAATGTTGGCTTGGACGCTGCGTTATATTTTATTCGCCTACGGAAACGCAGGTGAAGGGGCTTTTATGCTTATAGTTGGTATAGCCCTACACGGAATTTGCTATGATTTCTTCTTTGTGTCTGGACAGATTTACACAGACACCAAGGCTGGAGAAAAATATAAATCTGCGGCACAAGGTCTCATTACATTAGCTACTTATGGTGTGGGAATGTTGATGGGATTTTGGGTAGCTGGACAAATTTCAGATGCTTATTTACTGGCAGACGGAAGTCATGACTGGACCAATATTTGGTTGTTGCCAGCAGCTTTTGCTCTTGTAGTAATGGGTCTTTTTGCCCTGTTCTTTAAAAATGAAAAAATAGAATACAAATCGTAATACATTATCTAAAGCATGCAAAAAATTAGATTAGGAATTTTAGGAGGTGGAGGAGATTCACTGATAGGAGTACTTCATAGAGTCGCTTCATTTATCAATGACAATTATGAAATTGTAGGAGGTGTTTTTAATCCAGATTGGGAACAAAACATTGGTTTTGCAAAGCAAATAGGATTACCCACAAACAGAATTTATAAAGATTTTGACACCCTTATAGCAGAAGAATTAAAGCTTCCTGTAGCAGAGCGTATACAGGTGTGTTCTATTCTAACGCCAAATTTTCTGCATTTTCCCATGGCCAAAAAGCTCATGGAGAACGGCTTTCACGTGATCTGCGAAAAGCCCATGACCAACACTTATGAAGAGGCTAAGATTCTCGGTGCCCTTCAGTCAGAAAAAGGCCTGGTTTTTGGACTTACCCATACCTACACAGGCTACCCCATGGTGCGCCAAATGAGAGAGATGATCAAAAGCGGTGAACTAGGAAATATTCAAAAAATAGATGTTCGCTACTACCAAGGTTGGATTAACCCTATCATTCACGACAAAGAAAAGCGCAGCAGTACTTGGAGATTGGACGCAAGTAAAGCGGGAATTTCTTGTTGTATGGGAGACATTGGGACCCACGCCTTTAATATGGTCGAATATACCACAGGGCTCAGAATTGCGGCCTTATTAGCAGACCTAAACTATCTGTACGAAGACAACCAGATGGACATAGATGGAAATATATTCTTAAAAATGGAGAATGGGGTCAAAGGTATTTTGCGTGCCAGTCAGATTGCCACTGGAGAAGAAAACGGATTGGCCATTGCCATTTATGGAGATAAAAAAGGACTGCGTTGGGAACAGGAAAGCCCCAATGTGTTAAAAGTATTGTCAGACCATGAGCCGCTTCAGATTTACACCCCAGGACATGCCTACAACAGCGAATTGTCTTTGGGAGGTACTAAGCTTCCTCCAGGACACCCAGAGGGCATTTTTGATTCAATGGCCAATATTTATTTAGGAGTGGCCAGAGCCATTAGAAATCAACATCCAGATTCAGGAGAGTACCCTACGGTTGTAGATGGAATGCGTGGTCTCAATTTTATAGAAAGCGCTGTAGCCTCTCACAAAGCAGGAAATGTATGGGTCGCTTTAGACGCATAAAAAGTCCTTTAGACAGACCGTTATTACTAAAAATAGGGATTTAGAAGCCCATAAAAGTTAAAAAGCATATGAAAACAATCAAAGGGCCAGCAGTATTTTTGGCCCAATTTGTAGACAGTAAAGCGCCATTCAACACCCTTGAAGGGATGTGTCAATGGGCTGCAGATTTAGGCTATAAAGGTATTCAAATTCCTACTTGGGAATCTTTCCTGATAGATTTAGATCAGGCGGCGAGCTCTAAAGATTATTGTGACCACCTCAAAGGAACCATCAACAGTTACGGTTTAGAAATCACAGAACTTTCTACCCACCTTCAAGGACAGTTGGTGGCAGTAAATCCAGCATACGACAGTATGTTTGACGCTTTTGCCCCTAAGGCCCTTCACGGCAATCCAAAAGCCCGTACCGAGTGGGCTATTGACACCGTTAAAAAAGCGGCTACCGCCTCCAAGCATTTAGGCTTAAACGCTCACGCTACCTTTTCAGGCGCATTGCTTTGGCATACCATGCATCCTTGGCCACAGCGCCCTAAAGGATTGGTAGAAATGGGCTTTGAAGAATTGGCCAAAAGATGGTTGCCTATTTTAAACCATTTTGACGCCCAAGGGGTCGATGTTTGTTATGAGATACACCCCGGAGAAGACCTGCACGACGGCGACACCTTCGAGCGATTTTTAGCCGCTACCGGAAACCACAAAAGGGTGAATATCTTGTATGATCCAAGCCATTTTGTGTTACAGCAATTAGATTATATCACTTACATAGACCACTACCACGAATTTATTAAGGCCTTTCATGTAAAGGATTCTGAGTTTAACCCCACTGGAAAGAAAGGCGCCTTTGGCGGATACAACGACTGGCAAGACCGCGCAGGACGCTACCGTTCTCTTGGAGATGGGCAAATAGATTTTAAGACTATTTTTTCTAAACTCACCCAATACGGCTGTGATGTTTGGGCAGTGATGGAATGGGAATGCGTGATTAAATCTCCTGAACAAGGAGCCAAAGAGGGCGCGAAATTCATTTCAGACCACATTATTGAAGCCACACAAAAAACTTTTGACGACTTCGCTGGGGCAGCCACGGATAAAGCGCAATTAAAACAAATATTAGGCCTTTAATGGTGGGTTTAATCCAAATTCAACCAACATACCAACAGTTACAGATTCATTTAAAACAGTATTATCATGAAAAAAGCAATCACTATTATGGCCGTAGCCATAGGATTAACGGCTTGTAAAAATACTCCAAAAGATGCCGCATCGGCGGAGTCAGAAACAGTTTCAATAGGAACAGAAATGCAAGATCAACAAGTATGGACCACGTTGTTTAATGGAGAAGATTTCTCCGGCTGGCATGCTTACAATGGCAGTGAAGTACCAGATGCTTGGAAGATAGAAGACGGCGCTATGGTGTTTTACCCGCGGGAGAAAAAAGAAGGAGAAAACCTCAATATAGTCACAGATGCCTCTTATGAAAATTTTGAATTGTCTATTGAATGGAATATTTCAGAGGGCGGAAATTCAGGAATTTTCTGGGGGGTAGTAGAAGATCCCGCTATGTCTGAGCCGTATCTTTCTGGTCCTGAAATTCAGGTGCTAGACAACGAGCGTCACCCAGACTCTTTTGTTGGAGAAGGCACACACAAAGCAGGGGCTTTATACGACATGATTGCTCCTTCTGCAGAAGCGAATAAAGCAGGGGAGTGGAACCACTACCTCATTCATATTAACCACAAAACTAATGAGGGTTACGTGATGATGAACGGTCAAGAAGTTACTAGATTTCCAGTACACGGTCCAGAATGGGACGCTATGAAGGCCCAGTCTAAATTTGCTGATTGGGACGCTTTTGGAAGCAGCTGGAACGGAAAATTAGGAGTTCAAGACCATGGAGATAAGGTGTCTTATAGAAATATTAAATTAAGAGCCCTTTAGGCAGTAGCTCATAATAATCAAGCAAAAATTTACCTATCTGGTTTTTTGCTCAAATTAACTACCAACTATGATGAAACATTTATATTATACTTTCGGTTTTTTAATTTTTTTGTCGGCCTGTGGGCCCAAAGTTCAGCCTTGTCCTGAAGACAGTGGAATAGTTCCAGACATAGTGAGAGAAGGGCCAGAACCCACCACTCCTGAAGCCACTGAAATATATGAGCCAGTACCGCCCAAAGTACTCCCAGGAGCTCCAGCGACCGGATTTAGTAGTGCACCTTCAGACGCCATAGTGCTTTTTGACGGCACCAACCTAGATGCCTGGTATATGGCCCAAGATTCTACGGCAGCCAAATGGACCCTCAATGGAGATGGCTCTATGACGGTAGCCAATAGAACTGGAAATATCCAAACCAAAGAAAATTTTGGCAGTATTCAGCTTCACCTGGAATGGGCTTCTCCTGAAGAAGTTATTGGTGAAAACCAAAGTCGCTCTAATTCAGGGGTGTTTATACAACAGCGTTATGAGGTTCAAATTTTAGACAATAATGACAATCCTACCTATGTGAATGGTCAAGTAGGAGCGTTGTATAAACAAAAAGTACCCTTAGCCATGGCTTCTGCGCCAACTGGGGAGTGGAATGCTTATGACATAGTCTTTCATGCACCTAAGTTTAACGAAAAAGGACAAAAAACAGCCTCTGGAACCCTAACGGTTTTTCACAACGGAGTATTGATTCAAGACCATGTGACCATAGAAGGAATTATCCAATATATTGGCTGGCCAACGAACGAGGCCCATGGGAATGCGCCTTTAGCGCTTCAAGACCATGGGGACAATTCTAGGGTGCGCTTTAGAAATATCTGGCTTAGAAAATTAGATTAGTTTTCCAGTTGAATCCGTACCTTTGAGGCTTAATTCAAGATTATGATTAAGTCCATGACCGGATATGGGAAGCGTGTATTACAGCTTTCTGACAAAAAAATTAGCCTAGAAATTAAGTCTTTAAATTCTAAAGGCTTAGATCTAAATATGAGAATTCCAAGTAGCTATAGAGAACACGAGCTTTCTTTTAGAAAGCGCGTGTCTGCTACTTTAGAAAGAGGTAAAATAGACTTTGGACTCTTTATAGAACAAACAGGAGGTACTGCTGCTGCAGTGATTAACCAAGAAGTAGTTAAAGCTTATATGGCCCAGTTAGGGGCTATTGCAGCGGCTACACCAGACCAATTATTGGCCTTGTCTTTAAAATTACCAGACACTTTATCTGTTCAAAAAGAGGAGATTGACCCTGCTGAGTTGGAGGCTATTAATACCCTTTTAGAAGATACTTTACGAGCTATGGATCAAAGTCGCGTAGATGAAGGAGTCCTACTTTCAGAAGAATTTTCCCTGAGAATTGCCAATATTCACCAATTGTTACAGCAAGTAATTGCTATGGACGAAGATCGTATGGGAGGTATTAAACCCAGATTGGAAAAAGCCCTATCAGATATTACGGCACCTATTGATCAAAATCGTTTAGAACAAGAGCTCATTTATTATATAGAAAAATACGACATTACAGAAGAGAAGGTGCGTTTAGCCGGCCACCTGGATTACTTTAGCGAGACACAGTCTTCTAGTGAAAGCCAAGGAAAGAAGCTTGGCTTTATAGCCCAAGAAATAGGGCGTGAGATTAATACTTTAGGATCTAAAGCCAACTTTGCTCCCATGCAGCAATTAGTAGTTCAGATGAAAGACGAATTAGAAAAAATTAAAGAACAACTCTTAAACGCTTTGTAATGAATTCGGGAAAATTACTCATTTTTTCAGCACCTTCAGGCAGTGGAAAAACCACCATTGTCCGACACTTGTTAGGAAAGCCAGAATTAAACTTGGCCTTTTCGGTGTCGGCCACTTCCAGGCCCAGAAGGGGGAAAGAAAAACAGGGCGAACACTATTATTTTATGTCGGTGTCTGAGTTTAAAAATCATATTAAGAACGAGGATTTTCTCGAGTGGGAAGAGGTCTATAGAGACAACTTTTACGGCACCCTAAAATCTGAAGTAGAGCGACTTTGGGCTGCCGGTAAGAACGTTATTTTTGACATTGATGTGGCTGGAGGTCTGCGTATTAAAAAGAAGTTTCCCGAGCAAACTTTAGCGGTTTTTGTAAAGCCACCAAGCATTGATGAATTAAAAATTAGGCTTAAAAAGCGCAGTACAGAAACAGACGACAAGATTAATATGCGCATAGCCAAAGCCTCTGTGGAATTGGCTACCGCTCCTCAATTTGACGTAGTGATTAAAAACTACGATCTTGATGTTGCCCTCGAAGAGGCAGAAAAATTAGTAGGAGATTTTGTGAATTCATGAAACAAATAGGACTTTTTTTTGGCAGTTTTAACCCGGTGCATCAGGGCCATCTGATATTGGCCAGCTACTTGGTGGAAGAGACTGCTTTAGAAGAAGTGTGGTTTGTGATTACCCCCCAAAGTCCTTTTAAGCAAAAACAGCGTTTATTAGACAACCACCACCGCTTGGCTATGGTAGAAGAGGCCATTGAGGGCTACCCCAAACTAAAAGTATCTACCGTAGAATTTGGTTTGCCTGCACCACAATATACCGCCCTGACTATAGCACACCTTATGGAGAAGCATCCTGAGGAATCTTTTTCCCTCATCGTTGGGCAAGACCACCTAAAGTCTTTTCATAAATGGTACAATTACGAGGAATTACTTCAAGGACACAAGATTTATGTGTATCCGAGAATGCCAGAAGATCTAAAAGCACATCTGCCAGAGGCAGGAGTGCTACCAGCTAGAAAGCAACCAAAGCCAGAGGTAGTTCAGCATCCTAATTTAGTTTTGGTCAATGCTCCTGTGGTAGAAATATCTTCTTCCTACATTAGAAAGGCCCATAAAGCTGGGAAGAATATACGTCCATTATTACCTCCAGCCGTTTGGAAATACATGGACGAAATGAATTTTTATAGGTAGCACATAAGTAGTATCTTGGGCCTAAAATGATCCCATATGATGCAATGGCCAGATTTGCTTTCCCTCAAGCGCCAGGGAGACACCCTCAAACGCCTTAGAAAAGAACAAGACCCTACCCGTTTGGGCTTTGAGGTAGACTACGATCGTATTTTGTTCTCTACCCCCTTTAGAAGCTTGCAGGATAAAACCCAGGTCATTCCCCTCTCCAATACAGATTTTGTACACACCAGACTCACCCACTCGCTGGAAGTCTCTGTGGTGGGGCGTAGTCTGGGTAGGATGGTTGGTAAACAGCTCTTGGAGCGCCATCCGGAGCTCGGGGCAGCACATGGTTATTTGGCTACCGATTTTGGGGCCATCGTGGCCGCTGCGGCCTTGGCCCACGACATAGGAAACCCTCCTTTTGGTCATTCTGGTGAAAAAGCTATAGGGACTTTTTTTAGCCAGGGTAAAGGAGCGGAATTTGCTGCTGAATTGAGCCCACTTCAAAAACAAGAGCTCTTGGATTTTGAAGGAAACGCCAATGGATTTAGAATCTTAAATGCCACTAGAGCTGGAGTGCCAGGCGGGTTAAGGCTTTCCTATGCCACCTTAGGCGCTTTTACCAAATACCCTAAAAAGGCGCTGCCTAAGAAACCTTCTAAGCATATTGCAGACAAGAAATACGGCTATTTTGAAGGCCAAGAAGCCCTGTTTCAAGACATGGCTGCCGAGCTGGGATTGGCAAAACGACCAGAGGGATATGCGCGGCATCCGCTCACCTTTTTGGTGGAGGCGGCAGACGACATTTGCTATACCATCATTGATTTTGAAGACGGCATTAACCTAGGGCTAATCTCAGAAGATTACGCCTTGGAGTACCTCATAAAATTGGTCAAAGACCATATTAATACCCAGACTTATCACGCCATGGCCCACAGGGAAGACCGACTGAGTTATTTGCGTGCTCTGGCCATTAACACCCTTATCACAGACGCGGCCAAGGTATTTATGGCGCATGAAGCCGCTATTTTAGCGGGTACTTTTGACTGTGCCCTCTTGGAAAAAAGCACCTACAAAGCCCAGATAGAAGACATTATTAACCTGTCTGTGCAAAAGGTGTATCAGGCCCCTGAAGTCATTGAGAAAGAGGTGGCTGGTTATAAGATTATAGCAGATTTATTGGAGGTGATATGCACGGCCTTTGTGGCCAAAGCCCAGGACCGCCCCGGCCCTTACGACGCCCTGATCCTCAAACTCGTTCCACCCATGTACCAACCAGACAGCACAGACACCTACGAACTGCTCATGGCCGCTGCTACCTACGTGGCGAGTTTGTCTGACAGCGCCGCCGTGCACTTACATAACAAGATTAGTGGGAAAATGCTTTAAAACTCGTACACCACACCAATACCCAGCAATTGCTTAAACTGCGTTTTGGTGACACCTGGGCTCAGGATACTACCATCTGCGGCTTTTTCTACGTCAAATTTAATGTCGTCGTCATAGATGAGGTGGGTGCCAATCTGGGCAGAGATGTATTGGTTTACCTTGAGGTTAAAGTTTAGTTCCCAGTCAATGTCTATGTTTCCAAAACTGTTGAGGTAGTCTGTGTAGAGATTGAGGCGAGAGGTCATTCGCACGTTTTCATAGACTTCTTTCTCCCAGCTATGGGTGACCAGAAAACCCAATTCCATGAGGGTGTTTTTTCCAGGAGTGAGGACATTTCCATTTGCATCTAGCACGGCTTTTTCTACCCCAAAGGCCCCTTGGTTGGCCAATCTTTGGTCCAAGACAAAAGTGGCTTTCTGGGTTAGGGGAGAGATATAGAGGTTTATTTTCTTTTCTGCGTCAATGTAAGAGGTACCTACCCCTAAAAACAAGTATCCTGGAGCCATGAGTCTGGAGATAGGGGTCTCTGTGTTGGGGTATTTATAACCGTTAGCCAATTGGGTGTTGAAATTTAATTTTCCAGAAGTGTACCACTTGGAAATGGTGTCTGTTCTATACCCAAAAGTAGAGGTGAAACGAAGGGCGTCGTCTGTTTTTCTAACACCCTGACCCTCTCGCATGTTCAGACCAAATCTAAAGTCTACTGCGTTTTCCCAAGAGATGTATCTAAAGGCATAGTTGCGCTCAAAACGCGCTGCAGTAAGCACGGCTACAGAATTGTCTCCCCCCGCATTCCAGTTTACAAAAGCCACTTCGTTGAGGTTAAAAGCCACCCGATTCTTTTTTTTCCAAAAGGAAGGCATATTAAAACGTTTGGGTTTTTCTTGTAGTGCTTTAGTTCTTTTTAGGGGGTCTAATTGGTTTGAAATTCTCGCCCCCGCCCTTTTTACTCCTGCTTTTTCCGGAAGCGTCCTAATGACAATAGTCTCCATTTCTGTAGTGTCTACTACCACCTGTGGAATAGAATCTTGGGTGTTTTGGGCTGTAGCGGACCATGAACCCAAAAAAAGGCTGGTTGTAGAAAATAACAACAGCAGCGGTAAGTGTTTGCGAAAGATGCTTATTAATTGGTTGGATGGTTTTGTGTACGTCATGCGTCTAATAATTTTCTAAAAGTTTCAGTAAGACCTGAGGCGTCTAAGCCCAATTGGGCGTAAAGCACTTCTGGTTTTCCATGAGACACAAATTGATCTGGAATTCCTAAGTGTATGAATTTGGGGGGGGTGTGGTTTTCGCGTTCTTTCTCCAGGGGTATTGTATTGCAATAGGCAGCAAGGCTTTGTCCAAACCCACCTTGAATAACACCATCTTCAAGGGTTACTGCATAGTTGTACTGGCTGAAAATTTCTTGGACGAGCACTCTGTCAAAAGGCTTGGCATAGATCATGTCGTAGAGTCCAAAAGCCCCTTGGGCTTTTTGGGCGGTATCTGTTTGATTTTCTAGCGCTCTAATGGCACTCATGGCTTGGTGTTTTAAAGGACCCAGACAGACCACTGCAATTTTCGTGCCTTTTTTATGTTGGACCCCTTTTGCAAAAGGCAGGAGAACAAAAGGCTTTTTCCATTCGTTTAACGCACCAGCCCCTCTGGGGTACCTTATGGCTATGGGCCCCATTTTATCTAGGGTTCCAGCTGCTTTATGGGCCGCGTGTTGTTGGGCAGCGGTGTATAAGAGGTTTCTGAGTTGGCCCTCATCTGAAGGAACTGCAATAGAAATATGGGGTATGGGGAGCAAGAAAGCGAGGTCAAATACTCCGTGGTGGGTAGCGCCGTCCTGACCCACTAATCCTGCGCGGTCTATACAGAATACTACCGGCAATTGCTGTAGGGCCACGTCGTGAATGAGTTGGTCGTAGGCCCGCTGTAAAAAAGTACTGTAAATGGCACAGTAAGGGAGTTTTCCCACTGCTGCCATTCCTGCGGCTAGGGTCACGGCATGCTGCTCTGCAATACCTACATCTAAGGCACGGCTCGGGTAAGCGTCCATCATATATTTTAGGCTGCTTCCTGTAGGCATGGCTGGTGTAATGGCCATAATTTCCGCAAACATTCCTGCCAATTCTAGCATGGTTTGTCCAAATACCTCTTGGTATTTGGCCGGTCCCGTTGCTGTTTTAGGATTTCTTTGCCCCGTTTGGACATTGAATTTCCCTGGGGCGTGATAAGTCACCTGATCTGCCTCTGCAACGGATAAGCCTTTACCTTTAGTGGTTTTTATATGTAAGAGTCTAGGGCCTTTTTGCGTTTTCAACGCTTTTAAGGTGTTCAGGAGTGTGGGAAGGTCGTGACCGTCAATAACACCTGTATAAGCAAAGCCTAAGGCAGTAAAAAAGTTGCTGCTAGGCGTGGTAGCTGTAAAGGTTTCAGACGTACTCAGCTGTTTAAAATGTTGTTTTAAAGCGCCTACTGCTGGGTCTATACCCATTTGATTGTCGTTTAAAATGACCAGTAAATTGGCCTTGGTGGCTCCGGCATGATTGAGTCCCTCTATTGCCATTCCCGAGGCTATGGCGGCGTCTCCAACCACAACTATATGATTACGCTCTAAGGCAGTGGCGTCTGTGAGCCCTTCTTCTAAGGCGGCTAGCGCCATGCCTAATCCGGCGGACACCCCCGTTGAGGAATGTCCCACACCAAAGGCGTCATAAGGGCTTTCTTCTCTAGCGGGAAACCCGCTGATGCCCTTCCACTGGCGATTTGTCTCAAAGGCTTCTCTGCGAGCTGTTAGGATTTTATGGCCATAGGCCTGGTGGCCCACATCCCAGATTAAAGGATCTGTTGGGGTGTTAAACACATAGTGTAGTGCTAGAGTGAGTTCTACTACACCTAGACTGGCCCCCAGATGTCCTTCTTTTGTGGCCACTGCTTCAATGATAAATTCTCTGAGTTCTTGGGCCAATAAGGGTAATTCCCCTACCGCTAAATTGCGGAGACTTGCAGGATCATTAATATCTTTAAGATGGGCCATAGGAGCAGTACAATAAGGGGATAAAGGTACATTATTTTCAAATCCATAAAAAATGTACTTTTGTCTGGTGGAACCTATTTTTACAGATGCTTATTTTATGAAGCTTGCTCTTGCAGAGGCGGCGCGCGCCTTTGAAAAAGGCGAAGTCCCCGTAGGGGCCTTGGTAGTGGCCAATGACCGCATTATAGCCCGTGGACACAACCTTACCGAGCAACTTACAGACGTCACTGCCCACGCAGAAATGCAAGCCATTACCGCCGCCGCCCACCACTTGGGCGGTAAATATTTACACGATTGCACCCTTTATGTGACCCTCGAGCCCTGTCTTATGTGTGCCGGCGCCCTGTACTGGTCTCAAATTTCCAAGGTAGTGTACGGCGCCTCAGACCCAAAAAGAGGAGGCCTCTCTGTTTTTTCTCAACACCAAGCTTCTATTTCAGCACTCCAAAGCCCTCTTCCAAGCCCCCTTCACCCAAAAACAGAAGTGATAGGCGGTGTCATGGCCACAGAGGCCACCCAATTACTACAAGATTTCTTTGCTAAAAAGAGGGCTTAAAACTTTTTGGAAAGACTATATCCGGGCCAGACATCATAGAGATAATTCGAAAATGAACATTATCCAATTGAAGCACCAGATCCAATTGAACCTATATGATACCACTTTTAATTTAGGCGAAAGTTGTCGCTAAAAGGGCGTCATGAAAAAACCCCAGAAGTTTATTCTGGGGTTTTGTGTAGATTATTTTATTTTCCGTTGAAATTTTTCTCCAAAATAGCCTATGACCACAGTGGAAATTGAAATGCAAATGACAGATACAACATCTATTTTATCTGTGAAGTAGAAATAAAAAATAGATATAAACAGTATTGCTATCACTAGTAAAGCTTTGAATTTTTTTTTCATAATTGTAATTCTTTAGAATAACCATTTTGCAATTTTTCCAATCGCACCTGTACTCCCAGAAACAGCACCAGAAAGTGCACCGACCCCTGTTGCTGTCCAATTTATTTCGCCCGTTCCTACATATGAAGCTATTGCCCCAGTTGCACCTCCCCACAATGCACCTACAAGGTCTGCTGCTAACCAAGGAGCTATTGATGTTAATTTTGGTGATTTTTGATTTCTTGCGGTCAATCCATCAAGAGCATTGACATTTCCTTCCCACCGCTCAATAGACGATATTGATATTGCTAACACACTTCCTACTAATACACCATCACTGTTTTGCGAAAAATTGGAAGCATTAAAATTATTAGTAAGCTCCTTAATACTAAACTTTAAATCTTCATTACTTAATGTCCCTTCATAGTTGTCTTGAAGCTTTGCTGAAAAGTCAATTAAGATATCGTAAGCCTCATTCGAAATTAATTTACTTTTGTGAAGTAAATTAATAGATTCTTCAATATTTAAATCTTCTTCACTAGTTCTAATGATTTTAATTTTTTCAACCAAATAACTTTCTTTAGTTAAAAATTTATTTTCAACTAAACTTTTCTTTAATTCATTTTTTTCGTTAGAACTCAGATTAGTCTTGTCAACATACTCAATATTGAACTCATTAATATGTTCGATTTTAGAGCTAGTGTTTTCTAATTTTTCATTTACTTCCAAGTTGTAATAAACGTTTGAAAGAAATGAGTTGTGGGTTTCTCCTAAATATTCAAAATCATTGACATTTAAAGTTTTTTCATTACTTTGTTTATTAATTTCAATGTTTTCGTTGTCACATGATGAAAATAAAGCAATGCAGAATAATAAGTAAATTTTGTTCATAATTTTAATTTTAAAAATTAAAATTACATTCCAATAAAACTTGAGATATCTAAAATATATGAAATAATTAATAAAGTACAATGTTTAAAAAATGTCTGTCTCACAAAAAAAACCCCAGAAGTTTATTCTGGGGTTTTGAATTTTCAGGGGTCTTATGGGTGTGCCCCCTGTAATACGTTAAAGAAAATGTATCTTATAAGAGCGCTACATCTACAGCGGTCATTCCTTTTTCACTTTCTTGTTCTTCATACGAAACCTTGTCTCCTTCGTTAATTTGAAGGCCGTTTAAAGCAGTGGCATGAACAAAAGTGTCTTTGCCAGATTCGTCATTGGTAATGAATCCATAGCCTTTTGATCCATTAAAAAATTTTACTGTTCCAGTCATTGCAATTAGAATTAGAGATAAATATTACAACTAAGGTACTGAATTTTAATGTCTTGTGAATAAATTGGTTTAAAAAAATTGAAGAATTGCGAATTTTCAATGGTTTTTTACACTTTATCCTCTTTTTTTGGTCGTTTTTTTGTTTTGGCTTGCATTTTTCTAATATTCTCCTCTGTAAGCATATAGTCTTTGACTTTTTTTCCTTTGCCTTCTGTGAAAATAAACAGCGGCATGGTCACTAAAAACAGGAATAAGGTGCCAAATCCTATATAAGAGTTTCCGGCTTGGGGGCTGTCTTCTACAATGAGGAGTCCATAGATCATGGCGCTTAAACAGCCCAGGGCTAGGAGTCCAATGAGGCTTCTTCTACTAAACATACGGGGTATTTTTTAAAAATTAAAGTGGATGAGTTTTCTTCGGTAGGCTGTGAGCAATTTAGATTTAGAGATAAAACCATGGTATTTTCCGTCTTTTACCAGCGGTAGGTTCCAGGCAGCACTCTCTTGAAATTTCTGCATAATCTCGGTCATTTTATCTCGGTCTACATCAATAATGGCAGGTGGGTTTTGCATGAGGTCCCGCACTTTTATTTCGTGGTAGAGGCTTCTTTGGAACATGACCGGGCGAACGTCGTCTAAAAGGACAATCCCCAATAAAAATCCTTCTGGATCTACTACAGGAAATATATTCCGATTGGATTTAACTATGGCGTCTTGGACCATATGACCCAAATCTTGTCCTGGTGACAGGGCTATAAAATTGGTTTCTATAACACTTTCTATGTCCATTAGCGTGAGCACCGCCTGGTCTTTGTCATGGGTAATGAGTTCTCCCCTGCGACCTAATTCCATGGTGTACACCGAATGCGGGTGAACGTATTTGGTGATGGTGTAGGCCATGGCTGCACTGATCATAAGGGGTATAAAAAGCTCATAGCCTCCGGTGAGTTCAGCTATTAAGAATATGGCTGTGAGGGGTGCGTGTAATACGCCTGCCATAAGACCGCACATGCCCACTAAGGTAAATTGTGTCACGGATACCTGACCCCCAAAAAGGTTCAATTGATTGATAAATTTTCCTAGTACGTGGCCCATGACGGCGCCCATAAAGAGTGTAGGTGCAAAAATTCCACCCACACCACCGGCGCCAAAAGTCAGGGCCGATGCCAGTATTTTAAACAAGACCAAACCAGCCAAAAGTCCCATGACCATCCAAATGTTTTGTGCGTCTAAACCAAAGGAATTTCCTTTGAGTACCGCCGCACTATCTCCTTTTAACAGGCTGTTAATGACCTCAAAGCCTTCTCCGTATAGGGGTGGAATAAGATAGATAAGCACGCCTAGTAAACTTCCTCCCACGAGCATTCTATGCAGGGGTTTTGGTATGCGGTCAAAGCCTTTTTGCACGTATTCGTAGACAGTGGTAAAGTAAATGGAGGTGACTCCTGCAACCACCCCTAAGATTAAGAAGTAGGGAACGTCGGACAGTTGAAAGGCATCGGCCAGTTTTACTGGCAAAAGTATGTCTGAGCCAAAGAAAAAATAGGAGGTGATTATGGCGGTTATAGAGGCGAGTAGTAAAGGCAATAGCGAGACCATGGTGAGTTGCAAGCCAAATACTTCTACGGCGAATATGATGGCGGCAATAGGTGCTTTAAAAATAGAGGACATAGCTCCAGCAGCCGCACAACCGATTAATAAATTTCGGGTAGATTGGTTCATGTGAAACAGCCGTGCTATGTTGGCGCTAATGGCAGCTCCAGTAGCTACTGTAGGTCCTTCTAATCCTACAGATCCTCCAAATCCTACCGTAATAGGCGCTGTGAGAATGGAGCCAAACATTTGGTAGCGTTTCATAATACCCTTTCTCTTGGCCATTGCGTATAGGGTGGAGGGTATGCCGTGACTTACTTTTTGTCTAATGCCGTATTTGATGATCAGATACACCAGTCCCAGTCCCAGTAGGGGGAATACAAAGTAAAATGCTTGGTGGTAGTACTGTACTAAACGGCCTTCCAAGAGGTGTTGGAAAAAGTGGGTGGCGTTTTTTAAAATAACAGCGCCTACTCCTGAAGTAAACCCAATGAGCATGCTCAGCAGGTATATAAACTGCTTGTTGCTAATGTGTTTGGCCCGCCAAATGAGAAAGCGGGTCAGGAGATTTTTTTTCTTTGCTTCCATGTTGGGACCTCTTCGAGAAGCCTTTAATTTATTGTCTAGTCCTAGGCATTTGTAGCTGCTGTGCTGTCTAGAAAAAGCTCGTCTAATTGGGCTTGGTCTAGGGCTGCCGGAGCGTCTATCATTACGTCTCTTCCTGCATTGTTTTTAGGGAAGGCAATGAATTCTCTGATGGTTTCTTGCCCACCCAGAATAGCAACCAAACGGTCTAAGCCAAAGGCCAATCCTCCGTGTGGGGGTGCGCCGTATTCAAAGGCGTCCATGAGGAAACCAAATTGTGCTTTGGCTTCTGCTTCACTAAACCCTAATAGAGACAACATTTTTGATTGGGTATTCTTGTCGTGAATTCTAATAGAGCCTCCACCAATTTCATTTCCATTCAATACCAAGTCATAGGCATTTGCATTTACTGCAGCCGGATCGGTATCTAGTAAGGCCAAATGTTCTGGTTTTGGAGCGGTAAATGGATGGTGCATGGCATGAAAATGACCTGTTTCTGGATCTTTTTCCAAGAGTGGGAAGTCTATGACCCACAATGGGGCAAACACTTTAGGATCTCTGAGTCCTAGTCTTGTGGCCATTTCCATTCTCAGTGCAGACAGCTGTGTTCTGGTAGCGTCTGTTTCTCCGGAGAGTACACAAATGAGGTCACCAGCTTGGGCGCCAGTGGCTTTTGCCCAAGCGGCTAAATCTTCTTGATCATAAAATTTATCTACAGAAGACTTATAGCTGCCGTCTTCATTACAACGTACATATACCAGGCCTTTTGCGCCTACTTGTGGTCTTTTAACCCAGTCAATCAATGCATCTATTTCTTTTCTGGTATAGGTATTTGCTCCTGGAATGGCTATTCCCACAACCAATTCAGCGTCATTAAATACGGAGAATTCTTTGTGCTTTGCGTGTTCATTTAATTCGGCAAATTCCATACCAAAACGTATGTCTGGTTTGTCGTTACCATAAGTTTTCATGGCGTGAGCATAAGTCATTCTTGGGAATGAGGTGATTTCTATTCCGTGAATTTCTCGAAGTAAATGCTTGGTGAGTCCTTCGAATACATTTAAAATATCTTCTTGGGTAACAAACGCCATTTCGCAGTCTATTTGCGTGAATTCTGGTTGGCGGTCTGCCCTTAGATCTTCATCTCTGAAGCACTTCACAATTTGGAAATACTTGTCCATTCCTCCCACCATAAGCAGTTGCTTAAAGGTTTGAGGGGATTGTGGAAGGGCGTAAAATTGTCCTGGGTTCATGCGGCTTGGCACCACAAAATCTCTAGCGCCTTCTGGAGTAGATTTAATTAAATAAGGGGTTTCAATATCTATAAATCCTTGGTCTGAAAGGAATTTTCTCACTTCCATAGACACTTTGTGTCTAAAGATGAGGTTCTCCTTGACCGGATTTCTTCTAATGTCTAAATAGCGGTATTTGGCCCTCAGTTCTTCTCCTCCGTCTGTCTGATCTTCTATAGTGAATGGTGGGGTTTTTGATGTGTTGAGCACTTTGAGTTCCTTGACCAATATTTCTATGGCTCCTGTAGCCATCTGTGGGTTGGCATTGTCTCTCGCGATCACTTCTCCACTAATGCTTATAACGGTCTCTCTGCCCAAGTCTTTTGCGGCTTGCAACAATTCTGGGGCGCTGCGTTCTGCGTCAAAAATAAGCTGCGTTACGCCGTATCGATCTCTGAGGTCTACCCAGCCAATAAATCCTTTATCCCTTACTTTTTGAACCCATCCGCTTAAGTGAACGGTTTGTCCTATTTCTTTTGCGCTCAGGGCGCCACAGTGGTGACTTCTATACATGCTATTTCTTATAAGGTTACAAATTTAATAAGTTATGTGAAGCAAAGCGTTTTTTAGACTTAATTTATATTAATGTAGGAATTTACTTATTTTACGTATTTATATAAGTAATTGTATATCAATATTTTACAACACAATGTTAATTCAATGTAAACTAAATGTTATCCAAATGGTTCTAAATTGTAAAATATTTGTAATTTAGTATAAGTCAATATTTAAATAAAAACCATTAAGACCGACTCCAAATTGGCTATTAATTCATTTTAAATATTAATATTATGAAAAAGCTATTGCTCTCTTTCGCTTTAATGACTGGTCTTACAATGTCTGCACAAGTTTTAGAACCTATTTTTGAAAAAGCTGGAAAAATGGTGAAGGTCACTTTTCTTCATCAAAATGGAAAAGTGTCCCAAACAGGATATTACCTCAATAAGAAGTTACACGGGGAATGGACTATGTTTTGTCCTGAAGGGAAAAAATTGGCTACAGGGAAATATGATCAAGGAATAAAGACAGGTAAGTGGTTTTTCTGGGAAGGAGAAGCCTTGAAAGAGGTAGATTTTATCAACAATAAAATAGCTGCTATAACGCAGTGGAACAATAAAGGGACGGTAGTGTTAAATAAGTAAGTCCCCTGACCTAACAATTACATAAAAGGGCCTCCCATTGGGAGGCCCTTTTTATGTGATTTGTGTATTGATTAGGCTTTTACTGCTGCCACAACACGGCTTTTGTATAGACCTATTTTAATGCGGTAGCTAATAAAGAAGAGCACCGGCACTATGATCAATGTCAGGAAGGTTGCTACAATTAATCCGAAGATAACTGTCCAAGCCAATGGTCCCCAGAAGATTACATTGTCTCCTCCTATATATAATTTAGGATCTAGGCTAGTAAACAGAGAAAAGAAGTCTATGTTCAGTCCTATGGCCAGCGGTATAAGTCCCAATACGGTAGTGATGGCTGTGAGTACTACAGGTCTTAACCTGGCTTTACCCGCTTTAATAATCACAGATTTCACATCTGGTTGTGACAGCAATTGATGGTCTTCTATGCCGTGCTTTACTTTAAAGCGATCTATGAGTAATTGGGTGTAGTCTAATAGTACCACCCCGTTGTTCACCACAATCCCTGCAAGAGAAATAATCCCCACCATGGTCATCATGATCACAAAACTCCATCCGGTGATGATTAAACCGTAGAATACCCCAATGAAGCTCAAGAAAATAGCGATCATAATAATAAGCGGTTTGGAAATTCCGCCAAATTGGAAGATGAGCAGGAGCATAATAAGGCCCAAGCCTGAAAAGAATGCCCCCATTAAAAAGGCCATTTGTTTGTTTTGTTCTTCAATTTGTCCGGTGTAATCTATGCGAATGTCCTCTGGAATATCTTGATAGTTTTGCATTTGTGCTTGAATCTCATTCACAATAGCCTGTGCGTCAGTAAAGCCTGGTTCTAAACCAGAATATACAGTCACAACCCTTTTGCTGTCTCTGTGTTTAATAGCAGAGAAAGCTGCGGTGTTTTTTTGCGTGGTTACCGCAGACACTGGGATTTCTTTAATACGACCCGTAGCCTGGTCTCTAAAGATAATATTCTGATTAAAAAGGGCACTTTTGTTGTATCTCAGGTCCTCTTTAAAACGCACATTAATGTCGTAATCTTCTCCATCTTCTTTATATACACCTGCCTTTTCTCCGAAAAGAGACCGTCTGAGTTGCATGCCTACTTGGCCTACCGCTACACCTAATATTCCGGCTTTTTCACGATCTACCCTTATCAACATAGCGGGTTTTCCTTTGTTTACATCTATTTTGAGTTCTGCAATACCAGGGATGTTTTTGGTGTTTATATAGTTACGCATTTTTTCTGCTGCGACAATTAATGCGTCATAGTCAGGGCCTTCTAATTCTATATTAATCGGATAGCCTGCAGGTGGGCCATTCTCATCTTTCTCTACTGAAATTGCTACCCCAGGATAAACGCCCTTAAGGGTTTCTTGTACTTTTTTTCTAAGAACTTCTGTATCCATTCCCCTGCGGTATTTGAACTCTCTCATAGAGGCAGTAATTTTCCCTCTATGGGGCATTTCTGCACTGGAACCACCATCAGTTTGAGGGTTTCCAGCCCCTTCACCTACTTGAGACACACTGGCTTCTACCAAGAAATTATAGCCATTGTCTAGCTGTTCTGGAGCATTGAGTACTTCAGCCACTCTTTTTTCGATGTCTTTGGTAATGGTATTGGTTTTCTCAATATCTGTCCCTTGAGGGTATTCAATATAGACAATGATTTGGTTGGGGGTATTGTTTGGAAAGAATTCAATATTGGTTCTTCCTGCCCCAACAGACATGCCAAAAAACATAAATGCAGAAATGAGAAGTAGTACGGTAGAGCCAAAATACCAATAGACATTTTTACCTGTCAGGGCTCTTTTTAGTTGTCTTTCATACCAGTTTTCAAAACGGACTAAACTACCTGCTTGGAATTTATTGGCCCATCTTTTAATCCCGTATTTATAAGCCCAAAACAAGGCAGCTGTTAGGATCATTAAAGTTCCCAAGCCTCTCATAGCACCACCGAATACAAGGATGAACAATCCAAAACCACCCAGTATAAGAGAGATTCTAATGAGTTGTTTGCGACTCAGTTCTTTGTCGCCTACTTCCATGAATTTAGACACTAACATGGAGTTCATAAAGATGGCAACGAACAAAGAAGATCCGAGAACTACAGATAAGGTGATGGGAAAATAAATCATGAACTGTCCAAATATTCCAGGCCATAATCCAAGAGGCACAAAAGCGGCTACTGTTGTGGCGGTAGAAATAATAATAGGAAAGGCAATTTCACTAATCCCTTGTTTGGCTGCTTGAACCCTAGGAACCCCCTCGGACATAAGTCTGTAGACGTTTTCTACTACAACAATTCCGTTGTCTACCAGCATTCCCAGTCCCATAATGAGCCCGAATAAAATCATGGTATTTAAAGTGTATCCTAAGAGTGATAAAACTACAAAGGACATGAACATAGACATGGGTATGGCAAATCCAACAAATAAGGCATTTCTAAAGCCTAGGAAGAACATGAGCACCGTAACCACCAACAGAATTCCAAAAATAATGTTGTTGACTAAGTCGTCTACCTGATTTAAGGTTCTAGAAGAGGAGTCATTAGTAATGACTACGTCTAAATCTTTTGGTAAGAAGTTTTCTTGCGCTTGGGCAACGATCATTTTAATTTCATCTGCGGCTTGGATCATATTTTTTCCAGCCCTTTTCTTTACTTCCAACATCACCACACTTTGACCTTCTTTTCTGGCATAAGTGGTTTTTTCTTTGTCTTTAAAAGTAATGTTGGCAACGTCTCTTAAGTAGACCGCACCATTTTCAGATTTAATGATAAAATTCTCTAGCGCCTTAGGGCTTTCTATTTCTCCTAAAATTCTAATAGTTCTTCGCTGGCCAGAGTTGACCAAATTACCAGCAGAAAGCGTCATATTTCCATTTCCAATGGCCTGTAAAATGTCGTTAAAACTCACTTGAGAAGCCATCATTTTATAGACGTCAACGGCTACTTCTACTTCTTTTTCTTGTGCCCCTCTAATGTCTACCTTCTTAATTTGTGGAAGGTCTTCTATGCGGTCTTCTAAATACTCCCCATAGGCCTTAAGACGCTCTACAGGATAATCTCCTGTAAGGTTTATGTTCATAATGGCGATCTCTTCTGACAGGTTTAAATCAAACACATTAGGCTCTACTTTTGCTCCATTAAAAGTAGGCCAGTCTTCAGAGGCTTTCTCAGAGTCTACTTCATCTTTGACCTTTTGTTTGGCTGCTTCTACAGAAATGTCCTCGTCAAACTCTACTGTGATAATGGCGTAGTCTTCTTGTGAAGTGGAGGTAATTTCTACCACATTAGAGATATTTTTTAATTTGTCTTCTAGTGGGTCAGTGATGAGACGCTCTATGTCTTCTGCAGTGTTTCCAGGATAAGGGGTAGAGATGTATATTTTAGTTTCCTTAATCTCAGGAAAATCTTCTCTGGGCATGTCAAAATAAGCAGAGAGTCCTAAAAAGAAGAAAATACCAATCATGACATAGACTACCGAAGGGTTGTCTATGGCCCATGAAGAGAGTTTAAACTCTTTATTGATGTTTTTTTGTTGCTTACTCATGGGTTTAGTTTAAAATTTTAACAGCTTGTGCATCTTTCACACTTCGGGCACCTTCTTTTATGATTAAATCTCCAGCATTAATCCCACTGATAACTTCAACATAATCTCCCTGTGTTTTTCCTGTGGTGATAATGTGCCTTTTGGCCACAGCCGTTTCTCCATGTAATTCTGCTACATAGGCGTATTGTTCTCCTGCAGCGTTTTCAGAAATAACGGACTGTGGGATTAATAAGGCATTTTCATTGGTGTAATCATTAATATGAACGCGGGCATTTAAATTTGGTTTAATGCTTCCATTGGGGTTATTTATGGCAATCTCAGCACTGAAAGACCGGTTGTTGGGATTAATATAGTTCCCTGTTTCTCTCACTACAGCATTTACACTGTCCTGCAATACGGGAAAATAAACCCCTGCTTTTTTACCTTTAGTTACAGCGCCCAAATAGCCTTCTGGAACATCTACGTCAATATACATATTAGAGAGGTTAATGAGTCTGAATATTTCAGATCCACTACCTGGTGACACCACTGTTCCGGGGTCTTTTAATACCTGATCTATCACCCCTGAAAATGGAGCTGTGATTTGCGCCTTAGCCAGTACTTTTTCTAACTGTAATACTGCATTTGCCTGAGCTTCTGCTTGTGCTTTGGCTTGCAGGTATTGAATTTCAGAGCCAATTTTTTGCTTCCACAAATTGGCTTGACGTTCAAAGGTTGTTTGAGCTAGCGCTGCTTGTGTTTTAAGCTGACTCAATTGGTTGCTCATTCCGCCATTGTCTATAACAGCCAAAAGTTGTCCTTTAGAAACACGGTCCCCTTTGGCTACTTTAACGGTTAAAAGTGTGCCAGCCATTTCAGGGTACAATAGGACGTTTTCTCTTGTTTTTACATTGCCTTGAAGGTCTAAGTAATGGTTAAAAACCTGAGGTTGTACTTCAAAGGTGGTCACTAGAGGAAGATTTTCGCTGCTGTCTAAACTGGCAATAGCAGCCTCCAAAGCGGCCAAATCTGATTCAATGACATTGAGTTCACTGGTCAGAGTTGCTTTCATGTTTCTAATGGCTTCTAGATTACCACTTTCAATAGTTTGAGATACAGAGCTATTTTCTGAGCTGCCGCAGGCAACTAAAAAAAGGCTTAAGGCAATTATGGAATAGATTTTTTTCATGTTATAGGTATAAAAGGATGTGACTTGATGTTTTATTATTACTGAGAAGTTTCTTTCCCAGGTCCATTATTGGTTGAGTATCTGGGCTAAATTTGTTTTTTCATTAATGACATCTACCATGGCTTCTAAGTAGCTTTGCTGGGCAGTATACAATTGTAATTGCGCCTGTCTAAGGTCAAAACTACCTGCCAAACCAGCTTTAAATTTGAGCTCATTTTTTTGGGCAATTCTAGCCGCTAATCCAAGATTTTCTTGGGCCGTTTGGTGGTTTTCTACCGCCATGATAAAACTGCTTTTAGCTTGTTCCCATTGTAATTTAATGCTTTCAGATGCCTCTTGTAATTGCGTTTGAGATTTGAGCAGGGCTAACTTAGCCCTCTTAGTACTCGCGTCTCTTCTAAATGAACTGAAAATAGGTATTCTGAGATCTACCCCCAGTACAGAAGAATTAAACCATTGCTGTGATCCGTTTAGAAAAGTAAACGAATCGCTAAAGGCATTACTGCCGTAATTAATAAAACTATTTAAAGTAGGTAATGCCCTAGACTTAGCCAATTTGAGTTCCAAAGCACGTTGTTCATTAAGATTCAAAACGAGTTTGTAATCTACATTTTGTGAGATCTGTAAAGGACTGGCCAAAAGACTTAGGTCTGTATGCGATTTGGCTAGTGCGTCTAGCTTATCAGTTAGTAAGCTGGGGTTTTCTATTGGAATACCCAAGCTCAGGTTAAAGAGTTGTAAGCTAATTTTTTCTAAGCGGGTAAAATTTCTTAATTGGCTCTCTACATTGGCTAGAGTTATCTGTAACTGCTCCAGTTGCTCTTCTTCTACCAATCCGTTGGCCAAAACCGCTTTGGTTTCAGACACAGATTGTGCCAGGTTGTCTCGGTTGTTTTTAACAATTTTCACTCCTTCTTGCGCCATTAAAGCGTTTCCATAGGCTTGCACCACCATTTTCACCACTTCTTGAGCAGTTTTTTCTTTGTTGTTTGCAGAGTAGCGAATAAAAGTTTGGACTGCTTGAACTCCTACAATATAAGAACCGTCAAAAATTTGCTGGCGTAGGGTCACTGAAGCGCCTGCTTGCTGGGGTTGTCCAAAGACAATAGGCACAAAAGTGCCTGGCTCCCCTCCTGTAAATTCTCCTGGTATAAGCGACACGGGCTGTTCCAATTGGTTGTTATAGCTCAGTGCTCCTTCTATTTGAGGGAGCCCCCCAGCAATGGTTTCCCATTTTTGCAATTGGGCGTCTCTAATATCTCTAGAAGCATTGATCATCTTGTAATTGTGTTCAAGGGCAAATTCAATGGCTGCTTCTAAGCTAAAAGCCTGAGGAACGGCTAAGATTGTAGGGTCTTTTTCTTGCCCTTTAGCAGCAAAGAGAGTCCCAATTAGAAGGTAAAAAAGTAAAATTTGTTTCATGGTTGAATATAAAGGGTGTTTGTATTGTCTTATGATAAGTGTTGATTTATGTATTTTGTTACGATTCTTGCAGGTGTTTTCTTTTTTAAATACTTTATGAGTGTTATTTATTTTCTAGAATGGTTTCATTTAAAATAGACAGCCCTTTGGCAGAAACTATTCCCCTGAGATGATATTCTAAATACTGATCCATAATTTTAATCATTCCATTGAGTGAAGCGGGAAATAGGTCCACATTTTTTATGGCATTTACACCAGAAAAATACATTCTAACAATAAAATCTGGGTCTAAGTTTTCCCTGTAAATTCCCTGAGAAATTCCTTTTTGTAGGTTTTTTAAAATACAGTCTTGCATCATGCTAAACTGCCTTTGTTGGAGTACCTTAAAAGTTTTGGGGTAGTACTTCTGTAGTTGGTATTGGGGAGAAGAACGCTCGTCTTTTAAGTGAACCATGACATAACGTTTTATTTCATAGATCTCTTCAATGGGGTTTTTTCCTAAGGTACATATATGGTCTACCCCACAGCTAATAAAATCAAAGAGCTGATTGGTACAAGCGTCTACCAATTCACCCTTGTTTTTAAAAAAAGTGTAAATAGTTTTCTTAGACATACCCATTTCACTGGCCAATTGATCCATAGTCACGGTTTTAAATCCGTGGGTCAGAAACAAATCTGTGGCTTTTTCTAACAGGGCTTCTTTCATAATAATTGACTCAAAAAGGGTTTTTTAAGGATGTTAGGTACCCTGTTTGAGGGTGCAAATATACTCACGGAAACTTGAAAAACAATTAAAGTTTCCAAAGTTTTTTATATAATTCATTTAAAGGCCTTATTTTTGAGCAAAAATGCACCCTATGCAAGCTGTGTCAGATTACCAAAATGCCTTTTTAACCTACCTTGAATCGCAATCTTTTTTAAAGGAGCCTGAAAATCTATACGCGCCCATTGCTTATATTATGGAATTGGGTGGTAAGCGGTTAAGGCCGGTTTTAGCCCTCATGGGTTGCGACGCTTATGGTGCGCCTATTCAACGGGCCATGCCAGTGGCTGTGGCAATTGAGGTGTTTCACAATTTTTCTTTGGTGCATGATGACATTATGGACCAGGCACCGCTGAGAAGGGGTTTTGAAACCGTACACGAAAAGTGGGACTTAAATACGGGTATTTTATCTGGAGATGCCATGCTTATTATGGCCTACCAAGCATTAGAAGGCTATGAATCTCCCGTATTCAAATCCCTTACTAAAATGTTTTCTAAGACGGCCTTAGAGGTTTGTGAAGGCCAACAATTGGATGTAGATTTTGAAACCATGGAAACGGTAGCAGAAGAAGCCTATCTAAAAATGATTGGGTTAAAAACAGCTGTTTTAGTGGCTGGCGCTCTGAAAATGGGTGCTATGGTTGCTGGTGCACCCCATGAGGAGCAAGATAAAATGTATTCCTTTGGCATGCTTTTAGGTTTGGCCTTTCAAATACAAGATGACTATCTGGACGCTTTTGGAAACCCAAAAAACTTTGGTAAAACAGTGGGTGGAGACATCACCAACAATAAGAAAACCCTGATGTATATTAAGGCACTCGAACTCGGAACCCCTGCACAACAAAAATCTTTAAAAGATTTGTTTAGTTTACAACCTCAAGATCCCACTCATAAGATTGAAGAAGTCAAAGCTTTATTTGAAGCGACTGGTGCTGCCCAGGCCATGCAAGACAGCATTGTTAACTATACAGATCATGCATTTGAGGTTTTAGACACTATGCTAATCACAGAAGCTAAAAAACAGCTACTCAAAGATTTTGGGGTACAGCTTATGGGAAGAAGTTCCTAATGGACAAGCGCTTAATTAAATTTAAGGCTAATTAAATTTACGGCACAGTACCCTAAAAAATGCTTTGGTGAAACGCCATTTGTCTGCGGCACTCATAATATAGAGTTCTTCAAAGAAATGGGTTTCTTGAGATAAGAATTTTAGGATAAGTGTGGCAGATCTTCTTTTGAATAGCCCTTCAAATATGGCTTTACCGCGACTGTTGTCAGTAGCCAGCACCTCTAAAAGAATATGGTCGTACCACCAAAAACGGTCTTTGGCGGGGAATTGATCCAAAGGTTTTCCCTTTTTTAGATGTTCTATCAATTTGGGTACTTGCTTTTGGGTATTGCTAAAGGTGAATCCTGTAGAAGGTTTAGACCAACCTCCAGCGGTGCCTATATGTAGTAAGTGCGGACTGTTGAATTGCTCAAAAGGAAAACAGGTCATGGGAATACTCCCCGCTTCAGTATCATTAATTTCGTAGTCTCCCGCATTATTAAGCGCTAAATAGGTCGCAATAGCTGCTTCGTAAGCTTCTTTTTCTAAACGGTCTTTTGAGAATAAAGTATATTCTACCAGAGCAGTTGTTGAACTGGTAGGCAGCACATACATAAAGCGCGTATTCCCTTTTTGGGCTACGGTAAAGTCCATAAAAGTGGCCATTTCTGGGTTAAATATGGGGTTTTGTGTACTTACGAACCAACCCACGAAATGCTGTTGTAACACCGGATACCGGTCTTGAGCCAAAAGGGGTTTATAATCAAAAATACTATTGAATACCTGCGGAGCGAGGTAAGTTCCATTTGAGGTGCTTACTTTGGTATACCCGTTTTTTAAGAGTCCAGCAGTTTCTTTGGCGGTAGACGCAGCAGCAGAAACAGAGCTAATATCAGTCACTTCTTCTAATACAAAATGACAATTTGGACTATGGGCCAGGCCTTTTTTCATAGCCTCGTAAAAGCGGGCGCCTTCTAACATTTTGTATTTGTAGGGCAAAATAGGGCTGGGGGTCAGTTGGTCGTTTTCACTCACACCAATCAAAGACCAATCACGGCTAATGAGGGCTTCTAGAGGCCCTGGTGTTTTTTCCCAAAAGCACCAAGTGCGGTCGTTGGCTTCTTTGGGATCTTTGTCCAAGATTAAAATACGTTGCTGGGAAAAAAACGGGTCTAATGCCATGGCGTTCGCCAGCATGAGACCAGCTGCCCCTGCACCCACAATAATGTAGTCGTATATTTGAGTCTCTTTCACGCCTATGCAAGATAGCTAACTTTCCGCAGAAGTGTTAAATATTCAATGCAGATTTAATTTTTAGGCTTGTCTAAATAATTATTTGGATACTTATAACTATTTTTGCACTATGAAACGAAAAATAAGCCCTTCCGAAGAAGATTATCTCAAGGCCATTTACCATAAAACAACTGCAGACGCTCCAGTGGTGAGCACCACTTTGCTGGCAGAAGAAATGGGTGCTAAACCCAGTTCTGTGACCGATATGGTGCAGCGTCTTTCAGAGAAAGCCCTAGTGGAATATCAAAAGTATAAAGGGGTAAAGCTCAGTGATACAGGAAACACAAGAGCACTTTCCATTATTAGAAAGCACCGCTTATGGGAAGTTTTTTTAGTGAATGAGTTACATTTTTCATGGGATCAAGTGCATGATATTGCGGAGCAATTGGAACACATTCAGTCGGAAGCACTCACAGATCGTTTGGCCGCTTTTCTAGGACATCCAAAAACAGATCCACACGGAGACCCTATTCCCACTAAGGAAGGCAATATCTTAACACAGACCAAAACGCTTTTAGAATTGGCACCCCTCAATACCCCATTAGTTTGTGTGGGCGTGGAAGATTCTAGTGCCGCTTTTTTACAATTTTTAGACAAGTGCGGCATTGGTTTGGGTGTAGCTATAGAAATACTGGAAAAAGAAATTTTTGACGGTTCGCTATTGGTATCCATTGACCATAAAACACAGCGAATTTCAAGTTTAATAGCCCAAAACCTATACGTAAACCAGGACCAGAAAACCCTTAAATAATAATTATTTATGCAATCTATCATTGAATATTTCGAATCCATAGATCCAGTTTTAGCAGCTTTCTACGCCACTTTATTTACTTGGGGGCTCACCGCAGCTGGCGCCAGTTTGGTTTTCTTTTTTAAGACCTTAAATCGCGCAGTATTAGACGGAATGCTCGGTTTTACGGGCGGTGTTATGGTTGCTGCAAGTTTTTGGAGCCTCTTAGCGCCTGGTATTGAAATGAGTCCAGGAGAGGGTTTTGTCAAAGTAATTCCTGCAGCGGTAGGTTTCCTATTGGGTGCCCTCTTCCTATTTTGCTTAGATAAAGTGCTCCCACACCTTCATATTAATTTTAAGGAAAGTGACGCCGAGGGCATTAAAACCCCCTGGCACAGAACCACCCTTCTTACTTTAGCTATTACACTGCACAATATTCCCGAGGGCTTGGCTGTTGGGGTGCTTTTTGGTGGAGTAGCGGCTGGTTTTGACGGCGCTTCCATCGGTGGAGCAGTTGCCCTAGCTTTGGGAATTGGCCTACAAAATTTCCCTGAAGGATTTGCGGTGGCCATGCCGCTGAGACGTCAAGGACTCTCCCGACGAAAAAGTTTTATGTACGGCCAGTCCTCTGCACTTGTAGAACCTATTGCCGCAGTTTTAGGAGCTTGGGCGGTAATGACCTTTCAGCCTATACTGCCTTATGCCTTGGCCTTTGCAGCAGGGGCTATGATTTTTGTTGTGGTAGAGGAGGTTATTCCCGAAACTCAGCAAGACAAGCACACAGATATTGCTACAATGGGTTTTATAGGGGGCTTTATTATCATGATGACCTTAGATGTTGGATTGGGTTAGTCATTCTAACTATGAGAAGTTATATTTGTAAAAAAGACATTTGCTATGAAATGGTTTTTCTTGGCCCTAGGGCCGATGCTTTTATTTTTGTCCACTAAGAATCAGCTTCCCTCATCTGCCGCAATTAACCTACAAGTACAGGAGGTTAAAGCACCCTTGGGTGTCCTGCGTATTGCTTTGTATGATAGTGAAGCGAATTTTTTAGATTTCAAGGAGGTTTTTGCCAGTAAAGTAGTTCCCGCTACAATGGGAACCACCACAGTAGTGATAGACTCTCTTCCTGCAGGTACTTATGCTATAGCCTTATATCAAGATCAGAATGACAATGGAGCAATGGATAAAAACTGGTTTGGTATTCCTAGAGAACCACTGGGTTTTTCAAATGCCCAATTGCGTACCTTTGGTCCTCCCAGTTTTAAAGCCTGCGCTTTCACTATAAAAGCTGGAGAAAATAAAGTTATCTCAATACCCTTAGAAAATAACTAGCGCTGCATAAATAATACTTTAATGCACAAAAAAACCTTAAAAATCAAATCACTATGGCTGTTTTACTTACACAATTTTTAGGCGCCCTGTTGGGCATGTTGTCTGTTATTTTTGGTGCTTTTGGGGCGCATTGGTTAAAGAAAAAGGCATCGGCCAGCCAACTGGCCAGTTTCGAGACAGCGGTAAAATACCAATTATTTCATGCTATTTTGCTCTTGGTATTGGGGTATAATTTTAGCTATAACAGTCCAGTAGAAGATTATATTGTAGGCTGTTTTCTGTTAGGTACTTTTTTGTTTTCTTTCTCTATCTACGGTCTAGTCCTTGCTGCTGTTTTTGGTAAAAAAGCCCGTTTTTTAGGACCAATTACCCCACTAGGAGGCTTGTTGCTCACCGTAGGATGGGCCCTTTTAGCCTACACTTATATTGCCCATATTATTTAATTGTTTGGTTTAGTTTGTGATGCGGCTGAAAAGGACTTTATGGCTGTATTGGGTTCAATAATATTGTATCCTTCCCAGAAATTTGGATCGTATTTAGGTAAATAAGTGGGTAGTATGTTATTTTCTTCTTTGATGGTTTTAAAGGCTTCCGGATCAATAGCCTTGTGACTAAAAACGACAATTTCATTCTTATTCTGGCTGTTGATCTCAAAATCTATGGTTACAATAAGTTCGTTTTGTTTTCTTCTACCTCGGGTGTTTTTGTTCTTCTCTACAATTTTTATAGGCCTTTTAATCCCCACTTTTTCTGCAGCGGTTTCCTCTAAATAGCTCAATTGGTACCCCAGGTCTTCAGTTTTGGTAAAAAAGGCTTTCCCCTCGCTGAGGTAGTTGACATACGAGAAACCTAAAAGTTTCACCTTCTTTAAGATTTGACTGTTTTTAAAGTCCAAACGAACTACGCCAAAGTCGTCTGCATTTACATACAATACAGCGTCATATTCTGAGCGGCCTTTAGAAGTAAAACGCAATTGATAGACAGGAAGGGCACCTAAATAGGTGTAGTCTTCCAGGCGAATCTTATATCTATTGTCTTTAAATAAAAAGTCAAATGGACTGTCTTCATTAAAAAAAAGTCTTTCAAATAAACGACCCATTCTGTTTTTCCTATGACTGGCAAAACCTTCTTTTCGTTTAAGGTCTTGTTCTTTTTTAACAGTAGCAAGGGAATCTAATAAAGCCACATTGCTGCTGTCTATAACAGCTTCCTTATAGAACAATTCATCCGAAGAAATCTTGGTAGAAAACCAACCAGATTTTACCTTGAGGTAAGAGTCTTTTTTGACATTTTGTTCAAAGATCTCATCGAACTTTTTCTCAATACCCTCAAAACTAACCTCGTTCTCTTTATCGTATAATTTAGAGGCTTTGATGAGCTTTATTTTTTGGTTTTTTTGAGTATAGTCTCCATGTAAATCTGCCAGGACTTCTGTGAAATACGCTCCATTTCTAGGAATTAGACCCATGACGGAGTCAATGAATTTTTTGTTGAGTGCCCCAATGCTAGATTTTTTAAAATCTACATCCATTTTGGTCATATACTGGGTTTCAGAAGCTCTAAAAAACAGCCTTTTGGTGGTGAGATTTTGTGGGTGATTTTGGGCTAGGTTTTCCTTTATTTTATGGACAATCTCTTGGGTGCTCAGGTTTTTATTGCTCACAATGACCTCATTGAGAACAATTTCTTTAGATGCGATCAATAAAGTATCTCCTACTGCTGAAAGGAGGAATTGTTTTTTCTCGTAGCCCATAGAAGACACCGAAATAGAGTCTGATAATTGCATGTCTTTGGGCAATTGAATGCTAAAAGCCCCTTCTTCATTGCTAATAACGCCCTGATTGTTTTGGAGTTCTATGCTGGCGTATGCAATGGGTGATTTAGTGAGTGAGTCTAGCAGAACACTGGAAAGGGTTTCTCTTTGGAGTCGTTGAGATATCTTTCTAGCAGATGAATCCCGCTTAGTGAGGTTTTTTGAAAGTGGGTCTGCTGTTTGGCTGTGAAGCAGTAAACTACTTATAAGACCTAGGATGAGCAGTATTGATCTTATTAGGACAGAAGGCATTAGATTGGTTTTATTGTGATTAAACTTACATCCTTTGACTAAGCATAGTACTTTTTCTATGACTACTTTGGAGATTAAATGTTACAAAAAAGTTGATTAATAAAACTTTAAGCCTGTTTTAATACCTTTTAACAGCCACAATCTGTACCACAATTTTTTTGGCTACCACTTTTTTTGCTTTTTAGTAGCCGTGGGAAGAACCATTTAAGCACTAAAAATCCTGTGGCTGTTGCAACACAGGCATAAGTGAGTATGTCTTGGAGTAGGGTCATTTATTTAAGTATCTGATAAGCGATTAAGGCTACTAAGTAAGCTAAGCCACTCATGAAGGCAAATTGTATGGTGGGCCAGTACCAAGAATTGGTCTCTCTTTTTACTACTGCCAGTGTACTCATACATTGCATGGCAAAAGCGTAAAAAAGCATGAGGGAGACTCCTGAGGCTAAGTTAAATAATTTTCCCTTGGTGCGCGGGTTGGTTTCTGCTGCCATTCTATTTTGAATGGTGTCTACCTCATCTGTTCCAACGGCATAAATGGTAGCCAAGGTACCCACAAACACCTCACGTGCTGCAAACGAAGTTAGTACAGCAATACCAATTTTCCAGTCGTAGCCCAATGGAGCCACAATGGGTGTAATGGCTTTTCCCAGATAGCCCATATAAGAATTCTCTAGTTTAAAGCTTGCAATTTCTTGGTTTAATGCCGTTTCTTCTAGGCGTTCTTTCTCAAGTGCCAACCATTGGTTTTTTTCCATCTTTATCCCTAAGGTGTCGTAGGCTACAGCTGCATCTTGTACCCCACTGAGAATATTAGCTTGATTAAATGGTGTAAAACCTTCTTGCGCAATTTTTTCTGCCACAACACGGTCTGCCTGTTTAAAATTATCAGAAATTCCGTTGGACCCTAAAAACCATAGAACAATAGAAATGGCTAAGATTATTTTTCCTGCACCAAATACAAAACTCTTAGTCTTTTCCGCTACTGTGATCGCTACATTTTTGAGTAAAGGCAATTTATAATTGGGCATTTCAATCACGAAAAAATGACGCTTTTTAAACTTCAACACTTTGTTAAGTACCATAGCCCCTAAAATAGCTGCTACAAAACCAATCAGGTACAAAAGCATGAGGGTGAGTGCCTGGTAGCTCAGTCCCAGAAAAGTTCCCTCTGGAATGACCAGTCCAATAATGATTAAATAGACCGGTAAACGGGCAGAGCAGGTGGTAAATGGCGTAACCAATATAGTGATGAGTCGTTCCTTCCAATCCTCAATGGTTCTGGTGGCCATAACGGCTGGAATGGCACATGCTGTTCCTGAAATAAGGGGGACAATACTTTTTCCGCTCAGTCCAAAAGGACGCATGATGCGATCCATTAAAAAGACCACCCTACTCATATAACCACTTTCCTCTAGAAGTGATATAAATAAAAATAAAAAAGCAATTTGTGGAATAAATATGACTATTCCTCCAATACCAGCCAATACACCTTCTGCCAATAGATCTGTAAAAGCACCATGGGGTAAGTTTGTTTTTACCCAATTGCTCGCGTTGGCAAAAAAACCATCAATAAAATCCATGGGGATATTACTCCAGTCATAAATTACTTGAAATATACTGATCAGTATAATAAAAAATATGAGGTATCCAAAAATGTGGTGGGTGAGAATTTTATCCAAGGAAGCCTGAATTCCTCTAGCTGCAGTGGCGTCTAAAAGGTATCCTTTTTTAAGGACATCATTTATGAATTGGTACCTGAGGATGGTTTCTCGTTGCTGTAATCTTTTTAAATCTACTTTAGATTTTGTAGTAAAACTAGAGGTATCTGGTGTTTGGTTTTTTTCTATTGGGGTGAAATTCACATCCTGCGTGATCACTAGCCACAATTTATATAAATCTTCCTTTGGGAAGGTGTTCTTTAATTTGTCAAAATAAGCAGTATCTATTCTTTCGGTTTCTGTAATGGGTTTGTCCGATAGGTTTCTGTAGTCTGCAATATATCCTTTAAGGGTGTCAATACCAGTTTTTTTTCTGGTGCTCACCAGGGCTATTTTTGTGTCTAGTGCAGTTTCTAAGGCTGAAATATCTAAACTAATACCTTTTTTAGGCATTCTGTCTGCCATATTAATGACCAAAATACTCGGGATTCTGAGGTCTTTGATCTGGGTAAAAAGTAATAAGTTCCGCTTTAGATTTTCTACATCCGTAATGACTACAGCGACGTCTGGGTAATCTTTGTCGTTTTTGTTGAGCAATAATTCTATTACTACACTCTCGTCTAATGAGGTTGTGTTGAGACTGTATGTTCCAGGAAGGTCAATAATATGCGCTTTTACGCCCCTGGGTAATTTGCAAATGCCTTCTTTTTTCTCTACCGTAATACCTGGATAGTTTCCTACTTTTTGGTTCAGTCCTGTGAGCTGATTAAAAACAGATGTTTTTCCTGTATTTGGATTTCCAATAAGGGCTACATTCAGTCGCTTGCTCATTTCTAAATTGTTTTGATAAATATTTTGGCAGCAACATCTCGCCTAATGGCAATATGAGATCCGTTCACATTTATATATAGCGGGTCTTTGAGAGGAGCAATTTGAATAAGCTCTAATTCATTGCCGGGTAAACAGCCTAATTCGAGCAGTTTAATGGGCAGGAAATTGTCTGGAAATTCTTGAATAATTCCTTTCTCTCCTCTCTTAAGGTCTGCTACTGTTCGCTCCAATGTTTATTTAGATTGATTATAATTAAGCCAAAAGTACATTAATTAAATAAGTTAGAACAGGATAAGGATTGTTTTTTTTCAGGTGTTTTTTTGGACTTATTTTTTTGCCGCTATTTCAGCATAATTTGCTTGAAGTACTTTTAAATCTTCCAATAGGGTTTCTATGGCGGCTGGATCTGTGCCGTCATAGTAGCCTCGGATTCTTTTTTTCTTGTCTATAAGCACAAAATTCTCTGTATGAACTAGGTCAAAAGGGCCGCTACCACCCTCATCTTTGGCTACCAAATAAGATTTTCTAGCCAAGTCATAGATGTCTTTTTTGGATCCGGTAACCAAGTGCCATTTTTTTGGATTTACCCCTTTTTCTACACCGTATTGGTAAAGTACAGGAACAGAGTCTCGAACGGGTGTCACGGAATGGGACAGTAGCAGTACATCTTCTTGGTCTTTTAATGCTTCTTGGAGTTCTCCCATATGTCCTGTCATGATAGGGCAAATGGTCAGGCAAGTGGTGAAGAAAAAATCTGCGATATATATTTTGTCTTTAAAAGTCTCTTGGTTAACGGTGTCTCCTAGCTGGTTGACCAATGAAAAATCTGGAATGGTGTGGTATTTTCTAACATACTGAACAGTAGTGTCTACCAATTCTGTATTGACCATGCTGGGCTGGTATATGGGAAGTATTCTTTTGGGCTTTAGTGCGTTGTAAAACAAGTATAAAATTACAGCTGAAAGCGCGAAAAATACCATCCAAAACTTTTTATAAGCTAAAAAGTAATTTTTCATGGGTAACAAAATAGGTTTTATAAAGACAAAGGTAAGGTATCCTTTAAGAAGCGACAAAGTTTGAGTGTGCTGCGGGTATTAATTAATTCTTAAAATTTTCTTATGAGCGGTTTCATATTTTTTTAACCGTTTTTAATAGTGTATTTTTGACCCTTTATAAAACGACATATGAATCCAATAGCGATACAAGCCATACAATTTTTTATTAGTCTTTCCCTTTTAATAGTTCTTCACGAATTGGGTCATTTTATTCCGGCTAAATTATTTAAAACTAGGGTAGAAAAATTCTACCTCTTTTTTGATGTTAAATTTTCTTTGTTTAAAAAGAAGATTGGAGAGACAGAATATGGAATAGGCTGGCTTCCTTTAGGGGGTTATGTAAAGATTTCAGGCATGATTGACGAAAGTATGGACACCGAGGCTATGAAAAAAGACCCTCAACCTTGGGAATTTCGCTCCAAACCAGCCTGGCAGCGTTTGATTATTATGCTCGGAGGGGTAACGGTAAATTTCGTTCTTGCAGTAATCATTTTTATTGGAATGGCTTTTTCTTACGGGGAGCAGTATATTCCCAACGAAAGTGTTAAAGATGGTTACCAAGTAACCGATCAAGAGATAGGTGAAAAACTAGGTATTCAAACAGGCGACAGAATTATAGCAGTAGACGGAAATTCTATAAAAACCTTTAGGGGTATTTTCTTAGAGATTGTCAATGGGAATACCATTACCATTGAAAGGGATGGTACATTGCAGGACCTTGAGATTCCAGTTGATTTTATTGAAACTTTATTAGACAATCCTGATCGTATGCGTTTCCTGGCTATGCGTCAACCTTTTGTGGTGTCTGGTCACGATCCCGATCATGTGGTAAATCCGGAGGTAGATTTTCAGGCCATGGATCAGGTGCTTAGCATAAACGGGGAAACCGCTTATTATTTAGACCAAGCCAAAGACATTTTAGCGCGCAATAAAGGACAAGAAGTATCTATTTTGGTAGAGCGGGCCAATGGATCAAAAACAAATTTAATAGCTCAGGTAAATGATTCTGCCGCTTTAGGGGTCTCTTTGCAAAGCTTAACCATGCAGCAATTTGTAGACAAAGGCCTTATGGAAATAGAAACTAAGAGCTATTCACTCATAGAATCTATTCCAGTAGGAATAGACAGGGGAGTAACTACACTGGGTTCTTATGTAAAGCAGCTCAAGAAAATATTCAACCCAGAAACAGGAGCCTATAAGGGTGTTGGTGGTTTTGCCGCTATTGGAGGGCTTTTTCCAGATGTTTGGGATTGGCAGGCTTTCTGGGGCACTACCGCTTTATTGTCTGTGATATTGGCCTTTATGAATATTCTTCCAATACCCGCTTTAGACGGTGGTCATGTGTTGTTTTTGCTATATGAAATGATCTCTGGCCGGAAGCCTTCGGACAAGTTTTTAGAGTACGCACAGATGGTAGGATTCTTTATTTTAATGGGACTTTTACTGTTTGCAAACGGGAATGATCTCTACAAATTAATTTTTAAATAGAGAAAGCTGTTTTTTTGTTTTGAAGATTAGAAAAAACATTTATATTTGCACCCGCTAATGTAGCAAACGCTGCACGCGACACTCCTCCTTAGCTCAGTTGGTTAGAGCATCTGACTGTTAATCAGAGGGTCCTTGGTTCGAGCCCAAGAGGGGGAGCAA
>Ga0255769_10000267_pt1 | contig 61705 bp, 51 predicted proteins | sample 041ome_9_FD_179637 | JGI IMG/M metagenome (GOLD analysis project Ga0255769, IMG submission 179637) | Coastal salt marsh microbial communities from the Groves Creek Marsh, Skidaway Island, Georgia - 041413US metaG (version 2) | ecosystem: Environmental > Aquatic > Marine > Intertidal zone > Salt...
ATGCAATTTGAGCCCCGTCCAAGAAGATTGATGGTGCCATCTGCCTCGACCGTTGCCATATCTCCTATGAAGGCGTAGCGCTTACCGTCGACTTCTTTGAATGTCTTGGCGGATTTTTCGGGATCCTTGTAGTAACCCAACGGCACCATGCCGCCTTGGGCGACCATGCCGACCTCGCCCGAGCCGGGGACCACCTCTCGACTACCGTCGGGGAGTAAGACTTTTGCAACAGGTAGCAGCGTGAACTTCGCGGTCTCGCTGGCCGGGGTGTCCTTGGTCATAATGGACTGGCCCATCCCGCCCTCGGTTGAGCCCAGAATATCGGCGATGGCCAATTCGGGTAAGTGCTCAATGAGGCCGCGTTTCACCTCTGTCGTAAACATAGCGCCACTTGAGATCATCAGCTTCAAGCTCGACGTGTCCCAGCGATCCGGTTCGGTCTCCAGCGCACGCAACAACGGCTTGGCAAAGGCGTCTCCCACAATAATGATTTGTGAGATGCGGTCGCGCTCGATCGAGCTCCATACCTCCTCCGGCTTAAAGCCCCGGTTTTCAAGTAGCACCGCGGTGCCACCTAACATGTGCGGAAACATCAAGCCCAACCAACACCCAGTGCCGTGCATCAGCGGTGGGCCTGACATGGCGATCACAGCCGCATTGGTATCAATGAGTTGCTTGGCCGCTGGGGCAAATTGATCTGCGCTATCAAACGGAGGGAGACCAATCATGGGTGGGAATCCGCGCATAAAAAACTCGGTGAAGCCATCCAGCGGATACATCACACCCTTGGGCATGCCAGTCGTCCCGCCGGTGTAGAGCGTGTAGATCTCATCACCCTGAGGGTGGGTCCGCGCGGTGCCCGAGGCCTGCGAGAGGCACGTGTCATATAGGATGCCGGTGGAAGGCCCCATTGAGCCATCCTCGGCGGGACCGTCGTCTACGCAGATCATCGCTTTTAACATCGGTAGCCGATCGCAGACGCGTGCTACCCGGTCGCCGAGGGAGCTGTGAAAGACCAGGGCCTCAATGTCGGCATTCTCCAAAAGGTAGTACAGCTCCTCATCGAGGTAGCGGTAGTTGACGTTGATCGGCACGCCGCCGATTTTCATGGCGGCGAAATTGGTTTCGGCATATTCCGGCGAGTTGTAGAGATACATGCCCACTTTGGAATCGTGACCCAGACCGGCATCAATCAAACTTTGTGCGAGACGCGCGGCACGGTCCTCATAGTCGCGCCAGGTTATTCGCCTTTCACCCTGAATCAGCGCGATATGCTCGGGCACCGCATCGGCAACGGATTCCCAAATCAGCGAAAAATGTGACTGCATGACCGTCGCCTCTTGCTTTTTACTCTCTGCTGTGCCGCTTCAGTTTACCCAGTGAAATACCGAAGGTAGACGCCGATACTACGGGCCAGCCGTAGCGAAACTAACGGAACTGCGACGTATCAAATGCCATAGAGTGTTACCGCCTGACTATTATTGTGCCGCGCTCCTCGACGGTCGCTCCTCGATTGAATCATACCGGCGATGGCTGGCTTTACCAGTGTTTGTCGATCGGTCGTGACAGGTGCCAGCGGTTATTTCAGCCATTTGGAAACGTGCCGTGAAATTGCCACTTCGGCCTGGTCAAAATAGGCATCGTGGTTCTCCTCGATGCTACCAAGGTCGTAAAGATAATTGACCATGAGACCCGCGGATTGGTGCAGGCCCTTGTCGCTGAGATCCGCCGCCCAATGAATGGCGTGGAGGCTGGCGCCATTGCCTAAATGGAACCGCGCGACGGGATCCAGTGGGTGATTCGTTGGCCCTCGCTCATTCACCAGATACTGGGCGCATAGTGCGAGAGTCTCCTCTTGCTTGGTCTGAGGCGCGTCAACGCCCTCCACCCGGGCGGTGGATCGGAGCTCGTGTACATCGATGTCCAATTGATTTTGCTGTGTATCGAGCCATTGGCAAAAGCCCGGGATCGGTGAGAGGGTGACGTACCTTTTTGTTTTAGGGTGCCGCTTACCGACTTCTTCCACCACCTGCTTGATCAGAAAGTTGCCAAAAGAAACGCCGGCTAAACCGGGATGACAATTACTGATCGAGTAAAAGACCACGGTATCGAGATCACTCTCCTTGGCGGGCTCGTCTGTTTTTTTGATTAACGGCGCAATGGCTTTTGGAATGCCCGCTGTGAGCGCGACTTCAACAAATACGAGCGGATCATCGGGCAATGCAGGGTGAAAAAAAGCGAAGCACATCCGGTTCTCGCGAAGCCTTGATCGTAAGTCGCTCCAGCCCTGAATTTCGTGAACAGATTCGTATTGGATAATTCGCTCCAGCACCGCCGCTGGAGAGTTCCAGTCGATCAGCCTGAGTTCGAGAAACCCGCGGTTGAACCAGGATACAAAGAGGTGCTTGAGGTCCGACCCCACCGGTTCGAGATGAGGGTGTTTCGGTAGCCATTTCAGCAATGAACCGCGCATCTCAACCAGCACGGCGGTAGCGCCTGGCGCCATATTCATGCGACGAAACAATTTTATCCGGGGGGCCTCCACCAGTTTTGTCAGAGCAGATAAATGTGCGGGAGTGGGTTGACGTTTGTAGTGCTCGGCCGCGTTAATGATGTCTGCCGCAACGACAGCAAAATCCCGCGTCAGCGATTCGAAGAAGAGTAGCTGATTGGTCTCATCGAGGGCTTGATAGTCGGTGATGACCTCACAGGCCAGGGCCAGGCCGGAAGCCTCACCTCGGTGATGCAGTAATTGTCGACATTTAGCCAGTAAATCCCCGGAAGCGGCCTCGGCAACGGCCTGACGCCGGCGCGCAAGAATATCCTTGCCCGCGTTAATGACGCTGCCCAGCAAGCCCGCCAGTCCGCTTGCGGATTGGCGTTTTGCATCGATAGGCGGTTGTGCGTCTGCAGACATCCTCAGTGTTACCGGTTGGGCGCTCTACCCACTATATCCAAAGCCCTTGAGCGACTCATTAACTAATCGTATTCGATTAAACACTGTTCTCCTCAAAAGGCATACAAAATTGATGGGAAATGCATTTGTCTCGATTTTTAACTTTGAGCCCGCGAGGTCGATGCCATCGCTAAAGCAGCCGCGGGTGAGCTCGCAGGCGTCTTCAGGCATCGAGTATTTTTCGAGCGCTGCTCCGGTAGCATATAAATGTAATTAAATTACCAAAATGAAGCAAAAAAGAGAGAATAACGGCATTTTATGTTATTTTGTTACGAAATATATTGGGCTTGATGCCATGCATCCTGAAGTTATTCGAGTTACCCACAACATTGCCGAGCAGAGTCTGACGACCCGCGAGGATTATCTTCGCGATATTGAGCAGATGGCCCGTCAGCCTGTCAATCGAAGTCAGCTCAGTTGCGGCAATTTGGCGCACGGCGTTGCCGCCTGTGCGAGCGAGGAAAAGACCGTGCTGAAGCTGATGGACAGTGCCAATGTGGGTATTGTCACTGCCTATAACGACATGCTCTCGGCGCACGCGCCTTATGCGGATTATCCGCAAAAGATAAAAGCCCACCTCAGAACCCTTGGCTGCACCGCCCAGGTAGCGGGCGGCGTGCCTGCGATGTGTGATGGGGTGACCCAGGGCCAGCCCGGCATGGAATTGAGCTTGTTCAGTCGTGATGTGATTGCGCAGGCGACCGCGGTCTCACTGTCGCACCAAATGTTCGATGCCGTGTTGATGCTGGGCATTTGCGACAAAATCGTCCCGGGTCTGGTGATGGGCGCATTACAGTTTGGCCACCTGCCAACCCTGTTTGTGCCGGCAGGGCCGATGACGACGGGTTTATCCAATAAAGAGAAGGTGCGTGTCAGACAACTTTATGCCGAGGGTAAGATTGATCGCGCTGAGTTGCTGGAGGCAGAAATGGCCTCGTACCATGGGCGGGGGACATGCACCTTTTACGGTACGGCTAACTCTAACCAAATGGTGTTGGAGGCGATGGGTCTGCAGTTACCCGGGAGTTCGTTCATCAATCCCGATACCCCATTGCGCGAGGCACTAACTCTTGCAGCGGCAGAGCACGTCGCAAAAATAGCGCGGACGAGTCGACAGCCGCTGCCTCTCGCCGAGGTCATTGATGAAAAAAGCTTTGTCAACGGAATGGTTGCCCTACTGGCATCCGGTGGATCAACTAACCTGTGCATTCACCTCGTTGCCATGGCCCGGGCAGCGGGCCTGGTTATTACCTGGTCTGATTTCGATCGCCTGTCCAAAGTGACCCCGCTGTTGGCGCATATCTATCCCAATGGCAGTGCAGATATCAATCACTTCCAGGCCGCCGGTGGTACGGGTTTTCTTTTTCAGGAGTTAATCAAGGCGGGATTAATGCATGCTGATGCTAAGGTATGTTTTGGCGGTCAGCTTGGCGATGCCTGCATCGAACCTCACCTTGACGGTGACCGGTTGCAGTGGCGCAAGGCTCCCGATACCAGTCTTGATAGCGATGTGATTCGATCTGCAGACACGGCGTTTTCCCCGGAGGGCGGCATTAAACTCTTGCAGGGTAATTTGGGTAGAAGCCTAATCAAGACTTCTGCAGTTGCTGAGGCCCATCGATCGATTTCGGCGCCAGCCGTGGTGATCTCCCATCAGGATGAACTGAAGCAGCTGTTTGAGCGGGGCGCGCTCAACAAGGACTGTGTCATCGTCGCCCGATTTCAGGGCCCGCGCGCAAATGGCATGCCTGAATTACACAAATTGATGCCGATACTGGGAGTGTTGCAGGATCGAGGTTTTGCGGTCGCTCTGGTCACAGACGGCCGCTTGAGTGGTGCGTCTGGGAAGGTGCCCGCCGCCATTCACGTAACGCCTGAGGCGGCCAACGGCGGCACCATTGGATTGGTCCGGGATGGCGATCTGATTTCGCTGAACGTTGCAGCGGGGAGTCTGTCGCTCCAGGTCAATCAAGAAGCGTTGGCCATGCGAGTCCCGCCCGATGCGCCGCCTAGCGACAATACCATTGGTCGAGGACTGTTTGTTTTGAGTAGGGCAGGTGTGAGCGACGCTGAGAGTGGGGCTTGCATGTTGTATTCGGCGCTATCCCCACAGCGGCAGTCATCAGACCCCGTTGCGCATGAGGCCGAGCGTGCAAATTATGGCGTCTGATCGCCCGACAACGACGAGGTCGCTCTATCTGCTGGCGGATATAGGCGGGACCAACGCGCGTTTTGCCTTCGCTGAGCCCGTGCGCATGGATCCGGTTGCCATAGCGAATTACGCGGTGACGGAATTTCCGTCTTTCGAGGGTGTTTTGAGCCAGCTACAGCGAGATTGGCATGAACTTTCAAGAGCCGATACTGCGCTCTCACGCATTTGTCTTGCAGTTGCGGCCATTCCCGATCAGCCTGAAATCAGTTTTACCAACAATCCCTGGCGATTTACTGCCCAGAGCGTTGCCGCGCAGACCGGCTGCCCTCATATCAGTATTGTGAATGATTTCGCCGCGGTTGCGCGATCGTTGCCCGCCCTCGAGTCGCGGCATCTGGAAGCTATCGGTGGTGGCGCAGTAATCAAAGGTGAGCCCATGGTGGCTATTGGTCCCGGCACCGGCACCGGCGTGGCGACGCTTGTTTTTGACAGGGTCGGTCGGCCACTGGTCGTGCCGGGTGAAGGAGGGCACGTCGACTTTGCACCCATTACCGATATAGAAGCCCAAATTCTCTCGCGATTGCGTGCCCAATTTGGTCGTGTGTCCATAGAGCGGCTGCTGTGCGGTGAGGGCATTATGAATATCTACCGCTCCTTGGCAGATATTCGAGCGCTTCCTGTGATTCACCTCTCACCCGAGGCCGTGGGAGAGGCAGCGCAACAGGGGAGTGACGCACTTGCGTTTGAGGCGATGAATACGTTTTTCTCTGTGCTGGGGGCGGCGGCAGGCAACCTAGCGCTGACACTGGGTGCGCGCGGAGGCGTTTATGTGGCGGGCGGGATCTCACCGAGATATATCGCACTTTTGCGGAAAAGTGATTTTCGAGCGCGGTTCCTCGCCAAGGGCCGTTTCGCCGATTTCAACGGTGGTATAGCAACGTACGTGATCACCCATCCAGACCCCGGTCTCTTGGGTGCCGCGATGTTATGTGTTGAGGGTGACGAAGATGAGCAGTGAACGCATGCTATCGGGGCTATCATGTCCGGTAATTCCGGTAGTTGTGATAGAAGACATTGAGCACGCCGTTCCATTGGCGGAGGCGCTCTTTTCGGGGGGTATTGCCGCGCTTGAAATCACGCTGAGAACGGACCTGGGTCTGAAGGCAGTGAGCAAATTGAAGGCCGAGTTCCCTGACAGACCTGTCGGCGCTGGCACAGTCTGCACCTCAGAGCAGTTTGCTGCAGTAGCGCACGCCGGTGCCGATTTTATTGTCTCCCCGGGCGTCACACAGGCATTGCTCTCGACCGCGTCAGATCACGCGTTGCCATTTTTACCGGGTGCGGTGACGGCCTCTGAAGTGATGCGTGTCATGGAAGAGGGCTTTTCCGCGTTAAAGTTTTTCCCCGCTGAGACATCAGGTGGGGCTGCCGCCTTGCGTGCCCTCGCGGGCCCGTTCCCCTCGTTGCGCTTTATGCCAACAGGAGGAATAACACGCGACAACCTAGGGGACTATTTATGCCTCGAAAATGTACTGGCGGTCGGCGGATCCTGGTTAACACCACGTGCGCTGTGTCAGGCTCGGCGGTGGGATCAAATCGAGCAGCTGGCCAGCGAGACGGTCGAATTGTCGCGGGCACTACAGAGTGAGGTGTCGAAATGAGCAAGGTTGACCTGATCATTTTCGGCGCCACGGGTGATTTATCGGCGCGCAAATTGTTCCCGGCACTTTTTCACCTCGATGCGGCGGGACTGTTACCGGAGGATCTTCGAATTGCTGCCGTCGCAAGGCAGTCACAAGAGGGCGCTGTGTTCAGGGATGAGCTCCGGTTAAAAATGAGCGCCTACTTGCGCGGAGATGTTAACGACAGCGACTGGCATTGCTTTGCGGAGCGCATTGATTACATCGCCGCTGACTTTTCTCAGCCAGAAGCATTTGATGGACTTCGGTGCTGGCTGGACGACTCGCGGGTGAGCCTTTTTTATCTGGCGACCCCCCCCTCGCTGTTCACCGTCATCTGTGAGCACCTGAGCGCGGCAAATTGCCTGACCGGGCCGTGTCGTATCGTGCTTGAAAAACCGATCGGCGAGAATTTGGCGACCTCGAAACAAGTTAACGAAACCCTCACGCGCTTTTTTGACGAGCGCGATATTTATCGCATAGATCACTACCTCGGCAAAGAAACGGTTCAGAATCTGCTGGTTTTGCGATTCGCCAATCGCTTTATCAATTCGCAGTGGGACCAAAGTTGTATCGACCATATCCAGATTACTGTGGCCGAAAAGGTGGGTATCGAGGGTCGATGGAGTTACTACGACGGTGTGGGTCAGCTGCGAGACATGGTACAGAACCATTTGATGCAACTGTTATGCCTGGTCGCTATGGAGCCCCCCAATTCCCTCGAGGCTGAAAGCATTCGTGACGAGAAAGTAAAGATAGTCAAGGCGCTGCGGGTTATCGACGGCAGTAATGTCAAAGAACATGTTGTGAGAGGCCAATATGGTCAAGGTGTCATCGATGGAAGCACGGTGCCCGGCTACCTGAATGAAGAGGGGTGCCTGAACACCCAAAGTGATACCGAGACCTTTGTCGCTATCAAAGCTTATGTGGATAATTGGCGGTGGTCAGGTGTGCCGTTCTATCTGCGCACGGGCAAGCGTATGCCCGAGAAAGTCACTGAGATCATCATTCAATACAAGGCGTTGCCCCATCACATCTTTGGTGACGGCGAGTCCGCCGAACCCAATAGGTTGATTATTCGCTTGCAGCCCAATGAGGGTATCGAGATGAGTATGGTCTCCAAGCGGCAGAGTCTCAAAGACAAGCTCTCCCTGCAGACGCTCACGCTCAATTTTGATTTTCGAGAAGACGCGGATATCGATCGCATTCCGGATGCCTACGAGCGACTGATTCTGGACGCGATCAACGCTGACCCCTCCTTGTTTGTTGGCCGCGAAGAAATCGAGGAAAGTTGGCGTTGGTGTGATCAGCTGATCTCTGCATTTGAACAATGCAAACTAAAAGTGAACGTTTATCAGGCGGGCAGTTGGGGTCCTAGCAAGGCTGAGCTACTGATTGATCGTGATGGTCGAACTTGGCATGCCTGAGGTGCGTTCTTTTGAGAATCGACAGGCGTTGGATAATGCGCTTGCGCTCGAGGTATCAGAGCGGTTGCAGGGTGCACTAACGATCCGCGACAAGGCTTATTTGGTGGTTTCCGGGGGCAGCACTCCAGCCAATTTATTTGCAGTGCTTGCGGATATGCCCATTGACTGGCACCGGGTCGTGGTTTTGTTGGCAGATGAGCGCTGGGTGCCAGCTGATGATGAAGACCGCAACGAGCGTCTCGTGCGCCAGATACTGCTGACACATCGTGCAAGTGGCGCGGATTTCGTGTCGCTGATACCGGCGTTGGATGCATCCGTGGGAGACATCACGAGTGTGCTGTCGGCGTTGGCACATCTTCCCACTTTTGACGTTGTACTGTTGGGTATGGGTGAAGATGCCCATACCGCATCACTTTTTCCCTGTGCGGCCGAGCTCAAGGCCGGCATGACGACCCGCGATGACGCGGTCGTTGTCAGGCCACAGGCGGCTCCCCATACGCGGGTTTCACTCTCTAAAAACCGGTTGCTCAATACCCGTCACGGCATGATCCACATTGTGGGAGAGAAGAAAAAATCGGTTTTCCAACGCGCTATTGAAAGCGGAGATGAGATGATATTCCCCATCGGTGCCTTCGCTGGGGAATCGGGCTTCGACTGCTGGTGGGCGCCCTAGTGCAGACGTGCCGCGACCGATGCTGAGTCAACTTCTTCTGGCAGCGCAGCGGCGAGGCAAAAAAACGGGGGCATAACGCCCCCAAAGCACTCACCGGTTAGGGTCCGCCTCAGGCGGCGACCCCAATATTCGATTTCATCGCGCTGTTGGCCATCGTAAGCCCCGTATCGAGCATGCGGTTGGAGAAGCCCCACTCGTTGTCATACCACGCCAAGACCTTAACCAGTCGCCCCTGTACGCGGGTGTGATTGGCGTCAAAGTTGCTCGAGTAGCTGTTGTGATTGAAGTCAATCGACACCAACGGTTGTGTGTTGTAGCCGAGTACGCCGGTGGTATCGGCTTCGGCGGCCTGCAGCATAATGGCGTTGACTTCCTCTACCGATGTATTGCGCGACGCCGTAAAGGTCAGATCCACCAGAGACACATTCAAAGTAGGTACTCGAACTGCCAAGCCGTCCAGCTTGCCCTGTAGTTCGGGCATGACGAGGCCGATTGCCGCAGCCGCACCGGTTTTGGTAGGTATCATACTGTGGGCGGCAGCCCGCGCGCGATAGGGGTCGCTGTGATAAACGTCTGCCAGACTCTGATCGTTGGTATAGGCGTGAATGGTCGTCATGAGACCTTGATCAATGCCGATGCTCGCGCTGAGGGGCTTCACCACCGGGGCGAGACAATTGGTCGTGCATGACGCATTGGATACGATGATGTCGGTACCGGCGAGGGTGTGGTGGTTGATGCCGTATACCACCGTCGCATCCATGCCTTTCCCGGGCGCGGAGACCAGCACCCGTTTTGCGCCCGCGGTGATGTGTTTGCGCGCGGCCTCCCGATCGGTGAACAGTCCGGTGCACTCGAAAACGACATCGATGGACAAATCGCCCCAGGGCAAGCGCGCCGGGTCGCGCTCGGAGAGGATTTTAATGCGATCACTGCCCACCAACAGTTCGTCGCCTTCAACAGAGACGGTCTGCGGAAAACGACCATGGGTAGTATCGAACCGGGTTAAATGGGCGTTCATATCGGGAGAGCCGAGGTCGTTAATGGCCACCAGCCGCAGAGATTGGTGTAGCTCGGGTCGCTCATAAAAGGCCCGCAGAATGTTGCGTCCAATTCGACCGTATCCATTGATACCGATATTGATCATCTGCTGTCCCTCCACATTCATGGGTTTGGGGGCGATAAGTGCCGCGATTTGGCCCGCTTTGATTTTTAACAGACTTCGAGTCGGCTCAGTATGTAGTTTTATTACAAGAAAAACTATAGTAGAGGCCATTATTATCGCAATTATTTTGTTTTATTACACAAAAAGTCGCTAAAATCGGCGGTTCCCGGCGTTGCGCGGCCCCTCACGAGCGGCTCGCGCGGCAGGGCACCTTTTTAACCTATGGCGTAACAGGAACATGAATCAGGAAAACAATCTGCTGACCCAGCTGAGTGCCGCGTTACCAGACCTGAACAAGTCGGAGGCGAAAGTGGCTAACGCCATTCTCGAGGATCCCGAGACAGCCACAAGGTCAAGTATTGCGGTGTTGGCGACTGCCGCAGGGGTCAGTGAGCCCAGTGTGAATCGTTTCTGTAAACGCTTTGGTGCAACGGGTTTTCCTGACTTCAAGCTCCGCTTGGCGCGCTCGTTGGTATCGGGTGTTCGTTATATCAGTCGCGCCGTGGAGCTCGACGACGATATCAATACCTACCCACGGAAACTTTTCGACAATACGATTACCGCGCTGATGTTGGCGCGCGATCAATTGCCGCTCGCTGCAATCGAGCGGGCAGTTGATTATTTGGCGCAGGCGCGCCACATCTATTTTTTGGGTTTAGGTACCTCTGCCGCCGTTGCGCGAGACGCCGAGCACAAGTTTTTCCGGTTCAAGGTCCCCGTCACCACTTGCACTGATCCGCTGATGCATCGCATGTTGGCGGCCGGTGGCGGCGTGGGAGACGTATTCTTTTTTATCTCTCATACCGGGCGAACGGCGAGTTTGGTTGAGACCGCCGCGCTCGCGCGAACCACCGAGGCCACGGTTGTCGCATTGACGGCACAAGGCTCACCCTTGGCCGAAACGAGTCACTTGAGTATCAATCTCAGCGTTGCCGAAAATACGGAAGAATATTTGCCCATGACATCCCGTATCGTCCAACTCGCGGTGCTCGATGTACTGGCAACAGGGATGACCTTGCGCCGGGGCGAGAGCATCCTGCCGCATTTGGCGCGGATCAAAGATAGTTTGAAGTCGACCCGTCTTCCTCTGGGAGACGATTAGGCCGTCAATCAACAGCAAGGAGATATTATGGTCGAGGCGGTGGACACTGCTCCGTTGCGTGCCCACGTGCGTTTGCTCGGTGATACTTTAGGCAAGATCATTAGGGACAACGCCGGCGAATCACTCTTTCAGCGGGTCGAGCACATTCGCAAGTGTTCCAAGCAAGCCCAGGAAAGCGACACCTGGATCGCTTTGGATCAATTGCTTGCCTCGCTCGAGGAAAAGGAGTTCCTCGCTATTGCTCGCGCGTTTAGCCAGTTCCTTAATTTGGCGAATATTGCCGATCAACAGCACACAACTGCCATTCATACCGCCCGCCATTTCTCGGCGACCGCGATACTGGAAAACACCCTGACCGCCTTACAGACTGATGCCGTAGCCGCCGAAATAGAGGCGGCTATCGATAGACTGAAAATTGATCTGGTGTTAACGGCACACCCAACAGAAATTACCCGCAGAACGCTGATTCACAAGCACAGGGCATTGAGCGACTGCCTGACACAGCTCGACCGAGATGCGCTAACGAAGGTATCGCGTCGGCAAACGCAGCAGCGGGTCGCCGAACTGATTGCACAGATATGGCATACGGAAGATTTTCGCCCGCGCCGACCCACCCCGGTTGATGAAGCGAGGTGGGGCTTCGCGGTGATAGAGAACTCGCTGTGGGATGCCGTACCGCAGTTTTTGCGAGAGGTGGATTATGTTTGCGAAGCGTTCTCATTGGCGCCGCGCAGAGCCGATTGGCGGCCGATTGCCGTGTCCAGCTGGATCGGTGGTGATCGCGACGGCAACCCCAACGTCACAGCAGTGGTGACCCGAGAGGTGCTATTGCTCGCGCAGTGGCAGGCCTGTGAGCTATTCAGCGGGGACATCGCGCTGCTTTATGAGGAGCTATCTGCCTCCACGGCAACCGACACCTTGATCGCCAAGGCTGCGCGAGCTCACGAGCCATACCGCGCACTGCTCAAACCGCTTTTGGTCACGTTGCGGCAGCAGAAGCAGGCATTGGAGGAGGCGCTGAATCAAGGCGGTTCGGTGCCCGAACCGCTCACTCGGGTAACGTTGCTTGACCCCCTCGAAGCGTGTTTTGACAGCTTGCTAGCCAGTGGATTGGTGGAGATGGCCCACGGTGCGTTGCTGGATACGCTGCGGCGAGCGCACTGCTTTGGTCCTTATCTTATTAAACTGGATATCCGACAGGAGAGCGGCCGCCACCGGTCTTTGCTGAGCGCCATCACCCGTTACCTGGATCTTGGTGACTACACCGCATGGTCAGAAGAACAGCGAACTAACTGGTTGCGCAGTGAGTTAGGTAGCCCCAGGCCATTGATACCGCGAGGCTGCCAATTCGATGCCGGTGATCAGGAGGTCCTCGATACCTTTGACACCATTGCGGCGACACCGCGCGCCGCGCTGGGAGCGTACGTTATTTCCATGGCTTCATCCGCCTCAGATGTGCTTGCGGTGCAGCTGTTGCTGAAGTCGACCGGGTGCTCACTAGAAATGCCGGTGGTGCCCCTGTTCGAAACCCTCGCTGATTTGCAAGGTGCGGCGTCGGTGGTTGGCGGGCTTCTCGATGACGAGCACTATCGAGAACGCATCGACGGCAAGATGATGGTGATGATTGGCTATTCCGATAGCGCCAAGGATGCCGGGATGCTCGCAGCGGGTTGGGCGCAATATCGAGCCCAGGAATCCCTCCTGCAGGCCTGCGCAGCCCATGACATTGATTTGACTCTTTTTCACGGTCGCGGTGGGACCATCGGGCGCGGAGGTGCACCCGCCCATCAGGCGTTGTTGTCGCAACCGCCCGGCTCTCTGGCCCAAGGATTGCGGGTGACCGAGCAGGGGGAGATGATACGCACCAAGCTGGGTATGACGGGGCTTGCCGTCAATACACTGGGGCAATATGCGAGCGCCATATTGCAGGCGAACCTGATGCCGCCGCCGGCACCAACGGCTGAGTGGCGAGCTTTGATGGATTCACTCGCAGAGACGTCGTGCCGGATTTATCGTCGATGGGTCCGCGACGATGAACAGTTCGTTGCGTTTTTCAGACAAGCCACGCCCGAGCAGGAGTTGGCTGACTTGCCTCTTGGGTCTCGCCCCGCGCGCCGGCAAACGGGGGGTGGTATCGAAAGTTTGAGAGCTATCCCCTGGATTTTTGCGTGGATGCAGAATCGGTTGATGTTGCCCGCGTGGTTGGGTGCGGGGGAGTCGCTACAGGTCGCGCTGGGTCAAGGCAAGGGAGAGATTCTGCAGGATATGGTGCGGGAATGGCCGTTTTTTCGAGCGCGGTTGTCGATGCTCGAGATGGTATTCGCCAAGTCTGATCATTCGATCTCGGCGCATTACGATTCGCTTTTGGTGGATCCCGAGTTAGCGCCCGTTGGCGAGCGGCTGCGCGCGCAGCTCCGGAAGGATATAGAGACTTTGCTGACGATTAATGGCGCTTCAGAATTGCTGGCACACGATTCCTGGGCGCAACAGTCCATTGGTCTCAGGAATATCTACACCGCGCCTCTCAACTTGTTGCAAGCCGAGCTGCTCAGGCGCGTCCGCAGAGACAGTAATCCCGTTATTCAGCAGGCGTTGATGGTGACCATGGCGGGTATTGCGGCAGGAATGCGTAATACGGGCTAATGCGATGTCGGGCGGAGGCGGAGCGCAGCGGTAGCTTACTTCTTGGCGCCAGCCGGCGTAACACTGAAGGTTGTCAGCGATCAGTCCAGATGGCGTAGAGTAATGCTCCCAGCATAAATAGCATGACTGCGGAGAATGGTAGGGCGCCAATAATCATCACTGAGCGAAGTGCGTCCATGCCACCTGCAAACAAGAGCGTGATGATCACCGTTCCCAGCAGCAAACTCCAGAGCACCACATGCCGCGGACGGACCCCGTCGGGAGCGCCCCCCGATACAATGGTATTGATGACCAGTACCGCGGAATCTGCTGAAGTGACCAGATAGGTGATCAGTAAGACGACGCACAGGGTGGCGACCGGCAGGATCCAGTTGGGGGAGAACAATGCATCGACTGTGGCAAATAACTGCTCCGATAGATCGGCATTAAGAATACGGCCATTGGCGTTGCCACTGAGTTCAAGATCAAGAGCGGTGCCACCGACAATACAAAACCAGGTAAAACACATCAGTGATGGCAACAGTATTGTTCCGACGACGTATTCCCGAATGGTCCTTCCCCTCGATACGCGGGCTAAAAACAAACCGACAAACGGGGTAAAGGCAATCCACCAGGCCCAGTAAAATACGGACCACGCGGACTGCCAGTCGCTGAGTGCCTGCGCTGTTTCGGTTTCAGAGCTGCTCCAAATTGTCAGCGACATTGGCAGGATTTCTCGCAAATAGGCACTGAGGCCCGAGATAAACATTTCGCCTGCAAATGCCGTCGCGCCGAATACGATAAAAATGACCAGCAGGAGCCACGACAAAGCCATGTTTAGGTTGGACAGCCAGCGGATGCCTCGGCCAATGCCCGACAAGGCCGACAGCATCGCCGCCATGGTCAGAAAAATGACGGCGAGAGCCAGTGCGAGCAGGCTGGGCTTATCGTCATTAATGAGCCATGACCAGTTGGTAATTTGATGGGCGCCGAAGGCCAACTGATTCACGCCGTAACCAATGGTAACGCCAATGCCAATAATCGTGGCGAGGATGGCAGCGGTGTCGACTACGGCGCCCACTTGCCGCGATAGGCCAGCTTTGAGCACCGCGGTGAAGGGCGAGCGTATTGTGAGCGGCATATCTCGCCGGTAGGCAAAATACGCCAATGACAGGCCGACGATGGCGTAGCAGCCCCACGGCGTGAGGCCGTAGTGTAGCAGAGTCCACTTGTAGGCGGCGCTCAAATTATTGTGATCTAGTGCTGTGGTAGTACCCAGAATAACGTCGGGATTATTGGCAAAGTGTGCCAGCGGCTCGGCGGTGGAGTAGGTGAGCATGCCAACACCGATCCCTGCACCAAACATCATGGAAAACCAGGCAAAGCGACTGAACTCGGGAATGCTCTCGCTGCTTCCCAAACGGATATTCGCGGTCCGGGGCGGTATTGCCAGCACCAGACTCATGATCATGAAAGTGGCAGAGGCATAGATATACCAGCCGCCAAAGTAGTCAATCGTGACAGACTGAATGTCCATCAATATATCGCCCGCATCGCGAGCCAGTGAGGCCCACAGCACCAAAGCGATGACGATGATTTTGACTGAGATCGCTACCCGGCGGTTTTGACCCTCGTAAAAGCCCGAGGTCTCGACCGGGGTGGTGATATCCGTCATTTGTTCTCCTAATGCATTGCCTGACTTACCAGGTTGCTGGGTGGTGGCACGGCTGTATCGGCTAGTCGTGAGCCAATTACCCTGAGCGCGTCTTGAAGAGATGTGGCGCCCGATAGCGCTCCTGCCGAGGCCCAGTTCTCAAGCGCGTCTGCCAAGGTACTATCCGACGCGCCCGCCGAGATTTTTTCTTTTGCCAGTCGGAGTATCTCATACAGAGCGGCAGAGGTCTCGTTCAGCTCCGGTCTGGCGCGAATGAGTTGGTCGAGGTAGGCGAGTGCTACGACGGGTTCGTCGGGCCACGTCACGGGGTATTGCTGCTGTGGATTAAATGATCTGCCCTGATCCGCGACCTCTGCTGCCGCTATTTCGTTGTCCGATAGATAGTCGCTAGGCGTTAGGGCAAATACATCTATGCCTCGCGTAATTTCGGTACCGTAAATACGGCCCCCGTACCAATAGGTTGACCAATATCCCCCCGTCACGAGGTCCTCTTCGTCGATCGGGCCGCGATCAAAATAAGCGATCTCTACAGGGTTGCTGGAATCGGTGAAGTCGATCACCGATACGCCGCCCTGATACCACGCTTGGACAAATATATCCCGGCCCGGCACAGGAATTATGGAGCCGTTGTGTGCAACGCAGTTCTCGGTTTCGCGCTGAGGTGCCGGCATTTTAAAGTGAGATCTGAAAACCAGCTTTCCGTCGACAATGTCATAGATAGCGTCTGCGCCCCAGTTCAGCGGGTCGTAGGCCCTGCACCGCGGGCGTGAGCCACCGCCCCATTCATCGGTGAAGAGCACTTTGCTGCCGTCATTATTAAAAGTGGCAGAATGCCAGTAGGCGAATCCCGTATCTGTTGCGACGTCAAGCCGCTGGGGTGATCTCGGCTCGGCGATATCAAACAGGATGCCGTTGCCAGAGCAGGCGCCTGCTGCGAGGTTCAGGCTGGGGAATACCGTAATGTCGTGGCACTCGTCGGTGCGGCTGGTTTCCTGAGTATCATCGCCGTGATCCCCGCCTCGCCACAGGCCAGCCAGAGCGCCTGTATCGGGATCAGCGAAGACGGTGGGGCTATCGATAATGCGCGCCGCCGCGGGGTTGGCGATGGGAATCTCGATGACATCGATACGGAACAAAGCGGTGCGGTCATCTCCGGGAGACTCATCAAAGCACCCCGGCATTTCTTCCGCGTCCCTGACTCTGGAAATGCCGGAGTTGTAGACAATTAATTTGCCCTCGTCCCCGGGGCCCGCAACCACGGAGTGGGTGTGAGAGCCGCGGCAGGTTTGAACTGCGCCGACCTGTCGCGGACGAGACAGGTCGCTGATGTCAAAAATGCGCAACCCGCGAAAGCGCTCGTCACTGATCTTATCGCGCACGCCTTGCAAGCCACAGTCAAGGCGGCCGCGGGTTTCCTCGACCGACATGATCAAGAGATCGCCCGCAATGGACACGTCCCCTTGCCCACCGGGACAGACGACTGATGCCTGCAAAGTGGGGATGCCATCATCCTCCAGGCGATAGATGTTAAAACCGTGATAGCTACCGGCCACCATAATGTCGTCGCGAAAGGCGATATCGGTGTTGGAAAAGCTCAGAAGTGGCGCGCGTGGCTCCGGTTTTTCTTCCCCATCGTCATCCTCGGATGTGCCGGTTTCTACGGCAGGATCAGTTTCGGCCTTGTCGGTATCGGTATGCGCAATGGATACGGAGGGACCCGCCATTTGTACGTGCTCGCGATGGAGCTCATTTGCGCCCGCGGATGCATGTCCTCCATCGTGATCGTGGGCTACGACGTCTTCCGCGCTTGCCCCATGGTTCTCGGATTCTGATGCGGTTTCTGAGTTACCCATGAAGCGGTTTGCGGGGAGATCTGCTGGATTCTCCGGATCAAAAAATCCCGGGGGCCGGGTAAGCACCGCAACCTTCCGCAGATTCCAAATGGCTTCCTCGGCGTCATGCAGGCCACCGGAAAGATTTGCCCGAGGATCGTCAGACAGAGACAGCAATAATTCGTGCATACGCTCAATTTCTTTGCTCTGATCGTTCTCGAGGTCGTTGATAAATTCGAACAGTGTAGGGTCGTAAGCGGCGCCCGGTTGCTCCATCAGATCTTCAACCATGTACAGGGCGCCCTCATGGTGCGCGATCATGAGTGTCAGGAACTGCCGATCAAAATCTGTACTGTCAGATTCGGCCAGCAATGACAGTTGTTCCGCTGTGGCCATGCCGCGCATGCCGTGCGCGTGCGTCTCTGTGGTGATGTGGGTTTCGCCGCGGGTCTCCAGCCATTCGGTCATAAACGCGATTTCATCGTCTTGAGACGCTTTTATCCGGCCCGCTGCCTCCAAAACATGGGGCGAGTTGGTGCGGCTCTCCGCAAGGAGCGACATCTCCAGCGCCTGTTGGTGATGGGGAATCATATTCTGCATGAATCCGACATCGTCTGCTGTGTAGCGCGTGTCTGCTACGGCGATGGCTTCGTTCGCACTCATGTTAACGGCCTCAGCTCCCGGAGGGCCGGGATGAACAATATTTTGCGCCCTGAGGGGAGCCATTTGCGCAGAGCAGCTCAGCAAAACAACGATCATGGTGCTGATGAGCCTCCTGTGTCTGCGGTGCTCGGATTTATTCGAAAAATTGGACATACGGGAAGTACAGGTGACGGACATTCGAAGCGCTCTAGGGTAAGTTTTTAGGAGTTAAACGGGCTAAATGGTTGGGATATCTTGGCTTTCGCCCAGCTGACTACGGCAAAACGGATTCCGGAGAGTAGCGGTTCGGCGGCGTGCAGGTAACGATGATCTGATGGAAACGCTACCAACATGCCACGCTTGGGTTCGAGACGAAAATTAAAATTTGGGAAGAAGAGCCCGCCGCCTTCAAACCCGTCGTTAAGATAGAGCAGGATACTGTAGTCCCGCTCCAATGATCTGATCCATTGGTGGTCATGATCACTCCAGTACTCGCTGTCAGAGTGCGCGTTGTATCTTCCGCCGGGGAGATATTTGAGGACAGAGGGTTGCTCGATAGTGTCAAGGTCTGTCTCGAAAAAACGGGTGGCGTAATCCCGGTAACCTCTCACCACCTCCCGCAGTACGTCCTTTTTTTTGTCCTCAAGATCAATGGTTTCGGTGATTCTCCCTTCATGCTGCTCCCACAATACCTGTTTCGAACTCTTGAAGTTGGATACATCTTGAACAGGGAGACTAGCAGTGGGTCGGCTGTTCATGAACTCGCACCACTCTTCGCAGACGCCAGTGCCGAGAAAACCCTCGACCACGAGAATGCCAGGCGGGGCTAACATTTTTGAAACCCGGTGTGCGCCGGGTGGTTCAGGACAGAAGCGTCTCATCACGTTGCCTCGCAACGAAGGGACGAACCAACCCGCATCAGTGTACGTTTCTCTGGGGTCGACGAGAGTGTTCGGTTGCGGGGCAGTCAAATCGCCGCAGCACTGTTTGAAGCGTTTTCCACTGCCGCAACTGCAAAGAGCATTTCTGGAGGTCATGGACAAAGTTTACTGCGCGGGCCTTCTGCTGGGTAGTTGTACAAAGCCACGAAAGGACCATGCTTCAGCCGATTCGTCGCATGCATCAAGTAGTCAGGGTTATGAGTTATTTCGTGTCTTGTCCGTCGCTGGATATTTGATCTTGGGAGTCGCCGTTTCATCACTGCTAGTAAGATCGAGAACGTGAAGGAGTCCTGCTAGCCCTAATACCGACGCTACTAAGACAAAATCCGTCGTTTGCATTGCAAGCTTCATTGCAAATAGCAGCAATATCCCTGACATGACGTTTAGCAAAAAAGGGGGCATTCCTCGCAAGCTCAAGCGCCGGTGTCGCCAAAAAAGCCAGCCGACCTCACACACCATGCCCAACAGAATAAGATCAACCAGCAGGGGCAGGGTAAGCCACGCTGGCATGGTCTATGCTCGCGCTAACCCGAGCAACTGCGCGACGTCTTTGAAGAAAACTCTGACATGCGCAAGTGGACGCCGGCGCACCAATTTTTTGGTCGTGTAGGACTGCCACGTTAAGGTTTGCACGTCGGGGTCACGGCACATGGCGACAAATTTTTCCCGCCGTTTATCCGTGCCGTACCAAAAGCGTTGTAGCAGTCCCAGCACCCAGAACACCTTGCCATGGAGCTTCATGAATCGTTTTCGCGCCTGCGCCAGTTCCCGCGCATCGCCTGTGACGAGAAAGGCCTCTATCGCATGTGCGGCGAGTCTGCCGCATAGCATGGCGTAATAAATTCCCTCGCCAGATGCGGGCGCGACGACACCGGCTGCATCGCCCGACACCAGTACCGCGCGACCGTCGTCCCAGCGTTTCATGGGTTTCATGGGAATTGGCGCGCCCTCTTTGCGCTTGGTGACGGCGTCGGTCAGACCAACGTCTTGCCGGAGTGCAGCTACCGACGCTTTGGCAGAAAAATCTTTGTGGGCGCTACCCACCCCGATACTGGCATTGCGCCCATGGGGAAAAACCCAGGCGTAAAAATCCGGAGACAGGCGCCCCTGATACCAGACATCACAGCGATCAGGGTCATAGGCCGCCCAGTTTTGATCTTCCGGCACCTCGATAATTTCGTGATAGGCCAGCACCCAAGGGGTTTTATCGGCGTCGGGGATGGTGGCTCGCGCTACGGCAGATCGCGCTCCGTCTGCACCAAGGACGCTGCGCGCGGTGACAGTAATGATGCGCGGGTTGTCGTCCTTGGTCTGATAGGTCAAGGCTACCTGTTCGCCTTCATAGCGAAGCGATTTGAACACACCGGCCACCACATCAGCACCGCTGCTTTGGGCACGCTCGCGGAGCCAGGGGTCGAATTCGTCCCGGTCTACCATGCCCACATAGGTGCCATCGATTGGCATATCCACGGCTTCGCCCCTCGGCGATACCATGCGCGCTGAACGGATCCGAGCAACCAATAGGTGCTCAGGAATGTCAAACTCGTCCATCAGACAGGGTGGTATTGCCCCGCCACAGGGTTTGATGCGGAAGCCGCGCTCGAGCAGGAGTACGCGATGCCCTCTCTGGGCCAGATCGTTTGCAGCGGTGGCGCCCGAGGGGCCCCCACCCACAACGATGGTGTCATAATCAGCCGTGTTCTCGGTCATATTGAACCCCCGTCTCTGGCGCCGACGCCCGTCTCAGCCAGTGCAATATCGCCAAATGAGGGCAGCGTTGCGGCCCCTTGTGAACGCCAGTTGGCGATGTGGATATGGCGTGCCAGAGAGGCCGCCACAATAAAAAGTATGCCCTCGCAAGCAAACACCAGCCCATAGGCAATCGCGGGTTCACTCAACCAGTATCGGGTGACATCAACAGCCACCGTGCCGAGGAATCCACCCAATGCAAAGGCGATGGCTTGAGCGGCTCCCCAGAGCCCCATGCGAATGCCCTCACGTTGCTGTTGGCCGCTGCTGGCGAGCACCATCATGGCGCCGATCGCGGCGACCGCGAATCCTCCGTTGGCGGTTCCCAGCAAAAAGACGTTGGCTTCGAGCGGCCAATCAGCACGGTTCATACCACCCCAACACAGCATGAACAGTGCGATTGCGGATAGCAGGCAACCTCCGCTGATCCAAAGTCGCAATAAGGCTGCGCCCCGTGATTTAAAGACCAGAGTCGAGATCGCCATGGCGGCCATACCCAGGAGTACGCCACCATGCTGGACCCCCGCCAATTGGGTGGACTCTCCCGGTGTCCTGCCAAAGACCAAGCCCGCAAAAGGTTCGAGAATCAGGTCTTGAGCGGAGTAGGCGAGCATGGATACAAAGACAAAGATGGTAAAGATTCTTGCCTGAGGTTCTTGCCAGATCTCCTGAAGCGCCGTCATGAATGAGTCGCTCGATGGGTCAGAAGCGCCACGCGAGGCGGGAGTGGCCGGCGCGCGTTCCACGCCTCGAATGGCAATCAGGGTGATGAATATGGCCAGTATCGAGACAGACGCGGTCACCTGCATCAGGCGATCAGGCGAGTAGGGGTCCAGAAAATGGCCGGCGACACCCGCGGTTAGCGCAAAGCCCATGATCATCATGAACCATACCAGCGCTGCGGCCGCCGGTTTGCGCTCCGCCGCGACTTGTTTTGCGAGTAGGGCCAGCAGGGATGTTCCTGTAGCGCCCGTGCCCACACCGATCGCAAAAAACCCGAGGGCGGCTATCGCGAGGCCTGTCCAGTAATGCTCGGGTATTACAGTCGTGCCGAAAGCCGCCAGCACACCGCCAAGTCCCAAAATACACATACCGCCAATAATCCACGGTGTGCGTCGCCCGCCAATGTCGGAGCCATATCCGATACGGGGTCGCGCCAGTTGAACCACGTGGTGAATAGTCACGAGTAGACCCGGTATGGTCGCCGCCATAGCAAGCTCAACCACCATGATGCGATTGAGCGTCGATGTGGTCAGTACCACTATTCCACCCAGCGATGTTTGAATCAGGCCTAGCCGGATGATCTCCCACCAGCTGAGTACGCCTGAAGACCTCATGCCAGCCAGCCTCCGAGACCGATAGCAGTCCCCATCATGCCGAGTACATAGAGTGATACCCCGGTGGCGTTGTACCAGGGTGCCAGCTGCTTGGGATCCGTTAGCAGTTTTTTCATGGCCAGCAGTTGTGCCACTACCACGCCCGTGACTGCCCCGGCCGAGGGCAGCAGTTGCCAGTCGATCAAGAGGCCGATGACGACGAGTTGTGGGAGCAACATGAAGAGACAGGCGACCCACGCGGCGCGCTCGCGACCCAATTGAGCGGGCAGCGAGCGAATACCCATTGTTAAGTCACCCTCGACGCTCTTGAAATCATTCAGCGTCATGATGCCGTGGGCGCCCACGCTATAGAGCAATGCGACCAGCAGCACGCGCCCGTCGGGCAGTGCGCCCCCGAGCACGATGGCGGCCCCGGTAATCCAGGCCAGCCCCTCATAGCTCAGGGCGACAGCGCTGTTGCCCCACCACCCATTGAGTTTTAGCCGCAGCGGCGGCGCGCTGTAGGCCCAAGCGAGTAGCAGGCCGATAAATGTGGCAAGGCTGACCCACGATCCTAGTGAGATCGCCCATGTTTGGGCAATGAGCGTCCAGATCATTGCGAACCATAGCGCGAGTTTTCCCGGGACGCGGCCCGACGGGATCGGCCGATTGGGTTCGTTTAGTGCGTCGACCTCCCGGTCGAACCAATCATTGACGATTTGACTGGCGCCACACACAAGGGGCCCTGTGAGTACAATCCCGGCGAGGAGTGACCAAGCGCTGAGGTTCGAACCCGGTCCGGCGGATATCCAACCGCACAGAAACGCCCACATGGGCGGGAACCATGTAATGGGTTTGAGGAGTTCAAGCAGTGCGCCCGGTGACGCCCTGCCAACTGCTACGCTGACCGGGGCAGACTGGTCCATCAGCGCATACTCGCCGCCCGCCGGCGCTAAGTCAATTTTAAATTACAGATTTAAAGGCTAATTGCTTTGTCAGTTGCTGGGCTCCAGCTCAGGCCACCGTGTCCTCGGAGTCCCCAATGTCAAAACGTCGTAACTTGGTATAGAGACTTTGCCGGCTGAGGCCCAGCAGCTCTGCCGCTGCCGCGCGATTATCTTGAGTCAACTTCAGCGCAGCCTCAATACACAGCGCTTCGATGACGTCGGTGGATTCTCGGACAAGTTGTTTCAAGGGCACGCGGCCCACCCGTCCGGTGATCTGTTCAATAGACCTGGGGAGGTGGACATCGGTGGTGTGGTCAGCGTAGATTCTGCGACCCACATCTCGGATAAACATGAGAACCGATAACTGGTCCTGACGCTCAATTTGTACGGCCGACAGCTCAATATCGATCCGGGTGCCAAATTCGGTTCTCAGGACCGAGCTGAATAGTTGTAGCGGCCGATCGGGCTGAATATTTCCCATGAGTACGTCGAGGTCAACTATTGAGCGACCCAGCCACCGATCAGCGCGCCGGCCTGCGGCTTGCTCGATGTCCTGAATGCCCGCCATTTCCAGATAGGCGTTATTGGCGGCAATGACCACCCCTGCGCTGTCTGTTATCAGAATGCCGTCGGGCGCAGACTGAAAGCTGACGTCGCCCATGCCTTCGCGCTGTGTTTTGTCGGACGTTTCTGACAGGCGGATTAACAGCCGTGTCTCATTACCTTGACGCAAACAGGTAATGCCCGCATTGAGGGTCTCTCCGGTGCCTGTGGTCAGCTTGCCCTGCACAATCCCCGTAGTGCTGCGAGATTCGCGCTGCAGTTCGGTCAGGGCTCGCACGCCCTCGGCATCGAGGCCTACCGGGAAGATGCGACCCACGAGCGCGCCTTCCTCAAGTTCTAGCAGGGTAGTGGCTGTGCCGTTTGCCTCCAGCACGCGTCCCGAGAGATCGTCCACCACAATGAATCCTTCTGCGACCATTTCGAGCATGCGACGATAGCGCGCCTCGAGCCGTCGGTTGCTCCAATAGTCCTGCTCCAGCGTCCGCTGGGCGTTGACTAATTGTTGCCTGAGGTTGCTCTCGCTACGCAGATCCAGACAAGCAATATGCACAGTGTTGTCTTTGCTGTTGCTGCAGACCCAGCAGCTGAGGGGCACGGGCTCCTGATCGGTGACAATACTCAGGCGGACATCCATCGTTTGGGCTATATCGGCCTGCGCTATTGCCAATTGAAGGCAATCTGCGGCGATCTTCCTGTCCGATTCGCTCACCAGCTCTAGCCAAGGCTGACCGATCAGGGTGTCCCGAGAAAGTTCTCGCGCAAGGGCCGATTCGGAGGCGACGGCCGCGATGCGGCCCGAGTCATTCAGTGCGAATTGCAGATCTGCGAGCGCCGCTAGTAGTGAAGCGGTGGTTCCTTGAGGGAAAGTTGACACTTTTTTTACCTCCGTGCCGCGCTTGTGTCTCGGCAGGTTGACACCTTTGACTGGATTGTACGAGATCATCTACACCCAATCTACCGAAAAATCCGTTTATTCGAGCCTGCTGAGGGTCACTAATTTTCGGCCTAAGTGTCTAAAAATATTAATTTTAAAAATGTAAAAAAGGTTTGACAGTTATACGAGGTAATCCTACTCTGGATCAGTCAATAACCGCCGCAGTTGTTCGCTGTGGCTGGAGGTTTGTATGAGCGTGAATCAGCCGGCTTCGAGTCGGTCGCCGTCAGCGCTGTATACCCCCGCAGAGCGCGCTCGTCGCGACGCCTCGGTGTGGACTCTGGTGCAGGGTATTCTCGCGCCTCTGCAGTTTCTGGCCTTTGCTGTCAGTCTGTGTCTGGTCGTCAATTTTCTGCTCAATGACGTTGGATTTGAGGCAGCGACATTATCGGTGATCGTCAAGACATCCTTGCTCTACGCCATCATGGTGACGGGCGCCATCTGGGAAAAGGTGGTCTTTGGACGTTATCTCTTCGCCCCCGCGTTTTTCTGGGAGGACGTGGTCAGCATGCTGGTCATGGCGCTGCACACCGTGTACGTGGTGATGTGGTTAATGGGTTGGGGCACGCCCGCTGAACAAATGTGGATCGCCTTGGCGGCTTACTCGACCTACGTCGTAAATGCGTTGCAGTTCCTTCTCAAGTTTCAGGCTGCGCGGCAGACCGCTCCGATGGAATCGACGTCAGCGGCGACGGTGCTCGGTGTACACGGGGCGCTGGATTCATGAGTCAGGTGATTGCTCGAGCTGCGACAGGGGAGGTGCCCGATGTTCGCACAGAGCGGGGCGAGCGAGCGGTCTTTTGTGGGCTGACATCGATCATTTGGCTACACCGCCGCATTCAGGACGCGTTTTTTCTGGTGGTGGGTTCGCGCACTTGCGCTCATTTGCTCCAATCCGCTGCGGGAGTCATGATTTTTGCCGAGCCACGGTTCGCGACTGCCATTCTTGGTGAGCGCGATCTCGCCGGCATGGCGGATTGCCATGAGGAACTGGATCGGGTTGTGGCAGAGTTGCTGGCGCGTCGTCCTGACATCAGACGCCTGTTTCTGGTGGGATCCTGCCCGTCAGAAGTTATCAAGCTTGATCTGGCAAATGCGGCAGCGCGTTTGCAGGGCGTACACGACAATCGACTGCGGATTTCGGCTTTCAGTGGCTCGGGTATCGAGACCACGTTCACCCAAGGAGAGGATCAGTGCCTCGCCAGTATGGTGCCGGATTTGCCTGAGCTCGAAGCCGGCAGTCAGCGACTGATGGTTGTTGGCACGCTGGCGGATATTGTTGAGGAGCAGTTTCGAAGACACTTTGCCCAGCTGGGCATTGAGCACGTTGATTTTTTTCCCGCGGCCAGAGCCGATGATCTTCCCCCAGTGGGTTCGGGCACACGTTTGTTGCTGGCTCAGCCGTTTGTCAGCGATACCGTTCAGGCCCTGTGTAAGCGCGGGGCCAAGGTGATTCCCTCCCTGTATCCCCTCGGAGTTCAGGGCACGCTGGCATGGTTTCAGGCGGCCGCTGCGGAGTGGGGTTTGGCCGCTGAATCAGTGAGCGAAGCGTTGGCGATACCGGTTGCCCGGGCGCAAAAAGCGGTGGCCCGGGTGCGAGAGAACCTGAAGGACAGAACCATTCACTTTCTCCCAGATTCCCAGCTCGAAATTCCCCTCGCGCGCTTTTTGCGCGACGAGTGTGGAATGTCGTTGCTGGAAGTCGCCACCCCTTATCTCGATCAAGCTTTGATGGCGCCTGAGATGCTGCAATTGGGTGGGGGCGTAAAGGTGGTTGAGGGCTCCGACCTCGACTCGGCGCTGGCGAGGGTAAGAGGTAGCCGCCCGGACCTGACGGTCTGTGGCATGGGCATCGCTAATCCGTTGGAGGCAGAAGGTCTCAGAACGAAATGGTCGATTGAACTGATCTTCACCCCGGTGCAGGGGTTTGATCAGGTGGCTGATCTGGCGGGGCTGTTCGCTCGACCTCTTGCCCGGGAGCGGCAGCTGGAGGTGGGTTCGTGGAGCTGACGCTATGGACCTATGAGGGTCCACCCCACGTGGGTGCGATTCGCATTGCAGCCTCAATGCGCGATGTCCACTTGGTATTACATGCGCCTCAGGGGGATACCTACGCAGATCTGCTATTCACGATGATCGAAAGAGAGGGGCGCCGCCCACCGGTGACCTGGACGACTTTTCAGGCTCGCGATCTTGGTAGTTCTACCGCCGAGATGGTTATCGAGACGCTACAGGGCGTGTGTGAACGCTACCAGCCGAAAGTATTGCTCGTTGCAGAGTCCTGCACAGGGGAGCTGCTCCAGGATCAACCCGGCGCATTGGCGCGAGGAGCGGGTTTATCGGCACCGGTAATTCCTATCGAGATGGCGGCCTACACGCGCAAGGAAAATTGGGGTGCCAGCGAGACGCTTTACCAATTGGTGAGAGGGCTTTTGGGTGGAAAAGCGCGCGCCGCCGATGAAGAGGGTGAGGTGACGACCGCCGAGCGCAAACCTTCTGTCAATTTGATTGGTCCAACCAAGCTGGGATTTCGTTGCCGCGATGATGTGATCGAGGTGCGCCGTTTACTTGAGCGCATGGGGGTAGAGGTAAACGTGGTTGCGCCCTTAGGCGCCACGCCCCATGACCTTCTGCGGCTCCCAGAGGCGGACGCCAACGTCAATTTAGCACCGGAGATAGCAGATTTGACCTGCGATTGGTTAAAGCGCCAATTCAAGCAGCCCACTATCAATACGGTGCCCCTGGGCTGGGGCGCAACCCGAGATTTTATTGCCGAGGTCGCAGAGGTGCTTAACCTCGAGATCGATCCCGATATGGTCGGTGAAAGTCGGTTGCCCTGGTACAGCCGCTCGGTTGATTCCACTTACCTTACCGGCAAACGCGTATTTGTTTTTGCAGACGGTACCCACGCCATCGCAGCGGCACGGATGGCCCGTGACGAGATGGGATTCGAGGTGGTTGGACTGGGCACCTATAGCCGCGAGCGCGCCCGGGATGTTCGGGCATTGGCCGCGGAATACGGCCTTGAGGCGCTAATCACGGATGACTATCTTGCGGTTGAGCGTGCCGTCACTGATTTGCAGCCGGAGCTAGTGCTGGGTACGCAAATGGAGCGCCATATTGCCAAGCGCCTCGGTATTCCCTGTGCCGTGATCTCAACCCCCGCCCACGTTCAGGATTACCCAGCCCGATACTCCCCACAGATGGGGTTCGAGGGTTGTAACGTGATTTTCGATACCTGGGTGCATCCCCTGATTATGGGGCTGGAAGAGCATTTATTGACGATGTTCCGTGATGACTTCGAATTTAATGATGCCGCGGTGCCATCGCATCTGGGTGGCGAGGGCGCCGGAGCGCAGCAGCCAGACAACGTGGCGCCGATGACCCCGATGGCGCCCGGCACCGTCGCCTGGGCGGTATCTGCCGAAAAGGAGTTGCGCAAGATACCTTTTTTCGTGCGCGGGAAAGCACGCCGTAACACCGAAAACTTTGCTCTCGAGCAGGGCTTAACGGTAATCGATGTCGAGACGCTCTATGAAGCGAAAGCGCACTTCAGTCGCTGAAGCGAGCCCTGCGCCAAGGGTAGTATTGATCACCCTTGATAACCACGTGAGTGGTGCGTGGTCGCGTGCGGCGGCCAGTGTGTCGCGGCGTATCGCCGGACTGCAGGTCTCGTCCCACGCTGCGACCGATTGGGATCGCGACCCCGCCTCTCTGGAGAAAACGCTGTCGGCCATTGATGAGGGCGACATCATCATCGTGACCATGTTGTTTCTCGAACCCCATATAGAGGCGGTTCGCACCGCACTTTCAGCTCGCAGAGACACTTGTGACGCTCTGATTTGTTGCATGTCTGCACCTGAGATCATGCGCCTTACGCGGATGGGTCGCTTCAAGATGGATGGTGAGGCGACCGGCGCCCTGGCGGTGTTGAAAAGACTACGTGGCGGTGGCGACAAAACCGGGCGATCTGCTGGTGCGCAGCAAATGAGTATGCTGAGGCGGCTGCCCCGGTTGTTGCGTTTTATTCCCGGTACCGCGCAAGACGTGCGCGCTTATTTTCTGACGCTGCAGTATTGGTTGGCCGGCTCGGAGACCAACCTGTCGCGCCTGATGGCATTTTTGGTCCAGCGCTACGCCACCAAGATCAGCGAAGACCATCGTAACGCACTGCCCTATGAGCCGCCTGTGGAGTACCCCGATACCGGGCTTTATCACCGGGATATTCCCGACCGGATCACCGCTAATCCTAAAGTGCTGGAGCAGCGCGGTCGCGGTGAAAAAGGCACGGTGGGTCTGTTGTTGATGCGTTCATATGCGCTGTCGGGAAACAGTGCGCATTACGATGCGGTGATCGAGGCATTGGAGTCTCGTGGATTACGCGTGATCCCGGCCTTTGCATCAGGGCTCGACGCTCGTCCTGCGGTGAACGCCTTTTTTATGGAGCACGGTGCGCCCATCGTTGACGCGGTTATCTCACTTACCGGGTTTTCTCTAGTTGGTGGGCCTGCATACAACGACACCGACGCAGCTCAGGCGCTGCTGGAGCAACTGGATGTCCCGTATTTGTCGGTGCAGGGATTAGAGTTTCAGAGTCTTCAGGACTGGGAGGCCTCCTCTATCGGGTTGATGCCGGTTGAGGCGACCATGATGGTGGCGATTCCCGAGCTCGATGGCGCGACTGGCTCGATGGTGTTTGGTGGGCGGTCTGAGATTGCGGCGGGCGGCCAGTTTGATATGCAACCAGCCTCGGAGCGGATTGATCGTTTGGCTGACCGCATCGCACGCCTTGTCGCGTTGCGGCATGCGCCGGTCGAAACGCGCAAAGTTGCCATCGTGCTCTTCAATTTCCCTCCTAACAGCGGGGCCACGGGGACCGCCGCCCACCTCAGCGTATTTGAGTCACTGTTCAATACGCTGGTGGCGATGCGCGATGAGGGTTATCACGTCGAATTACCCGAGAGCCACGAGGCGTTGCGAGACGCATTACTGCAGGGTAACGCGAAACAGCACGGTGCCGAGGCTAATGTTCACACCAAAATTCCGGTCGACCATCATGTTCGCGCGGAGACGTGGCTGGAAGAAATCGAAGCGCAATGGGGTCCCGCCCCGGGTAAAGAGTGGAGCGATGGGCAAAGCCTGTTTGTGCTGGGCAAGCAGTTCGGCAATGTGATGGTGGGTGTGCAACCCCCGATGGGTTATGAGGGTGACCCAATGCGAATGCTATTCGAGGGTGGGTTAGCCCCAACCCACGCATTTGCCGCCTTCTATCGCTGGCTGCGTGAAGAATTCGCGGCTGACGCCGTACTCCATTTTGGCACCCACGGTTCTCTGGAATTTATGCCTGGAAAACAGGTGGGGTTGTCGGGGCGGTGTTGGCCCGACCGGTTAATTGCCGACCTGCCCAATATCTATCTTTATGCCGCCAACAATCCATCAGAGGGACTGATCGCCAAACGCCGGGCCGCATCAACCCTGGTCAGTTATCTCACGCCACCTGTCACGCATTCAGATTTGTATCGTCACCTACTCGATCTCCGCAGCGCGCTTGATCATTGGCGACAGCGGCCAGCGGATATCGATTCGGCGGCCGAGGGTGCTTTGATTGAGGCGGCAATATCCCTCGCTGCGCGCTGTGAGTTGTGTGAGGCCGATACCCAGTGGCCGACTGCGCAGTGGCCCGAGCAAATGGATCGGTTGCGTGAGCAGCTGGATGAAATCGAACAATCATTGATTCCATATGGGCTTCATGTGGTCGGTAAGCCCATGGATAGGGTCGATCGCCAAGAGCTACTTCTGGCGATGGCCGAGTCGGGAGGCGCCCGTCAGCCGGATCCTGAGCAGTTTAGGCAGCATCTAGAGGCGGAAGATGGCGAATCATTCGCAGCGTGGTTGGCAGAGCATATGGCTGGCGAGGGCGAAGCGGCCGGCGCATTGGCAACAACGCTTCTGAGGGCCAGTGTCACGCTCGGTGAAGATCACGAGCTGAAAGCGATTCTCCGCGCACTGTCGGGCAGATTTATTCCCCCGGTGAAAGGGGGTGACGTACTTCGCGCTCCCGAGATATTGCCAACCGGCCGCAATTTGCACGGATTCGATCCGTTTCGATTACCCGCAAGCTTCGCCCAGACCGAGGGTCGGCGGCAGGCCGACCAATTGTTGGCGCGTCACCAAGCTGATACCGGCGCGATACCGGAATCCGTTGCGCTGGTACTGTGGGGTACGGACAACCTGAAAACAGAAGGCGTCAGTATTGCCCAGGCGTTGGCTCTGCTCGGCGCCGAATCCCGGCAAGACAGCTACGGTCGTGTGGTGGGAGCGCGACTCCTGCCGCTGGAGGACTTGGGCCGCCCACGTATTGATGTCTTGGTGACGCTGTCGGGTATTTTTCGCGATTTACTGCCCATACAGACCCAATTACTGGCCGAAGCGACCTGGTTGGCGGCGACTGCGGACGAGAATCCAGATATGAATTTTGTTCGCAAGCATGTCTTGGCTTATCAGGCGGAACATGGGTGCGATATCGAAAGTGCAGCGCTTCGCATTTTTAGTAATGCAGAGGGTGCTTATGGGTCAAACGTGAACTTAATGCTGGACAGCGGTCGCTGGGAGAACGAAGAAGAGCTGGCCGATTGCTACACCCAGCGCAAGGGATTTGCCTATGACCGATATGGCCGCGTCAGTCAGCAGTCAGAGTTATTGAATCGAGTGCTGGTGGATGTTGACCTTGCCTATCAGAATCTCGACTCCGTTGAGCTAGGCGTTACTACCGTAGATCACTACTTTGGGACCCTAGGGGGCATCAGTCGTGCGGTTCAGCGGGCGCGGGGTGAGCGGGTGCCGGTTTATATCGCGGATCATACCGCCGGTGGGGCTGGTCGGGTTCGCACGTTGAATGAGCAGGTCGCGCTGGAAACGCGCACACGGCTCCTGAATCCCAAGTGGTATGAGTCAATGCTCGATCATGGTTATGAGGGTGTCAGGCAAATTGAAGCCCACGTCACCAATACCATGGGCTGGTCTGCCACCACGGGCGATGTTGCGCCATGGGTTTATCAGAAGGTTTCCGAGACATTTGTACTCGATGACGAAATGCGGCGACGGCTCGCCGAATTGAACCCGGTGTCGGCGGCGCGGCTCGCCAACCGGCTGATAGAAGCACAAGAGCGAGAATACTGGGGGGCCGATGACGAGAGCATCGATGCCCTAAAACGGGCAGGAGAGGACCTCGAGGATTTCCTCGAGGGCGTCACAGGGGAGGTGGCAGCATGAATTCACCCAATCAACATATTCCGGTCAGTCAAATTGATCCGGGCAAAAATGTCGGCGATGGAGAGGGCAGTGTCCAGGTCCACCTCGAAGAGGATCTGATGCAGGTGAATGCGAAGGTATTCGCTATTTACGGGAAGGGCGGTATCGGTAAAAGCACGACATCATCGAATCTGTCCGTTGCGTTTTCAAAACTGGGTAAGCGGGTAATTCAAATTGGTTGCGATCCAAAACACGATTCTACTTTTACCCTGACCAAGGCATTGATGCCGACTGTCATTGATGTACTTGAGTCGGTTGACTTTCACGCTGAGGAATTGCGCCCCGAAGACTATGTTCATGAGGGTTACAACGGGGTTATGTGTGTTGAGGCAGGAGGGCCTCCTGCAGGCACTGGCTGTGGCGGATATGTGGTCGGACAAACCGTAAAGCTACTGAAGCAGCATCACCTGTTGGATGACTCGGATGTGGTGATTTTTGATGTCTTGGGTGACGTCGTGTGTGGTGGCTTCGCCTCGCCGCTGCAGCATGCCGAACGGGCTCTCGTCGTAACGGCCAATGACTTTGACTCTATATTCGCGATGAACCGCATTGCAGCGGCTATTAAAGCCAAGTCGAAAAATTATGCTGTGCGGCTGGGAGGCGTGATCGCCAACCGCAGTGCCGACACAGATGAGATCGACCGGTTCAACGAGGCAGTCGGTTTAAAACGCCTCGCGCATTTTCCGGATCTGGATGTGATCAGAAAAAGCCGACTCAAAAAGTCCACGCTGTTCGAATTGTCCGACGCGCCGGGTCTGTCGGAGGTCTGTGATGAGTACCTCTCATTGGCAGAGCAACTGTGGGCGGGTACTGAACCATTACCCTGCGAACCCATGAAGGATCGCGATCTATTCGATTTTCTGGGGTTCGATTGATGTCGGCACTGAGTTATCAGGCACGGCGCGACGAGATCGAAACGTACTTCGATCGCACGGCGTCTGACGCGTGGGCAGCGCTAACGTCAGACGCGCCGGTGAGCCGCATTCGGCGCACGGTCCGGCGTGGCAGAGATGCTATGCGAGAGACGTTGCTGAGCTGGTTGCCCCATGACCTGTCGGGAAGTACCCTCATTGATGCCGGTTGTGGTACCGGCACGCTTGCCATCGAGGCGGCGCGTCGCGGTGCCGAGGTGGTCGCGGTTGACCTTTCGCCAACGCTGGTGAATTTGGCGCGTGAGCGGCTGCGCGATCTGCAGGAGGATCTCGATGTCACCTTCCTTGTGGGCGACATGCGCGATCTGGGCCTGGGTTGTTTCGACTACGCCGTCGCGATGGATTCGATCATTCACTACGACGTGTCCGATGGAGTGCAAACGCTCAATGCCATAGCCCAGCAGATTAACTGCAAGATGGTGTTTACCTTTGCGCCGAAAACACCGTTGCTGGCCATCATGCACGCCACAGGTCGGTGGTTTCCCAAGGCTGATCGCGCGCCGTCAATAGAGCCGGTATCGCCCCGTCATCTTGAGGATCATTTGGCTCGCATGGGGTTATTGGAGGATTGGCAAAAAGGACAGTCGCATCGTGTTGACGTCGGATTCTACAAGTCCCATGCGATGGAACTGACACGCCGATGATACGACTGGCCGGCCTTTCGAAGCCTCGCCTTGGGGGGCTCAGCCAACGCTGGCTGCCCTTTGCCGACGCTGCATCTGCTGACTTGTCTCTGGGTCGACTGCTACGGCTTTCTCTGTTTCAGTTGTCTACCGGTATGGCCATTGTGCTACTGACGGGGACGTTGAATCGAGTCATGGTGGTGGAGCTGGGCCAGGCCGCGTCTTGGGTGTCGCTGATGCTTGCCATCCCCCTGTTACTGGCTCCCGCGCGCGCCCTGATCGGTTATCGCTCGGATCATCATCGTTCGTTTCTGGGCTGGCGCCGCATCCCCTATCTCTGGTCGGGCACCATGATGCAGTTCGGTGGCCTGGCTTTCATGCCTTTTGCACTGATTTTGATGACCGAGTCTCACTCGGGTCCCGCCTTGCTGGGCCCGGTGGCGGCGATGGGGGCTTTCTTGCTAACCGGACTCGGCATGCACGTTGCCCAAACAGCCGGCCTCGCTTTGGCGACGGATCTTGCGACAGAAGAATCACGCTCGCGCGTGGTGGCGTTGCTCTATTTCATGTTGCTGATCGGGATGATTGGCAGCGCACTGGTCTTCGCTGCACTCCTGGCCGATTTTGGTTATGTGCGCCTGATTCAGGTGATCCAGAGCGCGGCGGTCGTGACGCTGGTGTTTAACGTGGTGGCGATGCTCAAGCAAGAGGTAAGGCGCCCCGACCTCACGGATCACAGAGTGGCGCGTCCGAGCTTTGGTGCGGCATGGCAAGATTTCATCACCCTGCCTCGGGCACGGCGACTGCTGTGGGCCCTCGCGCTCGGCACGATGGGGTTCACCATGCAGGACATCTTGCTTGAGCCCTATGGTGCTGAAGTGCTGGGGCTGTCGGTAGCGGGCACCACTTTGCTCACGGCATTGTTTGCGGGGGGCATGGTGCTGGCGCTGTTGCTGAGCGCTCGCAGACTCGGCAGAGACGCTGACCCCATCAGGACAGCCGCCGCAGGGATTCTGATTGGCATAGCTGCGTTTGCAGCGGTCATTTTCTCGGCGCCACTTCAGGCGCCTCTCTTGTTTCAGCTCGGCGCCGTAATGATCGGGTTGGGTAATGGTTTATTTGCTGTGGGCATGCTCACCGCTGCGATGGTATTTGGCGGCGCGAGGATGGCGGGGCTCACGCTGGGCGCCTGGGGCGCGGTGCAGGCCGCTGCTGCCGGAGTGGCCATGTTTTCTGGGGGCGCAATTCGCGATTTGGTCACGAATTGGGCTGATGCGGGGCTTTTGGGTGTCGCATTACAAACGCCCGCTTCAGGTTATGGAGCGGTTTATCACATCGAGATAGCGCTGCTGTTCGTAGCGCTCGCGGCGCTGGGACGGCTGGTCAGGCGGCCCGGTGACACGAGCGGCGATGGCAAACGTCTCGAGCTAGCGGATTTTCCGAGTTAATCACCACATTGGGAGGACTCTATTATGGGTACTGGTGCAATTACTGAATACATGGATGTCGCGCAACTTGCGCTTTATGTGTTTTGGCTTTTCTTCTTTGGCTTGGTGCTTTACCTCCATCGAGAGGGCAAGCGCGAGGGTTGGCCTCTGCAAATGTCTTCGGGGGATTTACGTCACGGCATGGGCGGTATGCCCAAGCCCAAGACCTATCGTCTCGCGCATGGACAGGGTGAGCGGGTTAAGCCCGGGCCTGAGCCCGCGCAGTATGAGGTGAATGCCACGCCGATCTACGACGCAAGTGGTGCGCCAATGCACCCCAATGGCGATCCAATGGTTGACGGTGTGGGCGCGGCAGCTTGGGCCACTCGGCCCGATAAGCCCGATCTGACCGTAGACGGACGCCCGCGTATCGTGCCATTGCGCATCGATACCGATCATGGGGTGAACAGCGGTGACCCCGATCCTCGCGGTAAAGCGGTTTATGGTTGCGACGGGCAACAGGCCGCAACGGTCGTGGACCTTTGGGTTGATCGTGCGGAGCCGCATTTCCGGTATGCAGAACTTGATGTCGGCGGGAGGCGCGTTTTGCTGCCAATGACGCTGGCCATGGTTTCCGCGGATGGTTCTATCAATGTGCAGTCAATTCGCTCAGATCAATTTGCTCAGGTGCCCGGGTTATCCAATCCGGATCAGGTCACCCTGCAGGAAGAGGATCGCATCACCGCCTTTTACGGTGGGGGTCACCTCTATGCTTTACCGTCTCGCTCGGAACCACTGATATGGGTATGACCGAGTATGAAGGCGAGCCCATAGAGGGCTTGCCCGAGCACTTGCCGGAGGGCGAGGCGATCGTCTGGCAGGGGCAGCCCCATGTGGCTGCCATGGCCAAGCGCGTATTTTATGTGCCACAACTGGCGCTGTACTTTGGGCTTCTCATAGCGGGGCACGCTATCTACCGTCTAATGGAGGGTGTGGTGGCTGCTCAGGTCATGGGCACCTTAGTGTGGCAGTCGGGGTTGGCGGGGGTCGTATTGCTGCTGCTCTGGTGGCTGTCTCGATCTTATGCACGGTCTGTGCTGTATACCTTAACCAGCGAGCGTCTGGTGATCCGTTCGGGCGTCGCGTTGCCAATGATGGTCAACGTTCCCATCGAACAGATCACTGCGGCCGATCTGCGTGTGCATCGAGACGGCACGGGCGACATACTCCTGACTGCGTCTGAGGATCGTCGCCTGTATTGGGTGCTACTGTGGCCCAACGTATCGCCATGGTACGCGCGACCGGTTAAGCCATTGTTGAGAGGCCTTGAGGACCCTCAGCGAGCGGCAAGGGCGTTTGCTGCCGTGGCGCGGGAGCACTGCTCCGTCTCCGAGTCACTCGATCAGCACGCACCGGCGCTTGGCGCTGGAGGACCCCTGCCGGCGGGGTAGGGCCATATGACCGGGGGGCAGACAACCGTGCCGTCACCACTCAGACACCCAATGGTCTGGGTGGCTTTGGCTATGGCGCTATTGTGGACGTGGGGGGTGACGCGGGACGACGTTTCCTACACCCCCCCCTCACCACAGTCAGCCAGCTTGGTCAGTGCAACCGATCTCCGTTTTGTTGACGGTTCCGAGGGTCAGATCATCGTGCTGCATGCTACGACGGGCAGTGAGTTGGCCCGGTACGCCTCGGGGGAGGGCAGTTTTTTACGTGGGATCCTTCGGAGTCTCGTCAGGGAGCGGCGCGTAAGGCATCTGGAGTCAGGTGGTGCCTTTCGTCTTGCGCTGCTCGACAACGGCAGTCTTGTCATCTCCGACCCCGAGACCGGGTACTGGATGGCGCTGGAAGCCTTTGGCGTCGACAACCGACGGGCCTTCGCTGAGCTACTCGATCAGTCGCATCACTCAAACGGGATTGCAGCCTCTAACACAGGGTCAGCCAATTGATCTGGCTGGCGCTGGTCGTGTCCGTGCTCCTGTGGTGGCTGATGACAGGTTTGGCACTCATGAGTGTGCATCAACCACCCAGCTCCCGGCAGATGATCTTCGGTCTATCAAGTGTCTTGGCGGTACTTGCTCTGATGGGGGTGGAGACCAACGCAGCCACACCGACACTCATGGCGACGATCGCAGGGTTCGCCATGGCGCTATTAATTTGGGCGTGGCTGGAGCTCAGTTATCTAATGGGTTATATCACGGGCCCCGTCAAGCAACCCGCGGTGCCTTCGATGGGCTTGTCAGAGCGTTTCACTCATGCCCTGGGCACCACGATCTATCATGAATTGATGGTTGTGGCGGTCGTGGGTTTGGTTTGCTTGTTGGGGGCAGGTCTTCCGAATCCAACAATTCAAAATACATTGGCGGTATTGTGGCTCATGCGTTGGAGCACCAAGCTCAACCTTTTTTTGGGTGTCAAACATTTCAATAGTCAGTGGTTGCCCGACAACATGCGTTATATCACCACTTACCTCAAAGCCGGCAAAAATAGCTGGTTTATCGTATTTTCGACGATTTTAGCTACAGTATGCACATATTTTCTGTTTTTTATGGGTTATTCGGCGACGGAGCCTGCTGCGGCGTTATCGCTGTTCCTGATCGCCTGGCTGGCGGGCTTGGCAGTGCTGGAGCATGTTTTTCTGATGATGCCGATGGGGGAAACTGCCTTGTGGCGATGGGCGGAAGTTAATCTAGGTAAGTCATCCTGATGACGGTGTCTAGAGGTTGTCCAAGTTTTCCTTGACGGCGCGTAGCGGTGATCATACTGTGTGTGGCAAGCGGTCTGAAAATAACAGACTGGCTGGAGCTTCCTTAGACGCTACCGTTAGCGGTGTTCGGTGTCGCCATTTGGTAGAACCCAGGCAGCAGGGCAGTAGGGGGCAGTAATGAAGACAACGACGAGGACTTGGCCGTCCTCGCTAGCGGCACAGTCGCTGGTCAGGCCATCCGAAGCAGGTTCACTGGGCGATAATGCCATTCGCGTCAGTCCCGAGCTATTGCAGCCATTTTTTGCGCAACTCACCGCGGACAAAGACGCCGAGCTGGCCCTGAATGTTCATCTTCCTTTCTGCCCTTCCCGATGCCTTAGCTGTGATCGCGTTGCGGTGGTGGCGCATCGAGACGAAGAAATCGACCATTACATCACCCACCTCGACAAAGAATTGATGTTGATTGCCGAAGCTATCGATGGGCGGGGCGGTCTTGCGCGAGTGCATTTTGGTGGCGGTTCTCCCAATCATTTATCGGAACTCGCGCTGGCAACGGTTTTCTCTCATATTAATCGTCACTTTTCGATTACCGACGCGACACGGATATCTATGGAACTGAATCCGCGACGCACCTCTCGCGCTCAGCTCAATTTTCTGAAAGGTCTGGGCGTGGACCAGCTCAAGCTGGAAGTGCGCGACGTCGATGCCAAAGTGCAGCAGGAAATCGGTCGCATTCACTCACTGGAGTTGCTGGAAGATGTGATCTCTATCGCACATGGCGTCAACTTCGATTCGCTCGGTATGGATTATCTCATTGGTTTGCCCGGTCAAACGGTGGAATCCTGTGAGCAGAGTGTGGCCGCAATGGTTTCCTTGTCTCCCGACTGGCTCGTGTGTCTGCCGTTTCATCGGAGAGAGTCCGTTTTTCCGCATCAAATCGCCGTAGAAGCGCAGCACTTGCCCTCTTTGGCTGACCGGTTGGCGATGTTCAATCAGATGCAAATGGGCTTTGACCAGGCGGGCTACGAATGGGTAGGGCTCAACGTATTCGCCAAACCCGAGCATGAGCTATCGGTTGCCCAGCGGACGGGTTCACTCGGCCTTAACGTGCTGGGTTACGGTCCCGAGCGATCGTTGTCTGTATTGGGCGTAGGCCTCGGTGCGTTGAGCGAGTTACCGGGTTTGATCTATCAAAACCAAGCCAACCTGGCGAGCTGGCATGCTCTGGTCGATGCGGGTTTGCTGTCGGCACATTCGGCGGTCGTCTCGGATGAGAGTGACATATTGCGGCGAAAGGTTTTGCGCGGCCTGATTTGTCGTCAGAGTCTGTATTCTTCTGCGCTGACTCCCGCGCAGGAGGCCGAGTGGTTATTACCACTGGTTGATCAGGGGTTTGTCAGTAAAGGAACTAGTGATTACCGATTGACGGAATTGGGTCGTTCGGTACTGCCGCACATGTGGGCAGATTCATCGCCGGTCTACAGGGCGTTGTGATTGTCTGAGTAGCGATCAGTGATAAAACCGCTCAGCCTAAAATCTCGTCCATTCCGATTTGCGAGAGTTGTGAGCTGTGGTCTCCCGACCTCAGTACTTGCCACTCTATTTTAAGCCACGGTGTCAGGGTTTCTGGCGTTTCCTCTATCCATGCATCGAGCGCTTCAGGTGTTATCCACTGCCAATCGGCGATTTCTAGCGGATTGACGGCAGGGTCACCATGAGCCCTGCCCACGTAGACAGAACACAGCTCGTGTTCAGCGCCCCACTTGTCGAATTGAGCCTGATAGCGAAATCGGTGGGTGAAGATCAGGTCACTGGCCATACCTAATTCCTCGTTGAGTCGCCGTCGTGTGGCGACGCCATAGGATTCACCTTGTCGCGGGTGACTACAGCAGGTGTTTGACCAAAATAGGGGCCACAGGCGTTTGTGACGACTACGTTGCTGTAGTAGCACCTCGCCTCGATCGTTGAAGAGAAATATCGAGAAAGCACGATGTAGTGTACCGACGCCTTCATGTAACTCGGCTTTGGTACCGTGACCCAAGATACGGTCCTGCGAGTCGACAATGATTAACGCTTCATCGTCGAAAGAGACCAGTGAATCTTGTGTTGGCGCGGGTTCCATAGGTTGATCCCCAAAAATAAAATGACCCGCTTCCGTTTGGAAAGCAGAGTCAGAAAAGCAGCTCAGTCTTCATGGCGATCGACAGCTCTGGGGGCAGGGTGATCGCAAACTTTTCCACTTCTGACTCCACCGGTTTAGCCAGACGGCCTCACCACGGGTCGTAAATTTTCAGGCCCCCAGGAGGGGCCTGTAACACGTGTTAGCTCCGAGCAGGAGGCATAGCCTCTTGCTGTGAGCTGACGGCAAGGCCGCCGCCATTGGGATCACCTAACCAGTTATATCTGTCGGTACTCAACAGAATAAAGTGGATAGTCAGTGCCAGTGTAAATAGTGCCACTGTCAGACCCGTCAGGACTTGGCGTGGATCAAATAACATCCAGAATCTGTGCATAAATTGTCTCCGTTACTGAGTTGCTAGTAACCGCTGGTTCTCAGAACCAGGGCTTCCATACGTAGAGCAAATAATGCGCAACGATCGCGATGCCCACGTAGCCGATGAGTCCAGTCACATAAGCTGAGTGGAACTCTTTGGCTTCGCTTTCAGACAAACTACTCATGGTAAATACCTCCCATGTACGTTTGTTTTTTTACATATGCCGACTGATTGCACCGAGGTGCTGCCAGGCGACGCCTTTTGGATTAAAACTTCACTCGCGAGTGTCGTATTCATCCTTCCTGAATTCACCAAATCGATGAGTTCAAGAACTGTCCCACCATTACGTCAGCGTGGGCTGAGGCAACACAGGGTGTTGCCTCGGTTAATTCCTTAGTGCGCTTCTCCGCTTGCGCTATCGTCCTGTTCGAGGCTTGCGCTCTCCATTTCCTCAATCGCCTCTACCGCGTCTTCAACCATCTCTTCCATGACATCCATTGCCTCTTCAACGAGATCAGTGGGTGCGGGGGCGAGTGAGCCGAGGTTGGGGTAGTCCGCCAGCATGTTGGCGCCCAGTAGGGGCTGATATGCCCCTTGATGGCAGGTCGCACAATTGACCTTTTGCGCATCACCCAATGGGCCTTGACGATAGGCGGGTAACCAGGCGTTGGTCGGGTTGATGTATTCATTGTTCATTTGTTTGACCATCTGCTGACCGTGCCAGGCTTTTACCCGCTCTGAGTTGCTTTCCTCCCAGGAACCGAAAGCTCTGCTGTTGTGGCAGTGCGTACAGTTCACACCCAGCGCATCGGAGTAATGCATCATCAGGCTGTAGACATGTTCGGTGCTCTGAATCGATGCCTCATGGCCTTGGGGCAGGGCGGTATTGCCTTGATCCCTGGCCACGCCGTCCTCCAATAGATAGGGGGTGAAAGGATCAATGGGTAGCGAAGCAAATACCGAGGATTCCTGATGTGCCACGTTCTGCATTTGATGCACGTGGCCTGATGCATGTCGTGGGGGCACGCCGATGGTCCACACCTGTTCGGGCACATTGTTACCGCGGTGGCAGGTGTAGCAGGTGACGCCGGCACCGCCCACATGAGCTCCCCAGCTCTGGTTCGCATTTTGGGTCATCGCGATCATCACCCGCGCCACTTTCTTGGTGTAAAGGGTGTCTTGCTCAAACCCTTCACCCGGCACGTGACAATAGTTACAGCCCTGATCGGGAGAGACCCATTGCGTGATCGCTGCCATCAGGCGGGTAAATTCACCAACCGAGAGGTGACCAAGCACCTCGACGTTCTGGTAGATGTCAGCCGCCTTGGGACCCTCTGAACTCACTGCGGGAATTGCAGCGGGTACCTGATTGGCGGCGATGATCTCCTCCAGTGCCTCTGGACTGTAGACCGCCTCCATACCGGTGCCTCGATAGCCGCGCTGCACCGTTTCCTGTGGTGGAAGATCGCAGCCACTCAGTAGCAAGGCTGCGATCGCTGCCGTGCTGGCAAACAGTTTCATAGTGAAGATTTTCATTGTGCCCCCTCCATCATTGGGTCAAGCACTGGCGCTGCCTCCAGCGGGGGATAGGCAGGCACGATGCCGTGCTTCATGCCCCACAGGTACCAGTTCTCTACAACGGTGCCGGTGAGCAGGATGCCGATAGCGCCGGTGATCACTGTCAGTACGGCGAACCACCATGCCCAGCGGTGGATGGATTCCATAGAGGCGTTAAAGCCCATGCACCATCTCCAGAACAGCGCGCCGCGCTCAGCTGCGGTACCACGATCAGTGATTTGATCGATTTCGCGATCAGCGCCGTACCGGCTGGTGGCGAGGATCGTGGCGCCATGCATTGCGAACAGCACGGCCGAACCGTAGAGGAACACAATCGACAGCATGTGGAAGGGGTTGTAGAACAGATTGCCGTAGCGGAGCGAGAAGGCAGCCGTCCAATCCAGGTGCGGGAAGATGCCAAAGGGCACTGCCTCATTCCAAGAGCCCATCAGGATCGGACGAATGAAGCCAAGCACAAGGTAAAGGAAGATGGCTGCACCGAAGGCCCACGCCAGATAATTACTCATGCCAAGGTTGCGGGAGATGCGAAAAGTCCGGGCCCACCACAGCATGATAGATATCGTCAGTAGCGCACCGGCGATCAACCACCAACCACCATCATTTAACGGCGGGATGGAGAGGCCATACTCCGGTCCGGGGGGGTCCAGAGAAAGCCAGAACAGCTGACGAACGAACTGGACAGGGTCCCAGTTCACGGATGCCAGCATATTCATGCCGATGATCAGGAAGGCAAGAGCGCCCGTAATCAGTGCAAATACGCCAAGGGTTCCAAGGTAAATCGGCCCTAGTTGCGCGTCTCCCAGCTTGCCCAGTAAGTGGTTGTGGACGATGCCTTTGGTACGATTACGCCCATCTTCGCCAATCGGGACGCCCGGATAGTCAGGCGCGGACACCTGAACTTGCGTGAAAATGTTTTGATACTCTCTCATGACGCCGTCCCTCCTTAATACCAAACCGGCAGCTCGAGCCACCAGTTCCACCATTCAGGCCAACCACGAGTCCAGAAAGGCCCGCTGATAACAATGCAAACCGCGCTCCAGAAGGCCGCTGAGATGGCGACAAATACTCCAAGGCGATGAATGCCCAGGGCGCCGATCGAGTAGCCGATGTCGTCCCGGAAAAAGGTGTTTTCGTGCTCACCGGTCTTCACCGTCTCGCCCTCACGGGGATCAGTCGCCATCAGAATCAGTGAGCCATGCATGGACAACGCCAGTGCGGTTGTGAAAAAGAAGGTCACAGCGATCATGTGCGCCGGGTTGTAATGAAAATGGAGGAACTGGTAACCCACATTGGAGACCCAGTCGAGGTGACTGAGGATGCCGTAAGGAAAACCATGACCCCATGCGCCCAGTAGCACTGGTCGGACTATCACCAAGGTGACGTAGGCGAGTACGGCAAAGCTGAAGGCAAAGGGGATGTGTAATCCCATGCCAAGCTTGCGTGATATCTCAACCTGACGCATCGCCCACGAAGCAAAGGCCAAGGTGGCGCAAATGGTGATCACTTGCCACAAGCCGCCTTCCTGCATGGGCGCCAGTGCCAATCCATAGGAAAGATCGGGCGGCGCAATACTGATTTGCCAGATATTCCAGGTTGGCCCAATGGCGGCGCCATAAATCAACAGGCCGGTACCCAGGCTGGCAAAAAATGCCGTGGTTACGCCGAAGAAGCCGACCCAGAAGGGACCAATCCAAAAATCGAATAGATCCCCGCCGAGTAGAGTCCCTCCCCGGACGCGATACTTTTTTTCAAACGTCAGCATCGACATGACATGACTCTCCCTGTTTGGCGACGAGCGCCAGTTTCATACAACGTCCATCGACCTCGGCTTCCTGCTTAGGTCGATTGGGTTAAATCTTCATAAAGGCGTAGGGCGTAAGGCTATAAGCCTCGCGCCGCGCCTCCTGCCAGCAGCTGTCCTTGCTGCTGCCCCTTTGCAACGTGACTGACTTCAGTACTGCGGCGAACAGGAACCACGCGAACACCATCAGGAACAACAACCGAAATTGCAGTTGATCCCAAATGCTGTGTGGCCCATCGCTTGTTTTATTGTGAGTTGCCATGAGTCTTTCCCCCCCAAAGGGCGTGTTTGTCACTGTCGAAGTCGTGCTTTTATTCATGCGGCATCTCCAAATTGCAGGCTCTCGCTTGCATGCTGAACATGCTCAATTTCTACCGTTGCAACACCGGCCGCGCGCGCAACCTGTTCTGCGGTATCCCGCAGCCGTTTAGCTGCAGAAATCCGAACCAGAATGGGTTGTGCTGCGACGATGCGGTCAAGACCGTTTTGTGCGGTGTCTGCCCAACTCAGTGTTTCCGCCGCGCGAGCTGGCGTTGCCTCGACCTTGTCGAGCTCGCTGCCCAACGGGAGGATATTGAATAGTGCGTCGAACAACGCGTTACAGACCTCCTGCACTAAATAGCAGGTGCCGGCGTATCCCATAAATGGGGTGCCGGTATGGCGTCGAATAATCGTTCCCGGGAGCGAGGCGGGGATATAGATACTTTTGTTGCCCGCTTCGTTCACATACATGCGCTCGTTGTAGCCGCCAAATACCAGCAGCGCCCCGGATTTATGAATAGCCTCACGGACTTGCTGGTTGTCGGGCTTAACGCCCGCTTTGCGCGAAAAATGGAAAGCGCAGGGCAGTCCTAATTCTCCCTCGAGGAAGTGGCGTAAGCCCCGGGTATAGGTGTCGGTGGCGACTACACCAAAGCTCGCCGTCCCGAAGAAATCCTGCGTGACGGAACGCCACAAATCCCACACGGGTTTGAGCGTCGTGTGCTTTTCCTGTTCGATAAACGGTTCTGGGTCGAGCCCTAATTCTTCGCCGAGTGCGCGCAAAAACTTGGTTGTGCTGTCGAGGCCAATCGGTGCCTGAAAGTAGGGCATTTCAAGGGCTTCGCAGAGCTTGCGTCCATATTCGCGGTACAAACAAATGTTGGCGTCGGCATCTGCTAATGCAACGACGTCGTCTAGCGGGCAGCCCAGCGGAAAGATCAGGTTGATCTCTGCACCAATACCCTCAATCAGTCGTTGGATTTCGGCGAGGTCGGAGGGGGTATTGAAATAGCCGTAGGCCGGTCCAATAATGTTCACCCGCTTTATGGTGTCTTCGGCCTTTTTGGCTTTACGCTTTTTGGCTTTGGCCTTACCGAACTGATCCCACAGCCACACCAGCGCTCGATCGGCGCTCTGCCATTGATCTTCATCGATGGTTCGCGGCAGGAATCGCTGAATGTTCGTATCTTCCGGAGTAACGCCGCCACCGATCATCTCTGCGATAGAGCCGGTGACCACGACGCTGGGTTTTTTCGGATCCAGGGTTTGATGTGCACGACGCAGAGCACCTTCTGTACCTCTCTGACCGAGCTCCTCCTCAGCGAGGCCGGTGACTACAATCGGCAGCTCATGTGGAGGTAGCGCATCGGTGTAATGCAGCACCGAAGTCACCGGTAGATTCTCGCAACCGACCGGTCCATCAATAATCACCTGCAGGCCTTTGACCGCCGTGAACATATATACGGAGCCCCAATACCCACCGGCGCGATCGTGATCAAGAACCAGCATCAGCCCGGTCCTCCCGCGCCAGAGCGAGATATGATCTGGGGTGTCCAGATGCCAGTCTTGGCGCCACTGCCCACGCCGGCGAAAAATGACTCCATCGCCTCAAAACGTTCGCGCCCTGCGATCGCGGTGTTGATGACCTGGGCAAGAGACCCAGCGCCTGCGACACCCATGAGCGGTCTGGCCGAGATCAGGTTTGTAAAGTAAAGGCTGGGTATTGAGAGTTCTTTGGCGCGTTGTACTACCGGCGTGGTGCCGATGGCGATATCGGGTTCGAAGGTGTTCATCGCGTACAGGTCATCTTCGAGAGAAGCGCGGAATTTCACGCTGACGCCGTGCGACTCGAGCCACTCGCAGTCATGGATTGACCAATCTGATTTGGCGCATGCGGTCCCTACGTAGCGGACGTTGGCGCCGCTTTCTATTAGTAGTCGGGCCACTATCAGCTCGGACCCCTCATAGCCGGAGAGGGTAATGCAGGCGTCGATTGGATTTTCTTGCAACACACCACGGATCGCAGACAGCTGGGCATTGATGGCAGCATCGATCCGTTTTTTGGGCAGATTCATCACGTCACCGAGGTGGGCCAACCAATCCCGCGTACCCTCGACGCCGACCGGCGCAGATCCCAGGAGCGGACGCCCTGCCGCTTTGAACTCCCTTGCGGTGGCGGCATAGAACGGGTGCAGCATGGCGACTGCGGCACAATCGAGTGCGGCGTAGAGTTCGCGCCATTCGCGCGTCGGGATCACAGGCCCCGCTTTCAGACCCATTGGTTGCAGCATTCGGCCGATGGTGATCGCGTCTACCGGGAAGATCTCACCCACCATCGCAATACTGGGTAATGTGGTATCGGTTTCGAGGCCCGCGGGTCGCGCCACCGGCCCGGCCTGCACTTCGCTTCGTGCGTAACGAAGCATGGCGCCCGCCAAAACGTCTTTAGCCTCGGCATGAGTAGGGACACCAAATCCCGGCACATCAATGCCTATGATGCGCACCCCGTTAATCTCGTCGGGCAGCAGATCAAGCGGCACCCCCGATGCGGTCGGCACACACAGGTTGATCACCACCACTGCGTCGTATTCGTCAGGATTCGCGAGTTCGTGCACGGCTTCGCGAATGTCCTCAAACAGCTTTCCCGTTACCAGTGATTCGGAGTCAAAGGGCACATAGCCAACGGTTCGCTTGGCGCCGTAAAAATGAGAGGTAAAGGTCAGTCCATAAACACAGCAGGCAGAGCCCGATAGCACCGTTGCCGTGCGACGCATTCGCAACCCAACCCGCAACGAGCCAAAGGCGGGGCACATGCTTTGCGGTTGATCGTGCGGGCCCTTGGGATAGTCCTGATCAAACTGTTCCAACTGCGCTGTTTTGCCGGCGTTCGCAGCGGCATCACGCATGACTGATTCGCCCGCATGGCAACCCGCCACTTCCGCAGTGGTATCTCGGTCAACAGCAATGACGGTGTCAGATACTGTCATAGATCACTTCCAGTGACGGCTTGTTCAAGTGCTCAACATTGCAAAGATCTTCGAGACTTGCGGGTTGCAGGACCACATCCCGTCCAACCGTGTCGCCGTCAAACAATTCCAATAAGCCGTCTTGAGACAAGGGCTCTGGTTTGTGAGGAGGGGCGTCGGCGACATTAAGAGCGAGTTCGCTGAAAAGGGAGCCCCATTCGCTCTCGGGGCGTCCAATAATTTCGTAGGAGGCGCTTTTGCGCCGGATATCGTCATTCGCGGGGATTGAGGCAAGCTCTGGAATGCCGACGGCTTTGCAGAAGGCTTGTGCCTGTCCCGCGCCGTCGTCCTTGTTGGTGACCATGCCCGCGACACCCACATTGCCGCCGAGTTTGCGGAAATACTCCACGGCGGAGCAGACATTGTTCGCCACATACAGCGACTGCAGATCGTTGGACGCGACCACAATCACTTTTTGGCACATGTCTCGAGCAATCGGTAACCCAAAGCCGCCGCAAACCACATCTCCCAGGAAATCGAGCAAAACATAGTCAAAGTCCCAGTCGTGAAAGCCCAGTTTTTCCAGCGTTTCGAAGCCGTGAATGATGCCTCGGCCGCCGCAACCTCTGCCGACTTCCGGACCTCCGAGTTCCATGGCGAAAACGCCATCCCGCTTGAAGCAAACGTCACCGACGGAGACCTCATCTCCCGCTGCTTTCTTGGCAGACGCGGTTTCGATAATAGTGGGGCAGGCCTTGCCGCCGAAGAGCAGGGAGGTCGTGTCACTCTTTGGGTCGCAGCCGATCAGGAGCACTTTTTTGCCCTGCTGCGCCATCATGTAAGAGAGGTTCGCAAGGGTGAAACTCTTCCCGATTCCCCCTTTGCCATAAATCGCAATGATCTGGGTTTTAGGCGCATCGTCACCGGAAGATGCCAGTAAATCGGCACGCTCCCGCGTCGATTCAAGGCCCGGGTCGTATAGCTTGGCACTCTGCGGTGCGTTCATGCGTTTCTCCAGTCGAGGACCATTTTCAAGCAGCGAGGGTCAGAAAACGCTTGTTGGTAAGCGTTTTGGGCGCTGTCGAAGGGTTGGTCGTGGGTGATGATGCCGCTCAAAGACAGGTCTCCCCCAGAGACCAAAGCCATAGCGGTTTCCATATCTTCGGGTTGCCACTCGGCACTGATGCGAACATCAATTTCACGCATAAATGCCGCGGGAAAATTGAATTCGATGGGTGCAGCGTAAAATCCTGCCAGCAATACCGTGGCGTGTTTGGTCAGGTGGTGCACCACTTGATCGATAATAGTGGCGGTGCCACTGACGTCGCAGATGCGTCGATAGTCCCGCTTGTCATCCTCTTCGGGATGCAGCACGGGGTAGCCAAAGTTACCCTCGCGACGCTCCACTGCGGTTTCCCAGACGGTGGGAGTGACCTGATATCGGGCTTCAGTCACCCGCGCCAGCAGTCGCCCTAGGGCGCCATGACCCACGATGAGTTCGGGTGGCCCCAAGTCCTCAATGCGCCTCACTGCGTGGCAAGCTGTTGCTGCCAGCGCCAGTAAAACACCTGTCGATTCCATTTCTACCGGTAGTTGTACCAGTCGCTGGGCGGGGACCACCAGAGAGCGCGCTGCGCCGCCAAAAAGTCCGCGCACGTTGGTAAAGCCGCGGCTTCCAGGAACAAATACCCGCTGCCCGATATCGAGACCGGTGTCTGCACCGCAGGCCACCACGGTGCCCACGCTTTCGTAACCGGGCACCAAGGGGTATGCCAAACCAGGGAACGAGGGCATACGCCCGTCCCAGAGCAGCCTTTCGGTGCCCGTGCTGATGCCGGTCCAATGGACCTCTACAACGCAATCTGTGCTGTGGGGCTCTGGCAACTCGACCGGTCTTAGTGACATTTGGCCGGGTTGCTCAAAAACCACCGCAGTAGACGTTGCTCCCATGGCGGTACTCTCTACCTACGTTCTCGCTACTTTCATTCTTACTATTAAGGCCCTGATGACCGCCGCTTTTGGACGTTTGAGCACCTTTTTGGGGCGCTCGAGATCATTCGAGTCCTATTGTCATAATAAATTAACACGTAAATGTGTCAAATAATACATACAATTTGAATTTTTCATGCGTGCTGACTGGAGCCTAAACCGGCTATTTTTCGGCGACCAGTAGCCGGGTGAGTGCCGGGATGGGCGTTTTGAATTCGCGGACTCGGGTGAAACCCGCGGCGAGGCACATCGCTTGTAATTCCTCGGCCGTACGGGGACGCCCGCTACCCATGGCCCAGAGGTAGAAGCTGAAATAAGTGTCGCCAATCGGTGCCGCCCCTGCGGTACCCGCCATGGGTTCGGCGATAAGGAGGTGACCGCCAGGTCGCAGGGCGTCATATAATCTGGCCAGCAGATGCTTTACGGGCTCATCATCGTGATCATGGAGCACCCGAATCAGCGAGAAGAGTTCAGTATTTTCGGGCAAAGGCGACTGAAACATATCGGTCGCAATAAAGCGTGTTTTATGCTGTATTTGTAGGGTTTTGGCTTCACTCACCACTTCGGGCAGGTCCAAAACTGTCGTGCTCAATTCAGGGTAGCGTTGCTGCACGAGCCGCGTGAATTGCCCGGTTCCCCCAGCGACATCAATCAATGATTGATAATTGGTCAGCGGGTAGCTGTCGAGAATATGGTCGGCGATCAGGGCGAGAGAGCTGCTCATCAGGCGGCTGTATTCGCGATGACTCTCCTCTGGGTGAGTGCCCCCCGGGACGTAGCTCCAGTAGTTGCGGAGCCCGGTCTTTTCTCGGTGGCGCAGAACCGCCAGCGGGTCGGCCAAATCGCGGTATAGCACTGCGTGGTGGCGGACCATATCGGCCACCGCTGGATTGCCCAGCACGGAGGCGCCTAATTCCCCCACCATCCAATGTCCTGGGCTCACTTCGTCGGTGAGTTTCAGTGCCCGAGCGGCGGTCAGCAGTGTAAAAGCCGCCTGTGTAGTCAGCCCGCACATGGCGGCGACCGATTTGGTGGTCTCGATCCGACCCTGCAACACGGCCAGCAGATTACTTTGTATTACCGCGGTCAATGTTTGTGTGTAGACAAATCCGGCGGTAAGGTGATGAAGTTCAACGGCTTTTTGGCTGGCAATGCGCCTGACAAGGGGTGTTTTTGCCGCCCATTTTTGGAATCGCGGGTTGGCCAGAATCCGGTTGCGAAGCAACCGCCACCGACAGCGCCAGTCGGAGGGGGTGGGCTGGGGGTCTGGCCAGGTGTCCGGGTCGGCGAGCATGAATCAGGCCGCGGTGCGACTCATCTTTTCAGGCACGAATCGCTCTGATTGTGCGCGAACGAGCCGCACTAAATTGGCTCTGCCGGCGCAATGGGGGACGCTATCCAGACCCTCCTCGAGCAACTGCTTGAGGCGGTCGGTCGCGCCGTCCATACCGAGCTCCTGTACGGCACTGGGGCGTCCCAGCTTGGCATCGATGCCTACTGGCTTGCCAATGATGTCGGGGTCACCGACAGCGTCTTTGATATCGTCGGCGACCTGAAAAGCTTCGCCAATACAGGCCCCTAGATTGACCCAGGGGCCGGGGTCCACCCCGGCGGAGGCGGCGCCAGCGCAGGTTGCGGCAATGAATAGCGCGCCGGTTTTAGCCCGGTGATAGCGAGAGACGTCGACGCTGGACTCGCACTCCCATGCCTGGCCTGCGGCGATACCATGGGGTGCGCCCACGCCCCGCGCCAGTATCGACAGCACTAGCGGTACGCGCTCTGACCGCACGTGGTGTATGGCATGAACCGCCAGCGTCTGAAAAGCGGCAACGATCAATGCGTCACCGGCAAGAACGGCGATGCGCTCACCAAACTTGGCGTGCACCGAGGGCTGGCCTCGCCTTTCATCGGCATCGTCGAAACAGGGCAGGTCATCATGCACCAGTGACGCGCAGTGCAGAAACTCCACCGCTGACGCAGCGGCGGCGGCCAGCGGTCTGTCGCTACTGTTATTAGCCAACGCAACCGCCATGCAGAGCTGTGGACGCACCCGGGCGCCCCCCGGAAACACGGCATATTGCATTGCCTCGGCCAGTAGCGGTGGGCATTGGGCGGTCACGTGCTCCGCAAGGTACTCGCGAATATCCGCCTCGCAGTCAAGTAGTGGGTCCTGCATTACGCGCACTCCCATATATGTCATAATAAAACGACATTTTTAGTGTTATATTAATATGACACGCTACGCCACTCGTTGGCTGGGCGCAACCCCCATGAGCGAAACAACCGTGATGGCTTCTTCTACCCCCGCGCTTGCCGGTATGGCTGCGGCGGGACTCGGCTTTGATCGAGCGGTCAATGCGGGGGGGTATCGCTGGTGGTATGTCGACGGTTTCAGCGACTGCGGCGGTTTTGGTCTTACCGTCATTGCATTTATCGGTAGCGTATTCTCGCCTTATTATTTTCGGTCGCGCCGACGCACACAGGCGCGCGCCGAAGATCACGTGAGTCTTAATGTCATTCTTTACGGCCGTGGGAGTAACCGCTGGTGCATGACAGAGCGGGGTTCGGCCTCACTCTTGCAGGAGGCAAACAGGTTGGAGATTGGCCCCAGCCGGATGTGCTCGTCAGACTCGGGACTCGTTATTGATGTGCGAGAGCGCGCCACGCCGCTGGGGCAGTCAGTGGCGGGGCGCATCAGCCTGTCCTATGAACAGATATCAGATGAATGCTTTGATCTGGACGATCAGGGTGGACATTGGTGGTGGCCTATTGCGCCTCAGGCCAGAATCGAGGTCGAGATGGCGCAGCCCGATCTGCGGTGGTCGGGAGGCGCTTATCTCGATTCCAACGCCGGCAGTACGCCGATAGAAAACGCGTTTACCTCCTGGAACTGGTGCCGTGGTCACGCCATGAACAGAGGATGTGAGATTCACTATGACGCGCAATTGCGCGACGGCAGCGAAAAACGTTTGTCGCTTCGCTCGGATGATCGGGGTCGGCTGATGAGAACCGAGACGCCCGGATTACGGCAGTTGCCCAAAGGTCCCATATGGCGAGTGGCGCGCCCCGCGCGTCTGGGTGCCACCGGGCCGTGCCGCATTCAAACGCTGGAAGATACGCCTTTTTATACGCGATCTCGCATCGAGACCGAGAATAGCCAGTTTATGCATGAGAGTCTGGATCTCCGGCGATTCAGCAAGTCTTGGGTGCAGTGGCTGTTGCCCTTCAGAATGCCCAGAGTGGCGGGAGGGCGCCTTGCTGGCTAGTCCTGCTTGGAAGAACGGCCATTAATGGCCATCTCGTCGCGTTGCTCCATCACAATGAACAGCTCCAGCATCCAGGATGCGCTGGGTGAAAATCGTCGGGGAGCGGCTGGATTTTGCCACTCAGCACCCCGCGGGACGGCATCAATCAGGAATTGATTCTCTCGGGCGCAGGGTGCGGATAATACCGCTGGATTGGCAGGTGCACCGCGGATCAAGCCCATCAGAATTTGGCACTTGCGCGCTCTCGATACCACGGCGCGCTGGCTGATGGGGTCATAGCCTGTCTGTGCGACCCTACGACCAATCTCTGCGTACAGTCGCCGTGCGGCCCATATGCCGGGACGACAGCGTCGGGGGAGTTGCCGGATGCCCTCATCTGCCCGTTGATAACGCAGATCAGCCTCGCTGAGCAGGTGGGTCAGTACTGCCGTCAAGGCGCTGCTCGGTTTCGGATTTCGAATGAAGTCATCACAGTCGATGCCCTGTTCCCGGAGCAGCGAGCGCGGCAGGTAGAGGCGGCCCGCGCGAGCATCCTCGCCCACATCGCGGCAGATATTGGTGAGTTGCATCGCCACGCCCAGATCTGCCGCTCTCGACAGCGTGTGAACGTCCCTGACGCCCATCAGGATCGCCATCATCACCCCTACGGTCCCTGCAACCCGCGCACCATAGTCCAATACTTCATCCAGGGTTTCGTAGTGACGACCGGTAGCGTCCCATTCGAAGCCCTCGAGCAGGGCGTCCAGAAGCGCCCTCGGTAATCCATAGTCGGTGACAATTTGACTGAGGACCCGGTCGACGGAGTGGTTTTCGGGTGCTGCCGCATAGATCAGATCAAGCCTGCGGTGCAGGGTATCGAGAGCCTGACGGGGGTCGCTGCCCAGATCCACGAGGTCGTCGGCGATCCGACAAAAAGCGTAAAGACCGCACGCGGATTCTCGAAGCCTCAGCGGCAAGAACTGGGATGCAATGTGAAATGAACGTGAGCCGTGATAAAGCAGATTGCGACACGCGCTCATGTCGGTGTGCGGCGTGGTAATTTGCAGGTCGTTACGCACGCGCTGTAACCGGTGTCGGGACCAGCTGGTCGATCACTTTGGCTGAGGAGATGACTGCCGGCATACCGGCTCCCGGGTGGGTCCCCGCGCCAACCAGGTAAAGTCCCGAGATGTCCTCGCTACGATTGTGGGGTCTGAACCAGGCGCTCTGGGTTATGCGGGGTTCAAAGCTGAAGCCAGCGCCTTTAAAGGAGCACAATCTGTCCTGAAAATCTTGTGGCGTGAGTAATCGCGACGTGACGATTCGTTCGCTCAGGCCGGGGAGCATGGTTTCCTCCAGTCGCGCACAGATACGTTGTCGAAATGTTTCACCGTAGCTTTCCCAGTCGACGTCGGCATCAAGATGAGGCACTGGCACCAGGGCATAAAACGTATCGCAACCTTCGGGCGCCATGGACGGGTCGGTTTCTGTAGGTCGGTGCAGGTAAAGACTGAAATCTTCGGCGAGGATTTTGCGTTTGAAAATATCGGTAAGAAGGCCCTGGTAACGGGGACCCAGAATTACCGAATGATGCGGTACATCGGAATATTGTCCGCGGGTGCCGAAGTACCAGACGAAGAGACCGTTTGAGTAATGGGAGCGTTCGATTTTTGCATCGCTCCAGCGTTTACGGTGCCTTGCGGGAATCAGGTGTCGGTAGGTCCAGGCGGCATCGGCATTAGAGACGACGAGGTCGCTGTGGAGATCACGCCCCCCCTTTAATCTGACGCCGCGCACTGCGCCTTGCTCGACCAAAATTTCCTCAACTTCGGCATTGCACTCGATCTTTCCACCCTGTCCTTCAATCAATGACGCCATGCCTTTAACGATGCTGCCTGTACCCCCCATGGCAGACCAGACGCCAAAGCGCTGCTCGAGAAATGAAATCAGCGTGTAGACGCTGGTGACCGAAAATGGATTGCCGCCAATGAGTAGTGGGTGAAAGCTCATGGTCATGCGCAGCTGTGGGTCGCGAATGTAGCGCGACACTAACCGGTAGACGCTGCGATCACTGCGCAGCTTGATGAGCTGCGGCAGAAACTGGAACAGCGCGTTTAGCGAGTCAAAAGGCTTGTCGACTAGGCCCTCAAAGCCTACCTTGTAGCGCTCCTCGCTGGCCTTGAGGTAGCGCTCGTAACCTTCAGCGTCATCCGCGTTAAACGTCTTAATTTGTTCGATATTGCGCGCCTTGTCGCCGCAATAGTCAAAGATGCGGCCATCGTCAAAGCGCAGACGAAAGAACGGATCCATGGGTCGAAGGTCAACGTCGTCTGCGAAGGTTTTTCCGCACAGTGCCCACAGCTCTTCCAATAGGAAGGGTGCGGTAACGATGGTGGGGCCGGCATCGAAAGTGAAGCCATCCTGACGGTAGACATAAGCGCGGCCCCCGGGAGCATCCAGCTTTTCCAGCATGTGCACGCGATAACCCTTGGCGCCCAAACGGATCGCCGCAGCGAGACCGCCAAACCCCGTGCCAATCACCAATGCGGTGGGGCGAGAGTCCGTGGCGCCTAGGGTTTCGAAGGCAGACTGCGCAATATTCATAAAATAAAGACACTTAAGCTGTCACTTATATTTGACAGTGTAGCAGTGCGCCATCACCCGTGCACAGCTTTCTTTTTAGCCGGCGATGGCCTGTCTGGAGACCATATCGTGAAAAATATCGACAAAGGTCTGGGGGTGCTCTTCGTGACCTAAGTGCCCCAAGCGGGGTACCCGGAGCGTGCGGCAGTGTTGCAGCGCCGGCGCCACGGCCAGGCTACGTCTGGGTGGAATGGTTCGGTCGCCTTCGCAGCCCACCAGCCAGACGGTTGCATTGAGCTCGGGCAATCTATCGAGTAACGGCGGCAGGTCCCATCCCGCCATCATGCGCAGCGTGCCCGCGATATGGTCGGGGTCAGCGAGCAACGTGTCGTAGCATCGAGAGCTGAGTGCTGTCACGGTCGATCCCGTGTCGGAGAGCATCGATGCGGTCGCGCGCCAGCGCAGTGTCGGCGAGGCGAGTGCTTGAGGAAGCCAACGGCTCCTGGAGAGCCATCGGGCGGCGCTGCTGAAGAACGGTGCGGCCATCGCCCCGAAGGGCTGGAACGCGGCATTGATACACATCAGGCCGCGGACTCTGTGAGCCAACTCGAGCGCTAATTGCGCGGCAAGGGCTGAACCTGCCGAGTGTCCGATAATCCAATCGGGTGAGGCATTCAGCGCTTCGAGCAGTGCGCGTAAGTAGGTGGCGAAACGCCCTAATCCCACGCCTTCGGGCGGCAGCAGCGCGGTGAACCCTTGACCCGGCAAGTCGGGGCAGATCACACGGTAGTGCTCAGCCAGCCGGTGCGCCATACCCGAAAAAGAGTGGCTGGACGCACCCGCACCATGCAGCAGCAGTATGTCGGGCCCCGTCCCGGCAATCTGAACATGAAAGTCGATGTCGTGAACCCGAATGAACTGACTGGCGGACGCCAGTGGCCAGAAATCGGCGACTGCTGACCATCGCTGTTCGGGAGTCATAGTGTCGCTGCTCGAATCGTCCGGTTCAGCGTTTGGGCGTCGGCCTTGGGCAGGGCGATGTAGGCGCTGTTTAGCGTCTCGGCCAACTCTCTGGCGCGGGGCTGCGGGCGCTGCGCCGTGTCGATGACAAGGCCGGCTATGGCGCTTCGTGCCATCGCGCGTGCAGCGGCCAAGGCATCCCGTGTGCCCGCTTCACGATTTCTAACGCCGTCACGCGCTACATTCGCAGCGCCGTCGGTGAGTAACACGTAGTGGATGGTAAGGCCTTGTTTCGCGCCTCGCTGTGCGGTTTCCCGCGCGAGGTCGAGCGCAGCGGCCATGGGGGTTGCGCCTCCGCCGGGAAGGGCGGCGAGTACTTTTTTGGCGCGGACCAGAGAGCGCGTAGGTGGTAGCAGCAGTTCTGCGCTCTCGTCACGAAAGGCGATAAGCGCCACCTGGTCGCGACGCACATAGCAATCGGCCAGTAGGAGTTCTACCGCGCCCTTGGCTTCGGCGAGGCGCTGCAGTGCAGCTGAACCCGAGGCGTCCACCACAAACAGCGTGAGTGTTTCGCGACGCTGCTGAAAGCGGGTTAGGTGAATATCGTCGCGCCGAATTTCTAGGGCGCGTGCGCGGGGGCCGCGCTCTCGTTTGCGCAGTGGTTGCCAAGGTGCTGCCGCGCGCAAAGTTGCCAAAATATTGACTCGACCGCCTTTGCGGTGATCGCCGCGAAAAACACCCGTAGGGCGACCTCGATGCAGATGCCGGTGTTGAGCACCGGACGCCCCAGCACTACTTTGCCTGAGTCTTGCGGCCCGGGTCTGTATTTGCTCAAGAAGCCCTGGAGGTAGTGTTGCCATTGCGGCCTGCAACAGGCGATCTTCTTCGGGTGTTGGTTGATCGGGTCTGGGCGGCACCTGATCCTTATCGCCATCTTCCTGCGGTGGTGGCTCTTCTTGCTCGGTTTCGCTGAACTCGGGGAGTTGTTGCGCTTTCGGCAGTAGACACAGGCGCACGGCCAGAGAGATGTCCGCGTCGTCGGTCGAGGCTCTCCCCGCAATGGCTGCACAGGCACGCATGACTTTTAGACCCGCGATCAATGCCCGCGGCGACGCGATGCTGAGGGACACCCCAATGGCGCTCAATACGTGGTAATGCTCAGCGGATATCGCGACGCTTGGCAGAAGGGCTTTCGCCTGCGCGATATCTGCGGCATCAAACATTTCGTCCTCTGCGTCGTGAATCCCAATATTCTCTAGGTTCACCGTTACGCCCAGTCGATCAGCCAGTGCAGGATGCAAGCTTTCCTCGTCGGTGCCCTCGTCACTGGCGATAACGGTGATCCGCGCCATGGCATTGCCCGTGATGCCATCCCGCGCGATGCGCACTTGACCCTCATCAAGCGCGGTGCATACATGATGTACTGTATTGCGTGGCATGCGCTCCGCCATGGCAGCGATCACAATGCGCTCATCGCACTCTGCCAGCATGCCCATCTCAGCGATCGGCTTTCCATGCCGCAGTGTTGCGCTCAGATCGGTGCCGCCCAGCAGTCGCCCTTCCGGTACGGTTGCCGGCATTTTTCTTAAAACGGATTGCCCTGAGAGGTCTCGGACCCGCTCCAGCCAGTAATCTCTCACGGGGCCCGGAGGCGCCCGCAGATGCGCCCCGCCGAGGGTATGGCCGAGAAGGGCCAGCAATGCCGCCGCCCACTCCGCGTCGGCCCAAGGCGACGTATCAGCTGTTGTTGTCATGTCCGAATAGTTCAGACACAGCGCGTTCAACGCGGCTGTCAGCACTCGACTCGTCAAGGGGATCGCGTCTGAGGCGATGTCGCAACACCGACGTCGCTACGGTTTTTAGATGAGAGAGTGTGGCGACAGGTTTGCCCTGTAGCGCCGCCAGCGCCCGTGCACTGCGCACGAGCGTCAGCTCTCCCCGCAAGCCGTCTGTGCCCAACGAAAGGCAAAGGTGGGCGGCGGTTTCCAGTAGCTCTGCGGGGGTATCTATGTCATCGAGGCTCGCTCTGGCATGCTGTATTTTTCGGCGCAACGCGCTTTCTTTGCGCGCCCATTTTTTTCTGAAGGCGGCGCGGTCATGATCGAAGTCTTCCCGTTGGCGAATGATTTCAACGCGGGTGGAGACGTCTTTGGGGGTGCGGACATCGACCGAGAGGCCGAAGCGATCCTGAAGCTGAGGACGGAGTTCGCCTTCTTCCGGGTTGCCGCTACCTACCAATACAAAACGCGCGGGATGGCGAACGCTTAAGCCTTCCCGTTCCACCACGTTCTCTCCCGACGCCGCGACGTCGAGCAGCGCGTCGACGATGTGGTCTTCCAATAGATTGACCTCATCAACGTACAGAAAACCGCGATTGGCCTGTGCCAGCAGACCGGGTTGGAAGGCTTTTTCGCCATTCACCAGCGCGCGCTCGATATCCAGCGCGCCGACGACACGATCTTCGGTGGAGCCCAGCGGCAGGTCGACCACCGGTATGGTGACTGCACGCGTGGCGGGGGTTTCACTGGGCTTGCCGCAGTGGGTGCACAAGCCGGGACGCGGGGCAGTGGGGTCGCACTGATAGACGCAGTGATCGACAACATCGATAGTGGGTAGCATGGCGGCCAGCGCGCGAATAGTGGTGGATTTGCCGGTGCCGCGCTCACCCAGTACCAGTACCCCACCTACACCGGGATCGACTGCGGCGATCATCAGCGCCTGCTTCATGTCTTCCTGCCCGACGATCGCGGTAAATGGAAAAGCGATGCTCATCAATGCCCCCTATAACGTTCGGTTGGGTCGGTCGTTTTCCTCCGAGCGGTGAAGCCGGCCGCGCCCCCTCTTTGTTTGGGGGGGCTACCCCTTTTACTGTCATACAAACTATACTAATAAAATGTCAAATGTCATTGATGGTTATAACATGGCTAAGCCGCTGACGCCTGCTTTGGACGCGGAACAATTTGCCTTCCCGCTTGCCGGTGGGGTAACGCTTCGCGGCTATCGAGGGGAGGTCGCCGAGGGCCCCCCATTGGTGCTGATGCATAGTATCAACGCGGCGCCCAGTGCAATGGAAATGCGTCCGCTGTTCGAGTATTACCGCGATAAGCGGCCCGTCTGGGCGCCCGATTTGCCCGGATTCGGTTTATCAGACCGGCCCGACGTCCGCTATAACAGTAGCCTCTACGCCAGGTGGCTGGCGGAGTGGTTGGAGAGCCTGCCCGGGCCGGCCGATGTGGTGGCGTTGTCACTGACAGGCGAATTTGTGGCGCGCGCCATTTTGGAGCAAGGTGCCAAAGTGCGCAGTCTCAGTTTGATTTCGCCCACCGGCATGGGCATCCGCACACCACGGCCCTCATCCAATGGCTCGCCTATCGATCGTTTCTTGGGGTCACGTTGGGTGGGTCAACCCTTATTCCGCCTGTTAACCTGCCGGCCGAGCATCCGGTGGTTTTTGGGCCAGGCCTTTGTCGGCAGTACCCCGGAGTATTTGGTGCGGTACGCCTGCGAGACCACGCGACAACCGGGCGCCCACTTCGCCCCGCTCAAATTTCTGACGTTCAATTTGTTTACTGAACAGGCGATTTCCAGGCTCTACAGTCGCTTGAAAAATCGGTGCTTGGTGCTGTTTGACCGTGACCCGAATATTGGCTTTGAGCGATTGCCCGAATTAACCGACGTGCACAGTAACTGGGCGGCGAAACAGCTCTCTCCGAGCCTCGGCTTACCCCATTGGGAGCTGACGAGAGAGACGATTGCTGCACTGGAAGATTTTTGGGTGCCCCCTGGACGAGAAGCAATCGCTTCAGCCGATATCGCGGAGAACAGTGCGCGCCGCCAGTCGGCCTGAGAGTGTGGCCATCGGCACGCCGGGGCCCGGATGAACGCTGCCCCCAGACAGATACAATCCCTTCAGTCGACTTCTGGCGCCGGGGCGGGTGAAGCTCGACCAAATGCCGTGAGAGGATCCCCCATAGAGTGAACCACCGCTGGCGGGAAAGCGACCGTGCCAATCTGACGGGCTCGTGCTCACGCAATCGCTGTCGCGGAACGTCAAACTGAGGCCGCAGCGGTTTAACACCGCGAGCGCGTTGTCGCGGGTTCTGGCGACTTGATCGTTGTCCCATGTGTGTTGGTCGCCGTCCGCTGGGGCGTTGACCAGCATGAGCATGCGCTCTGAGCCATTAAGTGAGCGTTTCGGACCTCGGTCCTGCGCGCAGAGATAAACGGTTGGTTTTTGCGGAATGCGGCGATCGTGGAACAGCGTGTTGAACTCGCTGGGGTAATTGGATTCGAAGAAGACATTGTGGTGGTCGAGGTCAAAGCCGGAGCTGCTGCCCTTGATGCACCAAGTGAGCGCCGAGAGCCCACGCTTTTGTGCTGGTCTGGGTCTGGCTGCGCGCATGGCGGCGACGCCCAGTTGGCCAGTCGCCAACGCGTTGCTGTCGCCATTAAATACAACAACATCGGCAGGTAGCGTGGTGCCGTCCTCCAGACGGACCCCGGCGGCTCGGTTACCCTTAACCAGGATTTCGCTGACATGTGTGTCGAAATGAAGATCAGCGCCGAGGTTCCGCGCCAGCGCGGCCATGGCGGTAGCCAGACGATGCATACCGCCATCGACCAGCCACACTCCCTCCAGTTCGACATGGGCAATCAGCATCAGTGTCGCAGGCGTGCTCAGTGGGGAAGAGCCGACATAGGTCGCGTAACGCGCGAAGAGCTGCCGCAGGCGTTCGTCAGAGAAAAATGTTCCGAGGGCTCGCCACAAATTGGGCGAGGGGCTAGCGGCCACCAACGAGCTGGGGTGGTGTTGGCGGAGTACCCGACTCACCAGCGTCAGTGGGCTGGGTTTGGACACTTTCATAAAGGTATTGGAAAGCGTTTGATGGATTTTTGCGCTCTGGCTATAAAAGCGCTCGAAACCTCTCGCGTTCTCGCTCCCCGCGAAAGCTTCGATTGACTGCCGCGACTGGGTCAGGTCGGGATACAGATCCAGCACGCCGCCGTGGCTCCAGGCGTGTCGGGCAATGATCGGGCTTTGGAGCAGCGTGACATGTTCGTCAAGGCAGGTGCCGGCATCGACGAACAGCTGTTCAAAAATAGAGCGCATGGTAAGTACAGTGGGTCCGCCATCTACCAGCCGGTTATCAACCTCCCGCACGTGCATTTTGCCGCCGGGGGCTGATGCGCGCTCCAGCAGAGTGACCTTGAAGCCGGATCTGGCCAAATCGATGCTGGCCGCTAGGCCTCCAGCTCCAGCACCGACCACAATCGCATGTTTGGCGGTCATGCCACCCGCCATTTTCGGGTGACGGGACGGGTTACCGCGCGTTGGTGATAAATGATCAGCGTCAGTCCGACCACCAGTGGTATGGCCCAAAGTCCCGGCTGTAGCGCCAGTTCGGGTAGTAGCCGCACGGCCCCAAAAGCAAAAAAAGCGGTGTATACCGATATCCCTGCGCCAATCAAACATTTGATGTGTTCTTTGATGCGATCGCGCGGCAGGGGATTGGGTTTATAGATAAACCAGAGATTGGTCGCGACAGTGGCAAAACCCACCATGGAGAATCCCATCATGATCGGTTCAGATGCAGCAATGCCTCTCAACAGGCAGTTAGCGGAAGCCGCGGTCAGTAAGCATTGAGATAACAGGTTGTGCCAAACGCGATTGCGGTCATGGGCAGCGCCGTGGCGCATGCTCAGCCAACCCTGCCACGCAAGATTGATGGTGAGAGTGGCGAGATACAGCATCATCCAGCCAAAGATATTGGTAATCGCCCTTGGGTCCGAAAACACCGCATGATCTGCCAAGTGAGGATGGGTGCCCGTGGGGTCGTAGAGTGTAGTCAGGCTGATGCCCACCGCCGTGAAGCCAGTAGCGATCATCGACTGCACAAAGAGGGTGCCGGCCCGCCGATGAAGCGGTCCTCCTTTGCGTCCGGCAACCGGTATCCAGATAACAAACAGTCCCACCGATCCGGTAGCGATGTGTAAACCGACTAACCACTCAAACAGTGTGTGGCTCGACAGCATCAGACCACCCCTCCATACTGCGGGCACTCATCAGGAAGGCCAAAATGACTGCGTCGATCCCTTACATCCCTCCCAAGCCCCTGTCGCTTTGGTCGGTTGTCGCGCTGGCCCGCGTGCTGTGGAAGGGCGATGGTAATTTGCTCGAGCTGCTGCCCGCTGCGGCTTATCATTTCGACGTCGGCAACCTCGGCTACTCCCGGCGCTCGACGGTCCTCTTTAATGACCCCGACGCTGTGCGCGAGATCATGCGAGATGCCGACGGCGTGTTCCCGAAGAGCGATTTGATGGTGAATGCCCTGGAGCACCTCATCGGCGACAGTATTTTTGTGACGGATGGCGAGCGATGGAAGCGGCAGCGCGCCATGATTGACCCCGCTTTTTCGCACATGCGGATCAGTCACGCTTTTGCGGCCATGCA
>Ga0255769_10000273_pt1 | contig 61166 bp, 56 predicted proteins | sample 041ome_9_FD_179637 | JGI IMG/M metagenome (GOLD analysis project Ga0255769, IMG submission 179637) | Coastal salt marsh microbial communities from the Groves Creek Marsh, Skidaway Island, Georgia - 041413US metaG (version 2) | ecosystem: Environmental > Aquatic > Marine > Intertidal zone > Salt...
AGGTCAAAAGGTTAGCCCTTATCTGAAAAACAAGGGGTCGGCAGTTCGATTCTGCCTCTGGCCACAAAAAAATGAAGTTCGTAATTTTAAATCTCTTACAAGTTCTAGTAAATTCAAAAATATTTATAATTTTCTTATCTAGGATTAATTCTTTAGGTAAACTTTCAAAATATAATAAATCTGCTTCAAGCGTTTTTAAACAAAAGCTATTTTTAAAATATAGTTTTAGTCAAGGAGCTTGGATAGAAACAGGAACATATTTAGGAGAGACAACAAAGTACCTTTCAAAAATTGCTAGATATGTTTATTCAATAGAACCGAGCAAGAAATATTATGATGATGCAAAAGAAATGTTTTCAACAGAAAAAAATATTATATTAATAAAAGGGACTTCAGAAAATTGTCTAGAAAAAGTTATTAGCAAAATAAATACTGAAAGTGTTTCTTTTTGGCTTGATGGCCACTACTCAGGAGGTGACACTTTTGAAGGAAAAAATCATTCGCCTGTCTTAATTGAATTAGCAATAATCGAGAAATATCTAGTCAACTTTAAAAATGTAAATATTTTAATAGATGATTTTAGAATATTTAATGAGCACTATCCAAAATCTCATAAAGTAAACTATCCAAGTCAAAGTGAATTAATTAATTGGGCAAAGGGAAATAACCTAAAGTGGAAAGTTAAAAAAAACATTTTCATTGTGAATTCGATAAACCAAGCATGACCCTTATAAAACCACTTTCGTGATTTTATAATAATTGTATTTAAATACGCTAATTACTCTAATAAAGCGTTAAACAATGTGCGCATACTTAACTCAACTAAAGTAAAATGAACTTAGGTCAAATGGTTTGTCTCTGTCTGAAAAACAAGGGGTCGGCAGTTCGATTCTGCCTCTGGCCACAATTAAAATGAAATAAAAATTTTTAATAACCTGCATATTTTCATATTAATTTTATCAACTAAATTTGAGATGTTGAAATAAATAAAAATATTGATACTATAGAAAACAAATTTTTTAATTAAAAACTTAGTATTATAGTTTTAATAGTAGGCACTTTGATTTTAACAAAAGAATTAATAACAAATTTAAAAATTAAACCAGAAGGAATTTGCTATATTGGCGCTAATGAAGGTCAAGAATTACCTTTCATGATTAAATTTTTTCCCAACTCTACTATCCACTGCTTTGAACCACAAAAAAAACCTTTTAATTTATTAATGAGGAATTTTGGTGATATGAAAAATTTATACTTCTATAATTTTGCTTTAGGAAATAAAGATAAAAAAGTTTTTCTAAATACCAATAACAACAATAATAATATGAGCTCATCAATCTTAGAACCAAAGGAGCATCTTTTTTATCATAAAAAAGTTACATTTAGCGGCCAAGAAGAGATTGAGTTGAAACAGTACAGTAACCTTGGCATACATAACGTAAATTTTTTGAATATTGATGTACAAGGTTATGAGTTAGAAGTTTTAAAAGGTTTTGGAAAACTTGATGAAATAAAATATATAGCAACAGAAGTAAATAGAAAAGAAATGTACAAAGACTGTGTACAGGTAAATGATCTTGATAAATATCTAAAAAAGCACAACTTTATAAGAGTTAAGACTATTTGGTGGAAGTCAGTTATTCCTTGGGGTGATGCGTTTTATATAAAAAAAGATTTAATAACTAAAAAAAAGCTATTGATCTCTATACTAAAAAATAAAGTTCAGAGAATAAAAGGTTATTTTTGGTTTATATCTTTATTAATCAAATTTAATTTGATTAATAAAGACAAGCACATGTAAAAATTTTTATTTGGTAGCTTTATTACAAAACTGATTTAACTACCATAGTTTTATGATTTGTTGTTTATAGCCTAACTTATTCAACAATTTTAAAAAATAATTAAGAAAATAAGATAACGTGCAGATTTGAAACAAGATTTTATGAAAAAAATTATTTATCAAATATTTAAAAAACTTGGTTTTAGGTTAATAACAAATAAAAAAAATTCAGAAATTCAGAATCAAATTAATAACCTTAAAGAGAATAATGAAAAATTGAAATTTTTATTAAACATAGATCCAGCTAATCAAAAAAAATTACTAAAAAATTTTGAGTATAGTAAGTCTCAAATTTGCCAAGATTGGTTTGTGTTAGATTCTTTAGGGCTTAAAGAAAAAGGATATTTTGTAGAAATTGGTGCAGCTAGTGGTGTCGATTTATCAAATACATATCTTTTAGAAAAAAAATTTAATTGGAGTGGAATTTTGTGTGAGCCTTTGCCAGCCTGGCAAGACTCACTAAAAAGAAATAGAAATTGCATAATCGAAAATAGATGTGTTTTTATTCAATCAAATAAAATTATTGATTTTTTTGAAACAGAAGAAAAAGAATTCTCAACTATAGGTGATTTTTTATACGAAGATAAGCATAATATACGACGAAAAAAATTTAATAAAATTAAAAAAGAAACAATCAGTTTGAACGACTTACTTGACTTTCATAATGCTCCAAAAGAAATTGATTATCTTTCTATTGACACTGAAGGAAGTGAATATGAAATATTAAAAAATTTTAATTTTAAAAATTATTCGTTTAATGTAATAACTGTTGAACACAACAATACAAATCGAAAAAAATTACTAGACGATTTGTTATTGAGCAACGGCTACAAAAAAAAACTAGATCACTTGTCACAGTTTGAAAGCTGGTTTACAAAAGTAAATTAAGATTTGTATTTAAGTGAATTTTTTTTAGTTATAAAAAATTTTAAAAATGCCCTTTAATTTTTTATTTTTTTTACTGATTTGGATAAAGTTGTATTGAAAATATTTTCCTTAAATAATTTTTTGGCAAAAAAATTAAAACAATTGGAACAATCCTTTTAAGGTATTTAGATTGTTGTTTATATATTTTAAAAAAAGAATTGATTAATTTATATTTGTATCGAATTTTAAAAAAGAAATTTAAAGATTTTAAATCATATAAATGATTAATAGAAGCTATGTTGTCTTTGATAGTGTAACTTAAGAGATCATTATTTTTCCAGGTATTGTTCTTGGCTATAAACACATTTGTATCATTAGTAGCTTTCATATATGCGTAGAAAAACAATTCTTTATTTTTAAAAATATTTTTAACGTTAACTAAGTTTCTAGTTTCATTTTTATGTTCAATCTTGGAGATGTAGTCTTTTAAATCTAAATACTTGACTTTATCTGAATGCTTTAGTGCTCTATTAATAATATCATGATCTTGCCACCCCCATTGCCACATATATTCATTTAATCCGTTTATTTTCTTTATTAAATCTTTCTTAATTAAATAGTTTCCAGGATCATTAGAACTATAGTGAAAAATAACAAGATCATAATTTTCATAGTTTAATTTATTAAATTTTTCATAATCTAAAAGAACATCAGCGTCAATTTTGAGAATATACTCGCTCTCTGCAATATAAAATGCTAAATTATATGCCCTGTTGTGCCACCATATATATTCATTTTCAACTCTATAAATTTTAATTTTTGAATTAGTTTGCAAGTTTTTTTGAAGTAAATTTTCTGAACTCCAATCAATTATTATGTGTTCATTGATATTTAATAATTTATTTAAATTTGGAATAGTTTTATTTAGATGACCTTCACGATTCATACTACATGTAACAATTGAGATATTATTCATGATTAATTAAATTCCAATTTTCTGGATATAAATCTTTAGTATCATAATCTTCATATTTTGAATTTTTAAACCAATGTTTTGGCGCATAAATATTTTTTGAATTTGACAACCATGCTCCCCACCAACTAAAAGTACTGTTGGCAATTATATGATCATTACATTTCGACATTAATGATAGGTCTAAATACTTTATTCCTTTCGTAAAGTCTTCAGCAAAAAGAAAGTTCTTGTTACTAAAAATATGTTGTTTTTTACACCAATTTGTGTCGTCAGAAAAAATTAAAAAAGTTCTTTCATGGTCAAATCTGCTTATAGCTCTTCGATAGTAACTAATATTTAAAGAAGAATGATTTGGATTTGTTAAGTAGTCTCCTCTTCGTACATGTATGGAAACAGGGTTTACTAATCTGAGAAGTATACTTTTTGAACGCTTATCTATATTATCTTTAAATTGAAAATCAGACCTTATGATATCAGATACATTTTTAAAATATTTTTCAGATTGGAAGTATCCCAGAATGTCGAAATTGTTATGTTCTACAGAAAAAAAGTCAGGATCAAAGTGAAATTGTTTTTCTTTAATTAAATTGTCTGTTTCAATATATCCAATATTTTTTTGATTAACAGACTCCATTTTAAAACAATCAAATAGTAGATGATTTTGTCTAATTTTTGGATTAATAGTTTTAACGTACAGCTTATAAAGGGGTTTATATTTTTCTAATTTATAATATGATGGAGGAATTAAAAAATCCTTATTATTAGTTTTTGCTATGCCCCTTAAGGCAGCATATTTAAACATTTGATTTCCTAAGTCTCCTGGAGATGCAATAAAATTAAATCCAATCATAGGTTAATTTTAGCTCACGGTGCGACTTTGAATATATATTGAGGTTTTAATAATGTTTTTTATTTTGATGTGTATTTACATACAATCTTTAACCGATTACTAAAATTGTTTTATGAAGTTTTTAAATTTTTTAAAAAAGGTGCTGCAGAAGATTCTTTGGAAGATTGAAAAAATGCTAAAGTCTGAGCTCTATATGAGTAATTCTAGAACAAAAGTTGATCAGAAACCAGAAAAAGAGCTTTCAGCTGCTTACAATAATTTTATAAAAAATTTAACACTTAATCCAAAAGTGAAAAATGGTCTATTCAAAGGCCTGGTTTATCCAAGTGATAAATCATTTGGAAGCTCCCTGTATCCAAAGCTAATAGGTTCATACGAGTTAGAACTAGAAGAAGATTTGAATAACCTAATAAAAATTAGCTATAAAAATATTTTTATTATTGGATGCGCAGAAGGGTATTACTGTAATGGACTAGCTATGCAAATACCAAGAGCCCGTGTTTATTGTTTTGATATTTTACAAAATGCTATAAATTTTTGTAATGTGATGTCCGAGATTAACAATGTAAGTGAAACTGTTTTTAGTATTAATGAAAAATTTGACTCTGACAAATACAGTCCAAATAAAAATGAAAAAAATTTAATTTTATGTGATATTGAAGGTGCAGAGTTTGATCTATTCAATAAAGAAAATATTTTAAAGTACACCAATACTGATTTAATTATTGAATGCCATGATTTTTACCATGTTGGATTAACTGAACATCTTAAGAATTTATTCAAAACAACTCATCAGGTTAGTCACGTATTTTCTGTTGATGATTTATACAGACCAATGGTATATAAAAATAAAAACCTTGTTCCAGATGAATTAGATTACAACGAAAAATACAGATTATTTAAAGAATACAGGAAAGCACAAATGAGTTGGCTTATTTTAGTTTCAAATTAAATTATGAAGAAAGCGGTAGTTTTTTTAAAAGGTGGATTTGGAAATCAACTATTCCAACTATCTTTTGCAAATTACTTAAAAGAAAATGACTTTGAAGTAAGTTTGAACACAGATCTTTTAAAAGACAAAAATATCAAAACTAAAAGATCTTTAGTTATACCTTTAAGCTTTCATGATTTTGAAGAGGAAAGTATTTTTAATAAATTAATATTTAATCTATTTTTAAGATTAAATTCTAGCAACCTTTTTTCTAAAACTCCGCTAAAAAGCTTTATAGGTGACTATAGATATACCAAAAGTATTGAGAATCTAGATTCTGAATCAAAGTTATTTTTTAATGGATATTGGAAGCAAATTTATATTGCCCAATCTTCAAAAACATTTGTTTTAGAAGTTTTAAAAAACTTTCCTGAAATAGAAAAAAATTTACATGTTGATAATAAACAAGACAAGATATTAATACATGTTAGACGTAGAGATTTCGTTGATAACGGTTGGGAACTAAAGGTAAGTTATTACACTGATAGCCTCAAACTATTTAAACAGCAATATAGTTCAAAACCTTTTGACATTTTTACAGATGATCCTGAATGGGTTTCCAATCAAGAAATATTTAAAAATGCCTCTAATATATTTTCACAATCAAATTCAAATTTAGAAAAGAGTGAATTCGAAACTAATAAAGAGACTATTGACACTTTTTCAAAAATGATAAATTATAAACACTATATTGTAGGAAATAGTACATATGCCTTTTGGGCAGCATTCCTTGGCTCAGATGAAACTTCTTTTGTGACTATTCCAGAACCATGGTTTATAAATCATGACCATACTACATTAAAGTTGCCTTACTGGCATAGTATTGAAAATCGAAATTAGCTAATAAATAAAGTATTTCAAAAATAAATAAAATTTTTTAATCTAAAATTGTATAAGGAGTTAAAAATGAAAAATGCTTTAGTTTTAGGAGCGGGAGGATTTATTGGTAGCCATATGGTTACAAGGCTTAAAGATGAAGGCTATTATGTTGTGGGTGCTGATTTAAAATATCCAGAATTTTCCGAATCCAAGGCTGATAATTTTTATATATGTGATCTTTCTGATAAAGAGGAATTTACGAAATTTTTTACTATAGAAAAAAAATTTGATGAAATTTATCAATATGCAGCAGATATGGGAGGAGCTGGCTTCATTTTTACAGGAGACAATGATTCACAAATAATGCATAGTTCTGTTTCAATTAATTTAAATTTACTTTCAATAATTCAGTCGCAAGTAAAAAATATGAGTGATTTAAAAATATTTTATTCAAGTTCAGCGTGCATTTACCCACAAGAAATACAAGAATCAACAAACAATCCTGGCTTAAAAGAGTCAGATGCTTATCCAGCAAATCCAGATTCTGAGTACGGTTGGGAAAAATTATTTTCTGAAAGATTGTATTTAACTTATAACAAGAATTTTAATTTAAATATAAGAATAGCTAGGTTTCATAATATTTATGGGCCAGAAGGCACGTGGAAAGGTGGAAAAGAAAAAGTACCTGCTGCAATATGTAGAAAAGTTGCGCTAGCAAATGATGGCAGCAAAATTGAGGTCTGGGGAGACGGACAACAGACTAGATCTTTCCTATTTATAGATGATTGTATAGAAGCGACAAGAAGACTTATGAAATCTGATTATATGTTGCCAATAAATATTGGATCTGAAGAGATGGTTTCAATAAATGAATTAGTTGCTATTGTCTCTAACTCAGCCAAAAAACAAGTTTCAATCAAACACATTGATGGCCCATTAGGTGTAAGAGGTAGGAACTCAAATAACGAAACTATAAGAAATATCTTAGAGTGGGATTATGAATACACACTACAAAAAGGTATAGATAAAACTTATGAATGGATAGAAAGTCAAATTAAATTAAAAGCTTGAAAAAATATCTAATAATTTTGTCTGGTACTCCAAGAGGTGGAATTCAAACATGGAAAAGTTTAATCAAGTATGTAAAGAGCCCTTTAAATGCAGATTTAGCTCTGTTGTATGGTGACAAATTTAATATGCCTGATTTTTTGTTAGGCCAGGCAGAACATAATTGGATATTTGAAGAACCAAAAAATTGGAAAAATTTTTACATAGATAGATTTGAAGATCAAACTGCATTGAATTTTTTATTAAAAGGTGAAAAATATGGAATGGCTGGTGGAATAGATAATTTTTCAGGGTCTGGTGCAATTGTTAGTGGTTTTAAAATCATCATTAATGAAAGTTATTTAGACATAATTTCTAAATATAAATACATTATCCACAGTAGATTTGATCAATACTATGTTGATTACCACCCTGAATTTAATGGAGATAAAATATGGATTCCTAAAGGAGAAGATTACTTTGGAATTTTTGATCGTCACGCTGTTTTTCCTGCAAGTATGTCAGAGAAATACTTTAATATTGCAAGTTATTTGGGAGATAAAAAATCATACAAAAATTTTAGATATAAAGTATCGCCAGAATCAGTTTTTCTAGGAAATTTAGAATTTCACAATTTACAAAAAAGTATTGAAAGAGTTGACAGGTTCCAATTTACCTCATCCACAAAGCACGATACTACTAGATGGAGAAAAGCTATTTACAAGCTTCATTTAACTGGAGGTATTATGATTAAATACCCTGATGAATTTATTGAGTCTATAAAAAACTCGATTAATAAAAATGGGATGAACTATATTTTTAATCATCCAGTTTTATGCATGAATTATTACTATCTTTGCTTAAGAAGATATTTAGGAAAGATTAAAAAAAATATGAAAAAAATAATGACATGATTTTGAACAAGAATAAATATGTTCTATTTAATTTAATATTTTTTGGACCTTTTTTTCATATAGTTTATTTGTTAATTTCAGATAAAAAAAAAGCAACAGTTTTTTCTTTAATATATTTTTTCGTATTTGCTTATATTTCTATAAAAAAGAATTCAGATACTCATAGTGAAAAAAAATTATTTTTAATTAGTAATAAGAAAAAAATATTGATTGGGGTTTATTTTCTTTTTCTTATATTAGCAACACAAAATTATTTACTAGAGTATGAAATTATTGATTGGGATATAGGTTCATATATTGTTGCTTCTAATGAACTTCAAATTAACAATATTCCATATGCTACTCAGTGGGAATCCAAAGGACCCATTTTATTTTATATGTACAAATTTTTCTTAAACTTAGCATCCGGAAATTTGATTTATTTTAAAATAATAAGCGATTCAGTATTATTTTTGATAGCAATAGTTTTATTTAAGAAATCATTATCAATTACAAATAAAAATTTACTAATTTCTTTTACAGCAGTCTCTGTATTTATTTTATTTATGTCTCAACCATTCATGATTAGTTCTTACTCTGAAATTTATGCATTACTTTTTCTGTCCAGTTCTATATATTTATTTTTTTATACAAAGAATAAATATAAATATTTAATTTCTGGATTTTTGTTTTCTCTATCTACTCTTGTTAATCAAGGTACAATAATATTTTTACTTCCTTATTTAATTGATTTTTTACAAAATAAAGTTAAAAAAGTAAAATTTGTGTCATTTTTTACAGCTTTTACTTTACCGCACCTATTCTTTATTTGCCTATATTTTGTTAATGATTTATTTGAAGTATATTTAGCTACATTTATTTCAATACCCCTAGGCTATACTTCAGCTAATTACTCAAACCTATACGAATTATTTATCTTTTTCAAAAAATTTTTAGAATTTAACTCCAATATTTACTTAATTTTACTTTCTATATTTTTTATATCTTTTAGGAGTTTGCTTTTCTATCAAACTTTTCTTACTAACTTATTTAGGAATTCTGAAATTTACTTTATTATGGTATCTTTATTGTTTTACTTTATTGGATCACATAATTATTATCATCACTTAATATTTTTTATTTACTTTTTATCTTTATATATTGCAAGACTAAAGCATGATTATTTTTTTAATATGATGCTTTCTTTTGTATTATTTGGAACTATTTACCTTATGTCAACAATAGGGGTTTCGTCCTATAAAAATATAAATAGTCTCGATACTCTTTATGAAGAGTATCCTTTAAGACAGCTATCTGAAAAAATACAAAATGAAATTGAAGGAGAATATGAAATACTTGCTCTGGATTATAATTTAATTTTATATTATCTTGACAAACCAAATTTCTCTTATATTGCCCACGGGACAAATCTTGAAGAGCCTTATATTATTCAATCATTAGAAAATACAGGAATTATTACTACTAATTATTTGGATTATTTACAAAACTCTAAACCAAGTATTGTTATTTGTTCCCCTACAATGATAATTAGAGGGGAGCCGACTCAGAGAAAATTTCTATGTAATCTTGACCACTACCCAGAATATTATCAATTAGATACACAGGATTATTTTCGTCAAAATTTAAATTTTTATTTTGACCCCTATAAAGAAATAAATGTTTTTCTCTTAAAATAAAAAACTATTTCAAAAAAAAAATTATTTAGCAATAGAATAGAAGTTGATGTTTACAAAATTTAAAAATATATATTCCGACATTATGTATGTTTCGAGAATTACAAAAGTTAAAAAGAAAAAGATTAGAATAATAATAACCGTTATCTTGGCTAATTTAGTTGCAGCAGTAGATATAGGATTAATTCTGGTATTTTCTGCAGTAATTACAGGATCTTTTCAGTCAGAGAATATATTAAGTTTTGTCGTTGAAATTTTTATAAATTATAAGTTTCTTATACCTTTGTTGGTTGTTTTTAGATTTGTATTTACTTATGCACAAACTATAAATATGAAAACTCTTGAATTAGAAATTCATAAAAACTTGAGAGTACATCTACTAAAAGAGGTTTTTGATAAAAGTAATTATTCTATTTCTGATGCCTATTTTTATGTAAATGAATTATCTGGCCATATTACATTCTTTTATACTGCGGTTGCTGCATTTTTTATGAGTATTATACAAATATTTATTTATGGGTATTATTTAATAGATTCAAACTTGACTGTAATGTTCTATTTTTTGGGCGGAATTGTTGTACTCTACTTCCCTTTAGTAAAAATAATTCAGAAATCAAGAAAGTTTACTGATAAAAGTTATTGGATGAATTTATCTTTAAGTAGAGAAATTGAAAAAATTGTTGAAAATATGTTTTTAATAAAAATTTTACATAAAGATAAAGAAGAAATTGAAAATTTTGATTTAACAGTAAAAAATATCAATTTAATTGATATAAAAAATATTATATGGAAGTCATTTAGTGGATATCTACCAACATTTTTGACTATGTTTGTTCTTAGTATTTTGTTAAGTTTTGAAAATATAATTAAAGCTTTGACTTTAGATTTTATTGGAGTAACCCTTAGATTATTTCAACAATTAGGGGCGTTTTCTTCTCATATAAATAACTTACTAAATTCCCAAATTCATTTAAAGCATTTTTCTAATTTAGATAAAAATAGAGTCTTAATGAATAAAGGAATTTATGCCAACAATCTGGAAAAAGAACAAGGTCTTTCTGTAAAAATAGAAAATTTAAATTTTAAATATTTCAACAGTGATGATTACATCTTTAAAAATATAGATTGTGAATTTAAACTGAATGAGCATACTCTCATAACAGGAGCTAACGGATCTGGTAAAAGTACTCTTTTAGGCTTAATAGCTGGTGTCTTAAATCCATCTAGTGGAAAAGTTATTACATCTTCATCTAAATTTGGATACATAGGTGCAACACCATTTATATTTAACGACTCACTCAAAAAAAATCTATTATATGGAAACGAATTAGAAATAAATGACGATCAGCTTGTACAAAAGATGAAAGAATTTGATTTGTTCAAAGAAGTATCGAGTTACAATTTAGAAAGGACAGTTAGCAATAAAACCCTTTCATCCGGTCAGATGCAAAAAATAGCTTTTATTAGGGCTTTATTAAGTGGTGTTGATATCTTACTTCTTGATGAATCTACTTCTAATCTTGATGAAAAAACAAAGAATTTTATATTCGAAATTTTAAAAAATGAAAAAATTACAATAATCAATTCGACTCATGATCCAGCAATGTTTCAAGACGCAAATAATCACTTCAAAATTGAAATAATAAATGAGGAAAGAAAATTAATTTTTGAGTAAGCTTTTGTAAAGCTTGTTTTCACTTTCTAAATAAGACCTTAAAGAGAATTTTTCCTGTATTTTTTTTATGGCTTCTTCGCTTAAAGAGTTTAATAAATCATCTTTATTTTTTATAGTTTCTAAAATTGACAATAATTCACCATCGTTAGTATCAAAAATAATCCCATCTTTATAGTTATCAATAACTTCATCAACTCCAATAAATCTATTTGATAACACAACACATCCTAATGACATTGCTTCTAATAAAACTTTAGGATTACCTTCAAAGTTAGAAGGTAATACAAAAAATTTAAAATTAGCTAAATATTTAAATAAATCAGTATTATTCATTGGTTCTAAAAATGTAATATCTGTTTGATATTTTTTAGAAATAAATGATAGTTTATCTTGAAGTGATCCTTTTCCTACAATATTTAATTTAAATTCAGACTTACCCAGTTCTTTGATTAAGTAGCTAAAATTTTTCTGGTTTTCCAACCTGCCCACTGCAACTACTTCATTTTTTCTTTTTTCGATTTTTTTAAATAAAGACTGTTCAGCTACCCAATTCGGCATTACTAAAATTTTGCTTTTTTTAGATATGAAATGCTTAGTTAAAAAAGTTTTATCAGCTTGAGTTGTAACAGTATACTTATCAGAAATTAATAAAGCTATTTGGGTCATTAAAAAATAAAAAATTTTTTTTAAAAAAGTTTTTTTATTTTTTATTGCAAATGACATTGCGTCATAACCTGTTCTTACCAGAAGAGGACATTTGTATTTTAATTTTATACCTATACCTACCCAAAAACCTAGAAGTTGATTTGTTTTTACAATATTTGGAGTATTAATTAGATGTTTGATTTTATTAATTACAAAAATGCTTTTTAAAAATTTAAGAATTTTAAAGTTCGATTTTTTTATATACATATAAATTGGTATGACTGTTGCATCATTTAGCATATCAGTAAATTGCAAATCTCTTTTGTCACCAAATGTTATGAAAGTGAATGAATAATTGTATTTTCTTGAGAGTTCATTATACAAAGCAAGCTCTCTTTGTATAATTCCTGCATTTTTCCAATCAACTAATGAAACTTCAAACGTTAAAATCACAACAATATTCACTAAATTAATATTAATAACATTAAAAAAAAAAAATTAGTACATTGATATATAGTGAAAAAAATACTTGTTATACATAATAAATACCGTCACTTGGGAGGAGAAGATACTGCCGTTCAAAATGAGATAGAATATTTGCAACAATTTTATAATGTAAATTTATTAAGTTTTGACAATAACCTTGGATTAAAGAGCTACATTAAACAACTTTTTTATTTCTTTACAAATAACAATAGAGAAAGTGTAAAAAAATTAAATCAAGCTATTTTAGATTTTAATCCGGACATTGTTTATGTTCACAATACCTGGTTCAAAGCATCATTAGGTATTTTTGATTACTTAGAAGAGAAAAATATAAAAACTTATATTAAAATTCACAATTTTAGATATAGCTGCACCGGGAAAATATTAAGTAGAGATCATTTAAATAATAATAAATTTTGCTCTGCCTGTGGCTATAAAGGTAAAAAAATGAAAATATTCAATAAATATTTTCCTGAATCATACTTAAAATCTATATTTGTTTATATTTATGGGAAAAAATATATCAAAATTTTGAAAAATAATTTTTTCCATCTTTTTGTTTTGACAAATTTCCAAAAAAATAATTTAATTGGTCTTGGAATTAAAAAAGATAGAATTGTAGTGGTTCCAAATCAAATTAAATTTCATAATTCTCAAATAAAACCTACAGAAGAAAAATACTTGTTATATGCTGGAAGGATTTCAAAAGAAAAAGGTGTTGATGAAATGCTAGAGTCATTTTTAAGTGCTCAAATGTTTAGTATTAAATTTAAAATTATTGGTGAAGGGCCTTCATTAGAATATTTAAAAGCAAAGTATCAAACAAATAAAAATATTGAATTTTTGGGCCCACTGTCAAATACTTCAGTTATTAATTTGATTAAAAAATCAAAAGCTGTTGTATCTTCGACAAAACTTTTTGAAGGTCAGCCCACCCTTTTATGTGAAGCTAGCAGTTTGGGTATTCCTTCTATATTCCCTAACACAGGAGGTATTAAAGAATTTTTTCCTAAAGATTACCAATTAATGTTTGAGCAGTTCAACTATTTAGACTTACAAGAAAAATTGTTACAAATCCAAAATAACAAATATTTTGCAAACATAGGTTTAGAAAATAAAAAATATTTAAAAAAATATTTAGAGAATAATACTTCAATTCAAAAATTTGAAGAGAATTTTAATGGAAAATAATAAAAACTTAATTTCGGTACTAGTCAGTACATATAACAATGAAAATACTATTGAGAAAAGTATTAAAAGTATTATGAATCAAACCTATAACAATATTGAAATATTAATAAATGATGATGGTTCTAATGATAGTACATATGAAATTTGTAAAAAATTAGCTGAAGATAATAAAATTATTCGACTTTTTAAAAACAAACAAAATTTAGGGTTAACAAAGTCTCTGAATATTTTAATAAATAATTCTTCAGGTGAATTTATAGCAAGGACGGATGCAGATGATTTTAACGAACCGAATAGGCTAGAAAAACAACTCTATTTCTTAAAATATAAAAATTTAGATGCATGTACAACTCGAGCTTATAAGTTAAATACTAAAAATAAAGTTCCTGGTATTTCATTTTATATTCCAAGAAAATTATTAATAAAATTTAAAAACCCTTTTATTCACGGAACATTATTGATTAAAAGAGAAGTTTTAGAAAAATTAAATAATTATGATGAAAATTTTTATTACGCCCAAGATTACAAACTTATGAAAGACCTAATAGATAAAAATTTCAAAATTTCGATTCTAAATTCTCAATTATATTTTTTAAATATGGATAACAATATATCAACTTTGTTCAAAGATAAACAAAATTACTATGCTGATTGCGTAAGAAAAAATAAAATTCCGAGTTAAATTAAAATGAAAATTTATTTAAACAATCCAAAAGAATCTTGGGTAGTGGACAGATTTTGTAACGAATGGGGTTTATATAATCAGGCTATTACTACAGAAAAAATTAAAAATGCAGATATTATTTGGTTAATATCTCCTTGGACTTGGAAAAAAATCAAGAAGAGAAGTTTGAAAAATAAGAAAGTATTGTGCACAATTCACCATATCGATTTTAAAAAGTTTAATGAAACCGAAAAAAAAGACTTTTTAAAAAGGGATGAATATGTAGACGCTTATCATGCAATCTCAGAAAAAACAAAATTTCAGCTTGAGAAAATTACAGAAAAGCCAATATTTGTAATTCCATTTTGGGTAAATCAAAATATTTTTTTTGAAATAAAAGATAAAAATGAGATTAGAAAGAAATATAACATTTCGAACAAGGATTTTTTGATTGGATCATTTCAAAGGGACACAGAAGGTTTGGATTTAATATCTCCAAAGCTTTCCAAAGGTCCAGATCAATTTATTGAAGTTATAAAAAAATTAAAGAAGACTAACAAAAATGTATCAGTTCTTCTGACTGGTAAAAGGCGACAATATATTATTAATCAATTAAATAACTTAGGTATTAAATTTTACTATTTTGAAATGGTAACCTTTGAAGAATTAAACGAACTTTATAATTCACTTGATTTATATGTTGTTGCGTCAAGAGTTGAAGGAGGTCCACAGGCAATCTTCGAATGTGCAATTACAAAAACTCCAATAATTTCAACAGATGTTGGGTTTGCAACAAAAATTTTGCCTAAGGAATCTATCTTTAGCTTAAAGAAAGATTTTAACCCCTCTCCAAATATTGACATTGCCTACAAAAACGTTCAAAGCTATATTACACCAAATTGGTTTTCGAAATATGTTGAATTATTTGAAGGCCTAATATGAAAATAAGTATTGGAACTAAAATAAAACAAGGTCCTTGGGGCGGTGGGAACCTGTTTGCCCTAAATCTTAAAAATTATCTAATCAACAAAGGGCATAAAGTTGTTCATAATTTACAAGAAGACGATATAGATATAATTTTAATGACAGAGCCTAGAAAAACATCTGAATCTTCAGCGTTTACTAATTATGATATTGAAAAATATCTCACATTTAAAAACAGAGATTGTTTAGTTATTCATAGGATTAATGAATGTGACGAAAGAAAAATGACAAACTATGTAAATAAATATTTACTTAACGCCAATAAGGTAGCCGATGGCACAATTTATGTTAGTAGTTGGATTAAGCAAATATTTCATGAACAGGGGATAAATAAACAAAACAACTTTGTAGTTTTAGCAGGGGCGAATAAAGAAATATTTAATAGAAGTGGATATAAAAAGTGGGATAAATTAGAGAAGTTAAGAATAGTAACACATCACTGGGGAGCTAATATGAATAAAGGATTCTCAATTTACAAACAACTAGATAATCTTCTAGATGATGATGAATGGAACTCAAAAATAGAGTTTAAATTTATTGGCAATATTCCAAAAGATATTAAATTTAACAATACTCAAACAATACAACCTTTGGCAGGGTTAGAGTTAGCAAAGGAGTTGAAAAAATCTCATGTTTATTTAACAGCCTCAATTAATGAGCCTTCCGGCAATCATCATATTGAAGGAGCCCAGTGTGGTTTGCCGCTACTTTTTATTAATAGCGGAGGAATACCTGAATACTGTGATGGTTACGGAATTAAATTCGATCAAAACAATTTTTTTGATAAATTAAAGTTAATGTATCAAAATTATGACTACTTTCTTGATAAAGTAAATAAATACCCCCGAGATTCAGATAAAATGTCTAAAGAATTTTTAAATATATTTGAAAAACTACTAGTTACCAAAGATGATTTAATTAAAAAACGTAAATTAAATTATCAAGCAAGTAAATTATCGAAGTTAGTTTATGAATTACAAAATAGGTTTTAGAATTAAGAAAATGAATAACGCAAAATTAAAAAGTTTTAAAACAAATTTTTATAAAGTACTTTCTTATTTTTCTTTAATCATAATTGCATTTAATTTAATTTTTGCACGTTCATTTGTTGGTATTACTTTGTTTGGGTTTCGTATAGGCGAACTAGAAATAGCAGCAGGTTTATTTATAAGTCTAATGTTTGTTGTTTCTTTTAGAAAATTTCCTTTCTCATTCTCAAAAGATTTTGACAACATATTCAGGTTAATAATAATTTCTTTTATTATTGTTGTTGTATTAACTGGTTCAAGTATTTTAAACACATATGCTTTTAAATCTAGCTCATATATTTGGTCTGTTAGTTTTATTTTTGTCGGTGTATTAATTCATAAATTTATTGGTGAAAATATAAATAAGCTATCACCATTATTTTTCACCACCCCCTTTATTGTTTATATTATGTCATCAGGGAACTACCCAAATTTTGTTATGCAATTTTTTATAGATTATTCAGATAAATTTCAATTTTTAAAGGCTTCGGATATTTTAATAGCTTTTTTAGCATCATATTTTTTATTGAAGTCATCTAAAGTTAATCGTGATTTTATAGTAATTTGTTTTTTCATTTACGGATCCCTTTTTCTTCCAGTATTAATGAAGTTAAGCAGAGGATCTTTTTTAGGACTTATTTTATTTTTGTTAATTGAAGGATTTTATTTGAAAGAATATTTCAAAAACGAAAAAATAAAAACTTCAATACTAGCTTGTATTTCAATTTTACTTTTTTCTTTATCTACATTTAGAATTACCGATGCCGAGATTACTAACGAGAGTATAACACCGCAAACAATTGTCAATAATGTTGAAGAGATTACCAAAGACAAAAATACAAGTGAGGCTTTTTTATCTTTTTATATAAATGAATATGGTTATTTAGATTCTTGGGATGCAACTACTTCTTGGAGGCTTGACATTTGGCAAGATGTCATAACTGATATGTATAAAGAGGATATTCTTCTTACAGGATATGGGTATAAAAGCATATTGCCACAAATGCTTGACCCAACAGCTCCTGGTAGGTTGGGTCGAGATGGTTTAAATGAACATGTTCATAATTATTTAGTTTCAATAATTTCAAGGGGGGGTTTTTTACAATTTATTTTATTTACATTACTACATTTATGTATTGTGAGAATATGGCGTAGATCAAGTGGAAATTTTAATATTTTAGCATTTGTTATACCATTGATGTTTGTTTCATTGTTGGACATTTCTATGGATGGAGTTCAGTTTCCTTTAATATATTATTCGACATTAGGTTATCAAATAAGTAAAGTAAATAATTAATTCTCAATTAGAATGCTTTATACAACTATTATAAAACTATGAAAAAAGCTCTTATAACTGGCATAACCGGCCAAGACGGTTATTACTTATCAAAATTTCTAATAGAAAAAGGTTACGAGATACACGGAACAATTCGTAGGTCTTCATCAATAAATACTGAAAGGATTGATGGTTTGATTTCTGATTACCAAAAAGAAGGAAAATTAAATCTCTACTATTCAGATTTAATAGATTCTTCGTCACTCTATTCTTTGATAAATAAAATACAACCAGATGAAGTTTACAATCTTGCTGCTCAATCTCATGTTTCAGTATCTTTTAAAAACCCAATTTACAGCACACAAACTGCAACAGTTGGAACACTCTCTTTACTTGAGGCTATTAGAAATGTAGATAAAGGCATAAAATTTTACCAAGCATCTTCATCAGAAATGTATGGTGGAAAAAATAAAGAATTACTCAATGAAGAATCACTTTTAGATCCAAAAAGTCCATATGCAGCTGCAAAGGTTTTTAGTCATAATTTATCTAAAATTTACAGAGAATCTTATGGAATGTTCTGTGTAAATGGAATATTATTTAATCATGAATCACCCCTCAGAGGAGAAACCTTTGTAACAAGAAAAATTACGAGAGCTGTAGGTAGGATAAAAAAAGGACTACAAACTAAATTAACTCTTGGAAACCTCAATGCTTCAAGAGACTGGGGTTTTGCTGGTGATTATGTTGAAGGGATGTGGATGATGATGCAGCATTCCTCCCCTGAAGATTGGGTGCTAGCAACTGGTAATTCTATTACTGTAAAAGAATTTTTACAGTTAGCTTTTAGTTATTATGATCTAGATTATAAGGATTATGTAATAACATCTGAAAAGTATTACAGACCAAATGAAGTTGACTATTTGCTTGGAGATGCATCAAAAGCATCTAAAAAGCTAGGTTGGAAGCCTAAGACAGATATCAATAATCTTGTAAAATTGATGGTTGAAGAGGATACTTTACTTGCAGAAAGAGAAAAGGTGCTTATTGAAAATAACTTATTAAAACCAACATGGGAACATCCAGCGGTATAGGTATTTTAAATACGTAAAGAAGAGTAATTTTTTAGAAACCAATCATAAGTTTTTAACAAGCCATCATCAAGACTAATTTGAGGAGACCAACCAATTGAGTTTATTTTTGTGCTATCTAAAAGTTTTCTTGGGTTTCCATCTGGTTTACTTTTATCAAAAATAATTTTCCCTGTATAATTAACAACTTCTTTAATTTTGTAAGCCAGTTCTTTAATTGTAACCTCTTCTCCACTCCCAACGTTTATTAAATCATCATCAATTTCTTTATCAATTATGTATTCTATTGAATTTGCTAAATCTTCTACATGAAGAAATTCCCTTTTAGGATTACCAGATCCCCATACATTAAAATTTAAATCATTATCTAATTTAGCTCTATGCATTCTAAAAAACAATCCTGGTATAACATGACTATTTGTTTCGGAGAAAAAATCATTAGGGCCATATAAATTTGTTGGCATTAAGTTAATTATTTTATGACCATATTGTTTAGAGATGCTTCTTCCAATTTCAATTGCTGAAATTTTTGCTAAAGCGTATGGAGAATTAGTAGGTTCCAATTCTCCTGTCATAAAAGATTTTTCACTAATAGGGTTTTTTGCATTTAAAGGGTAAATACAGCTACTTCCCAAATTAATAATCTTTATATTTGGATTGTTTATACATGCCTCCAAAATATTCATATTTATTTTTAAATTATCCAAGATGAACTCAGTTCTTAATGTATTGTTAGCAAGTATCCCTCCTACCTTGGCGGCTGCATTGATTATTACATCAGGATTTACGGAATCTATTAATTTTTTAGTATCTTTGAAATTAAAAAGATTTGTATCACTTCTACTTGAACTAAATACACTCTCCACTTTGCTAGATTTTTCCAAAATTTTCACTAAAGAAGATCCAACCATTCCTGAAGATCCAAAAATTAAAACTTTATTTTTTTTCATATTTCGTTTCATTTTCTATTGTATTCGCTTATTATAATTAGATTACATGAAGCACGATCTTCCATATTTATTAAATTTGCCACCATTTACATATAGAGGTATAAACTTCGATGATAAATCTTTAATTTTTAAAATTTTATTTATAATTAAAGGAAAAATACTTAGTTTTATAATTAATAAATTTGAAAAGAAAACTTTTTGTAGTTTAATAAATATTTTTTACCGTTCCGAAGGTAATATTTCATATCTTAATAATTACTATCAAAAAACTATTAGTAATATTGGAACTGTCTTTTATCCAAATAAAAGGATTCTCAGGGTAATCAACCATGACGAATTTTATAATAGAATATATAAAACCTATTGTTTACATTATATTGAATTTGATGAGAATGATTTAATTGTTGATTGTGGTGCAAACGTTGGAGAACTATTCAGTTCTCTAACGTACTTTGATAAAAGAGTAAAATATATAGGCATTGAGCCAGATTTAAATACCTTTGAATGTTTAAATTTAAATATAGAAAATGCAAAAAATACTTCATTTAATGTTGCACTGTCAAACAACCAACAAGAAAAACAATTTTTCTTTGACAATTATGGAGGTAATAGCTCTTTAGAAAAATTTGGAGATGTACAGTCAACAATTTTAACTACTAAGACTTTAGATTCTTTTGGATTAAAAGAGGATATTAAATTATTTAAAATAGATGCTGAAGGTCATGAGTTAGAAGCATTAGAAGGTGCGAAAAATTCATTAAATATAATAGAATATATTACGGTTGATTTTGGGTTTGAAAAAGGTGAAAATCAGGATTCAACAATTGTTGAAGTTAATAACTTTTTAATTAAAAATAATTTTGAACTTTACAAATTCAGCGAATATAGATTAGTTGGATTGTATAAGAATAAGTTGAAGTAACTATTTATGAATTCTTACTGGATTGATAATTTATATGAGGAAATTAGGATTTACTTAGATTCTTTAAAAAGTAAAGACAATGAATATCACTTTTTTCCTTCGTTAAATGGAGCAACTAAAGTTGGTAAAAAACTTTCACTAGGATTTAGTTGTTATGCATTGAAATTAGCTTTCATAATTAAACATTCACCTGATTACAAAGATGATAATTATGATGGATGGTCAAGCTATTTAAATTCTTTTCAAACAACACATATTGATTTTCCTGTGAATTCATATATTGATCCGAATTATCTTCACTATTCAAAAAAAAATAATTTTCAAAAAATGCCAAAGCAAATTGCTAAATCCACTTTAAATCTTATAGGGTTTCAAAAATATGAAACTAAAAACGATTACATTCATAAATCTATAAGAGCTGAAACTAAGCAGGCTATATCAACTTTATATCAAATTGGAAAAAAGAATGATCAAGAGTATTTAGATTTTCCTAGAGAAAGGAAAGAATTAGAAAGTTTTCTAAATTCTTATAATTGGGATAAGCCATGGGATGCTGGTGCACAGTTTTCAGGACTTTGTGTTTTTTCATCAACACAATTGAATAAAAATAATCCCACTCAAAAATTTCTTTTCAGCTATATTTCAAAAGTAGTAAATCCTGATAACGGATTATATTATTCAAATAAAAAACCTTCTTCAAGGGAGTCTATAAATGGTGCTATGAAGGTTATCACAGGTCTTGACTGGCTAGAAGCCCCAATACATTATCCAGAAAAACTAATCGATTATTGCTTAGCAAACAATCCTGAACAGTCTGGTTGTGACTTAGTTGATTATATTTATGTTCTTTTTAGATGCTCTAATCAAACTAATTATAAGAAAAAAGAAATTATAGAGAATCTTACAAGTTTGTTACCTCAAATAAAAAGGCATCATGAACCCGGAAAAGGCTTTTCTTATTTTATTGGTAAAAGCCAAACGCATTATTATGGCTTACAAGTTACAAGAGGACTAAATGAGTCAGACATTCATGGAACATTACTATTTATGTGGGCTTTATCTATGATCTTTAATCTATCTGAGAACAAAAGATTTCAGTTAAATGTAATTAAGCCTTAAATTTTTAAATCTATGTATTTTTCTTTGTATCCTTTTATGTAATCATAAAGGTTTCTCTTGATATGTTGTTTTAGTCCAAAAGCATCATATCCAAACTGATTTTTTTCTAGTTTTTCAAGTTTATTCTGAATATATTTTGGATGATTTTCAATTTTACACCTTAATACATGTTTTTTATATTTTTCTCCAATCATTTCAAACCATGCATCAAAGGCTTCCTCAGGAGTCCCCCCTCCTCGATCTCCCCAATTGTTAAACTCTCTAAACCATGCTCTTGCAAATCTAGCACGATCCTCTGCAATGATTTCTTTTGTTCTGAATACAGAATCATATTGCCAAATGGGAATTTTTGCCATAGGAGTATTACTAGGTAAGATTCTCTTATTATTTAATGTAGGCAAGCATAAATCTCCTCCACCATTTTGAATGATATTTGGAAAATTTCTTTTGTTTAAAGCTATGCATATAACAGTTTTTATATGAAACCTATCAGGTGTAAAGAATTGGTACTGTGGAAACGATACCGCAGGAGAGTTATTATTTGCTTCAAGAATATTTCTAATGTTACTAATATCTTTTTCATGAAAAAAATAATCTAAATCCATCCTTATAACCCAGTCCCCTTTAGATTTCTCGAAACCTTCTTGATATGTCTCGCCTATTAAATTAAATTTAAATTCATTAGGCCACTTTTCACCAACTACGATAACTTCGTCTGCAATATCTTCATAGCATTGCAGAGCCTCTTTCCAAGCATCGTTTCTTTTTTCTGGATTAGTCATGCTGGTAAAAATTGAAAGTTTCATTTTAAAAGTATATAGGCTCTCTAAACTTTTTACTGTTCATATAGAATCTTATCCTATCCTTGGTCCCATGCCCATAGTGCCTAACACTTAGAAAAGGATAGTCGTATTGTTCATGAGATCCTGTTTTAAAAAAAGTTTCATTTTTAATACTTGCTGTCCCAACAATTTTACTAATTACACTCATAAGGCTTTGGTCATGACGAGTTTCAATAAAATTATTACTTTGAATTTTATTGTCAAGGTTATCAGTTATTAAGTTAATGTCATCATTTATTGTATTTTTGAATAAATTAAGAAATTCTTTTGTATGTTGATTTTTTTTAAAAATTAAATAACCTCCCATAAATTGGACTGTATTTGCAATTTCACTGCTCAATTCAAAATCAAAATAGTCAAATATTTCTTTTTTTGTCCAGTGATGTTCTATGTGTTCTTTTTTACCTTCAATTCGAAATGTACCAAACTCTGAACTATTTAAGATATCCAAATATTCATAAAATCGTTTTTTTGCATAATAGTTGAATGATGATCCAGCATCACAATAAACAATTATGTCATTCTCAGAGGCTAGATTTATTTCTTTTTCAATAATATGGTGTTTCCAAAGCCAGTACCCTCCACCTCTCTTTTCTTTTAAAATTTTTGAGTATTTTTTTAAAAAGTTATTATCTAAATCTCTTGGAGTATAAATTTTAGCTTTTTCAAATAAGCCTGATTTATTTGCAAGTTTAGTAATGTGTTTTGAAGATATTGTGTATTTTCTACTATCAGAGTAGGTACAAAAATTAATTTTGTTCTTTTTCATAATAAAAATTATACAGCCATTAACTTTTTGCACCTTTAGAATTGAATTGATAAGGATTTTATAAAATATGTTCAACTTTGTTTATTGTCTTGATGAAAACTACAATAAGCAATGCCTTAGTTCCATTTTTTCAATTTTAGAAAATGCTACGTTTGAGTGCGCTTTTTACATTATTCATCAAGACCCAAAATCTTTTTATCCAATCAATAAAATAATTTTAGAACATAATTATTTAAAGAGTATTGAGTTAATTAAGTTCGAACACCCATATAAAAATTTTTTAGGCTTAAATAAAACTCATGTAACAGAAGCAACTTACTATAGACTTTTTCTATCAGAACTTCTTCCTGACGATTTAGATTATGTAATTTATATAGATCCTGATGTAATATGTTTAAATAAATTTTCAAAAAAAATTAAACAAATCGAAACCACTTTAAGTAAAACTAATTTTTCATTAGCTGCTTTAACAGAAGATATTGAAGAGATGAATGGTAATGGAGCTCAGAGATTGAAGTTAAAAAATCAAAAATATTTTAATGCCGGTGTTCTTTTTATAGAATTAGCATCTTGGAGAAAAAACCAAATTCTTGAACATTTTAAAAATATATTAAACAAAGAAGAGAAGAAAATATTACTACATGATCAAGATGTAATGAATTTATTCTTTGATGGGCAGTATTTAGAAATAGGAAATAAGTTTAATTTCACAGTTCCTGGTAGTGGAAAAGGATATTTAAGAAAAATCAAAAAAAACAACATAAATGATGTAATCTTTATACACTTTTCAGGAAATAAAAAACCATGGAACTCCAAAGGAGTGTTTAGTGAGTCAAGCGAATTCTATAGATCTAATTTTGAAAAATTATTCAGAAAAAAATATCACATTGATGACAGAAATAGTTTAAAGACTTTGAAATTTTTGATAAAAGTTTTGAAAAAAGGAAGCATTAGAGATTTAAAATTTCCTTTTCACTACGTGTATTACTGCATTAGAAGTATTTTAAAAATGTAATCAATATGTTATATATAAATTCACTAGATTCCGGAGAAGTATTGAGTAGTTACAATTTTGCTCGAAAATCAGATTTTGTATTTTCTGAGATAATATCTCGTAAACAGTTTGAAGAACTTGATAAGTCAAATCTTAAAATAATTTATGCTGATCAAAATAAAATATTTTATAAAGCGACAAAGTTTGAAATTCAAAATAACCAAATTGTTTTTTGTAATACTTATTTTGTTAAAAATTTTTTTAAGTTGATTAATCAAATACCAAATTTAAAAAATATCCAATTAATTACACACCAAACTGACCTACCTATAAATAAAAAATTATTTAATCTTAAACCAGAAGCTGTATCAAAATGGTATTCAATAAATGTTGATTATCATCACCCCGATTTAATACCAATACCTATTGGGTTGTCTAATGAATATTCACCTAAAAATGTATTTAAAAAAGATTACGAATCTTTAAATTTTATTAATTTGGATGAGAAGGAAGACAAAATTTATGTTAACTTTCAAAAAAATACTCGATTTATAAGTAGATCTATTTTAGAAAAAAATATTAAAAACTTAGATTTAGTTAAATTTGATAAACCAGACTTAACTATTAATCAATACTTAAACAAAATTAATTCATACAGGTATGTTCTATGTCCTAGAGGAAATGGAATAGATACACATAGAATTTGGGAGACTTTATATGCTGGCTCCATTCCAATATTAGAAGAAGAAATGACTTATCAAACTTGTGATGGACTACCAGTAATATTCGTAAAAAATTTCAACGAATTAAATGATACTTTTTTAAATTTAATTGATCAAAATTTAAATTTATTAAATTTTTCTAATGAAAAACTCACTGTATCGTATTGGTTAAATCAAATAAACTTAAATGTAAATAAAAACAAAGCAAAAAATTCAAAAAAAAATTTAGTAATTGAAGATGAAATAGATTTTATTAAATCTATAAATCAATATAAAAGAAGGATAGCGGCAGAAGGTAAGATTAAAAAAATTACTACTTTAAATAGACGAATATTTCAGAAATTTCTAGATCTATACTTTGGTAAAATACAATAATGAATCAGTTCTGGGAAGATAAGCTAGCATCAGGATATTATGATCAAATAACTCTTGATGGGATAAAGAATAATCGTGGACTAAGAGCGTGTTGGCATAATTATACAAATTTAAAAATTTCAAAAAATATTGACAATAATAGTAGACATTTAGACTATGCATGTGGCTCCGGAACTCTAATTGGCAACTACCTTCTATCAGATTCAATTGGAGTTGATATATCTCAAAATCAAATAGATTATGCTAGAAACAAATATTCTAAAGGTAAGTTTTTTAATATAAATGAATTTGATTTTTCTTTATATGAAAATTATTTTGACACGATTTCAGTTGCAGGATTAATTGAGTTTGTTGAGTTTGATGACACAATAGATTTGATAAATAGGCTTACATTTATTTTAAAACCTGGAGGACAGCTACTAATTACAACTCCAAACTTTAAATTACCTATGCTTTTTTTAGTAACAATTCAAAATTTCTTTGGAAAATATTCTTATAGAGACACTCATATAAACAAACTTACAACTAGAAAAATGAAAAATTTGTTAAAAAGTACATATTTTGAGGAATATGAAGTAAGTAATTATATGAATGTTGCAGTTTTTTTCTCAATTTTTAATTTAAAATCTTCAACAAAATTAATGAAAACCATAGACTATTTTTTTAGTCAATATTTTGGCTTTATGATTTTTGCTAAATTAAAAAAATAAATAATATTAATTACTCAATTTTGGATACAATTATAAAGTGAAAAAATTTTCAATAATACTTCCAACTCTAAATGAATCTCAAAACTTAAGTTTTTTAATTCCACAGATATTTGAAACTTTAAATAAAAGCAATTCAAATTTTACATTTGAAATAATTGTCATAGATGATAATTCTGAAGACGATACTAAGGAAGTTATAGAGGAATTAAAAAAAGATTATCTTGATCTAAAATTTGTAATTAGAAAGAATGATAGATCATTGAGCATGTCAATTCTTGAAGCTATTCGTCTTTCAAAAAATGATTATGTCATCTGGCTAGATGCTGATGGGTCGATGCCAGCTGCAACATTATCCGTATTAATAAATGAACAACTAAAGGCGGAAAATAATGTCATTATTGGCTCAAGATTTATTGAAGGCGGTGGATACAAGGGGATGTCAAATGATAAAAATAAAAATATATTTAGTGCAATATTAAACGTATCAAGGTCGAAAGACTCTGTATTGGGCTTGATACTTTCTTTAATTTTTAATAAGGTTTTAACCATTCTTTTACCAACTGGTGTTAAAGATATTACTAGTGGCTTTATAAGCATAGATAGAAATTTAATAAGTGATGAAGTTTTTAAGGACAGAGTTTATGGAGAGTATTTTATTTATTTAGTTACAGACCTTATTAAGAAAAAAATCGTAATAAAAGAAATTGGTTATGTTTGTGGAACCAGATATTTTGGTGAATCAAAAACTGCTCCAAATATTTTCAAACTTATAAAAAGAGGAGTACCATACTTAAAAGCAAGTTATATTTGTAGAAAAGAATTGTATGGAAATAAAAGATAAAGAAGGAAATCTTCTTGCTTCATATATAAAAAGTGAGAAAAATATTATTTCAAAAAATTTTCATACAAGTAATGATCAAGAACTTCAAGTAGCAAGTTTTAATTTAAAAAAAGGGGAGGAAATAATCCGTCATTACCATCCTGCTAATTTAAGAAAAATTAAAACAACTTCTGAAGTAATAGTTTTAAAAAAAGGTACTTTAAATATAGATATTTATGACAAAAACCAAAACTATGTTGATAGTTTTGAATTGAAAGATGGAGATATTGGCATACTTATTTCTGGAGGTCATGGCCTTCATGCAAGTAATGATTGTGAGTTTATTGAGGTAAAACAAGGTCCATATGATGAAGCAACAGATAAAATCAGATTTTAATTTTATACCTGTTTTTGAACCTTTTATAAGCCTGTCTGATAACTTGAGTGTTTTAAAGTCATTAATTAAAAAAAATATTTCAGGAAGCTCCTCCCCGGTAAAAAAATTTGAAGACCAGTTTTCAAAATTTCATAGCAGAAATTACGGAATTGGAGTCACCAATGGAAGTGTAGCACTTGACTTAGCATTTGCTTCTCTAGATCTTGAAGAGGGAGATGAGGTAATACTTCCCTCCCATACTATAATTTCATGTCTTGCAAGCATTGTAAGAAATAATGGAACACCAGTATTTTGTGATGTAAATTCAGACACTTGGAATATGACATTGGATGATGTTAAAAAAGTAACTACAAAAAATACAAAAGCAGTTCTTATGGTTCATACTTTTGGCCTACCTGCAGATGCAATTAATATTTCTAATTTTTGTAATGAAAATAATATTTATTTAATTGAGGATGCTGCAGAGGCGCATGGTCAAACGTTTCAAAATGAAAGGTGTGGAAGTTTTGGAGACATTTCAACATTTAGTTTCTATGCAAATAAACATGTTACAACTGGCGAAGGAGGAATGGTTTTGACAGATTCAGAAAATTTATTTAAAAAAATTTCTCAAATGAAAAATTTAGACTTTACTCAAAAAAGGTTCCAACACAATAACTTGTATTGGAATTATAGATTAGGTGGATTGCAGGCATCTTTAGGACTCTCTCAACTTAAAAAACTCGATAAGATTATTGAAATTAAGAAAAAACAGGGAAGAATTTACTTTGATTTGCTCAAAAAACACAATAACCTATTTAAACTCCAGTCAAGTCGAGTAAATGATTCAGAAAATCATTATTGGGTTTTTGGAGTATTACTGAAAAAAGAAAACATAAGAGACACTGTAATAGATAATTTATTGAAAAAGGGTATTGAAACTCGGCCTTTTTTCTACCCTTTGCACTTACAAAATGCATTACCTCAAAAATTTAGAAACAAAAGCGTAGATTTAAAAATTTCTGAAAACCTAGGTAATAATGGTTTGTATATTCCACTTGGAAGACACATTAATTTTTCTAAACAAAAGTTTATTGTTGAGACTTTAATTGAAACAGTTAAAGAGTCTTATAGTTAATATATTCTTTTTCTTCTACAATTCCAGATTTATAAAATATATTAATTTTATTCTTTACGTCAAATCTTAAATCATTTGTAACATAAACTTGTCTTGCAAGTTCAATAAACTTCTCATTAAAGATTTTATCTTTTTCAAAAATCCTAATTTCATCTTCAATCTTCCAAAGCTTTTGATTTATTTCTAATAGTTCATCAAAAAAGGATTGATATTTGTTTGGATCAGCATTTCTTAATGCCTCAGCCTTACTTGATAGAATTAACTTTTCATGAGCAATATTTTTAAGCTTGTCTTTATCTTTTATTTTCTTTGACTTGATTTCTAATATTGATAATTTATCTAACAATTCTCCACAAGATACAGTAATGTCAATTTTCATAATCAACAACTTTCCAATTCTTTTTCAACTTAAGACTAGAACCTCTTATATGATGATAGTAAAGTTTAGCATTTGTATCTATTCGATCAATTAAGTGAATAAAGCTACTATTTACACAATGTATTTCATTTACTTTATTAGCAACAAGTCTGTATAAGAATATGTTATTAAATATATCAGTGTCTTTATTGACGAATATAGAGTTGGTTTTATCTATATTCAAATTGTAAGTTTCGTTTGAAGCTTCACAGTGAATTAATTTTTTATTTTTACTTTTATCTATCTTAAATTCTTTATAAAGGTGATTTTTCAATTCTAATTCAGATTTGTGATCTGTAGGTAAATTGAAATATTTATAAGAATAGCTGTATGGAAGTTTCACTTGTTTATAAAAAGCTTTATAAAAAGGTATTTTAAAAATTAAATTATTGTAATTTTTCCATCCTATTTTTAAAACAGGTAAATTATATTTATTTGATGTTTTTTCAACAAAATTATCTAATCTATTAATCCTTTCAATTTTATTTGATAAAATTTCAACTTTATGATTATCTTTATATAAATAAAAAGCATGTGATTTAAATTTTTCATCAACAATAAGATAGATTTTTTCAAGGCGATCTGAGAAATAATTTACGAGCCCATTGCAAATTATTAAATCACCTAATCCCAAATGGTGATAGATGATTATTTCAGGGTAATTTAAATTTTTTAAATTTTGTAAATACATTAAAACAATTATAAAATATTTAAATCGTTAAAATTAAAATAGAAATAAATGACAAGCAATCCATCCGTCTCGGTAATAATCCCTTCGTTCAATAGGTTTGAATTTCTCAGAAGAGCTATTAAAAGTGTTGAAGCACAAACCTACAATAACTATGAAATTATTGTTATAAACGATGGGTCTAGTGATAAAAAATACGATAAAAAAAATTTTTCAAAGGAAATTAAGTTAATTAATTTATCAAAAAATCAGAAACAAATTCATGGCTTTGGCCCTGGTTCAATAAGAAATTTTGGATTAGATAATGCTGAAGGAGATTTTGTAGCATTTTTAGATGATGATGACTTTTGGTTTCCCAAAAAGCTTGAAGTTCAAATTCATAAAATGTTAAAAGCAAAAACTTTTATGTCCAACAGTGATGCATTAATTGGTAATGGTCCATATGATAAAACAAAAAAATATCCTTCTTTTCTTTATGAATTTTATTATAAAAAAAATAAAGAGATTAATTATGGAAAATCTTATAAGTATTATTTCAAAAAGTTTGAATATCCCGAATTTTGGGACTACAAATTTGTACGAAGGTCGAATCCAATTATCACATCTTCTGTCGTTGTTAAGAGAGATATAATCAATAAAATTGGTGGATTTAGAAACCTACCATTGGCTGCAGATCTGGATTGTTGGAGGGGGTTGCTCCAATTTACAAATTCAGCTTTTATAAGTGAGCCATTAATTTATTATGATAATTTTCACGGTAGTGGAAGAAACTATTCAAAATAAATTATATCCCAACAATATTTGAAAGTTTTTTTTCGAAAACTTCTTTTGAATATTCTTTTTGTATTAATTTATAACCCTCTTCACCTACTTTATTTAATACTGCAGGATTGTTGTATAGGTCATTTATTTTTTGTATCCAACCATTTAACGAATTATCACTGGCAAAAAAAATATTTATCATATCATGAAAATTACTTTTGTCCCAAAATCCTGAAGTTCTAGATATCAACACAGGTGTTTTAAGAGCCATAGCTTGAAGGGTTACACTTTGACCAGAGGGCTGAAAGCTCTCAATAAGTGGAATAATAACTAGTTTTGACTTTGAGTAAATTGATTTTAATTCTGAGTCTGAAATTTTTTGATTACCCCAACTACCTTTGATAAATTCAACATTGTTATATTTAAAATCTTCTTCTTCTAAATGTTTTGAAATTATAGTAAATTTAATTTCTTTGAAATAATTTGCAAGTTTAGCAACTTTGTCAAACTCTCTATTGCTATCATTTCCTACGAACAATATGCCATCTCTCTCAAGTTTGCGTTGATTAAACCAGAAATAATTATCAACATAGAAAGGTATATGATTTATTTTTTCTTCTGATCCAAAAAATTTTATTGCAAGAGTAGACTCGCCTTCTCCCAAAAATATAAAGTTATTAACTAATTTATAAGATTGCTTCATTATGAATTTTTTTATAATGTTGATTTTAGATAGATCTACTTCCTGGATCATATTCATTGCAAAAACAGTCACATTCAATTTTTTTCTTTTGAACTTTCTGCAAACCAATAATGGTAGTAATGAAAATAATAATCTATCATTTGACAAAATAAGGTAGTCGATACTCATTATTACTTTTAAATTTTTTACACTGGTCATTTGTGAAAAAAAGATTGGAAGTTTGGTTATTTTAATTAAAATTTTTTCAAATAAAGTAAAAATTTTTGAACTTGATTTTTCATACTCTAGTATTTCTACTTTTCCATATTTATTCAAAAAATAGTGGTATCCATAAAACATTTCTTCTGGATAATCTTTATTTAAAAGACGCTCTTTTCGTCCATAAATATATCCATATGCAATTTTCATGTTAAATACCAATATTAATATAAATTTTTAACTGAAAGTGTTTTAAATTTTTAAAATGAATTAAATAAATTGATTAACCTTTTTGAAAATATTTCATATGTTAAATTATCCCTGACAAACTCATTGGGACTGTATGAATCTAGTGTTTTGTAAAAATTGTAGAATTTATTTTCAAATTCAAATTCGTTATTTACTATTACTCCGCACATATCATCATTCCAACTTGAAACACTGCTTCCACTTAATTTATAATCACCATAAATATTAATTTTTTTGTTCCAAACAAAAAGTGGTAGGTTTTGCAACATCATTTCTTGAACTGCAAACCCTTGTGACTCAGTGCCACAAAGCAACACTCCAAATTTACATGATAGTGCATATTTTTTTAGTTCACTATCTTTATAGCTTCCATGTCTGATTAGCTTATATTTGATTAAGTTTTTGTCAAAAAAATTTTTGACAAAGTCAAGTTCATATTCATTTCTTTTTTTAAAGTATATTAATGCAGTATCATTTCTTTGATTATGTGTTGAACTTATATTCTTATCACTCTCAATACCACTTGGTGCAACTAATACATTCTGCGGTTTTATATCAAGGTTCATCTCATGAACTAAATTTGTGTATCCGTATTGTGATGCAACTAAAATTTTTAAATTATTGTGTTTGTTTGTTAATTCTATGAGTTTTTTTGTAGACTCCAAATCCATGAGGGGTCCTACTATAATTTTTTGTTTATTATTAATTTTTAAAATTCGTGTAAGCGTATCTTTTCCAAAGTTATCAAACTGAACTAAGTAGCTATTGTTGTAAACATGTTTGTTGTAAACAAAATTATTATTTTTAGGTAATTTTAGTAAATGATTGATTCTTTTTTGTGGTCCAGAGAATATTAGATTTGAATTAACAGGAATATTAAACTTATAGCAAAAATTTAGATACGGTTTAACTAATTTTGAATACTTAAGCTGTTTAGTTAGAAATATTCTTTTTCTATTAAAGTAACTTTGATTGTAATAAATATTTATCATTTTAAAAGAGAATTCAAAACTGTATATAAAAAATTAAGTCTATTTTTTATTATAAATATTCGTAGAGTGAAAATTATTCTTAACAAATCTTTAAGTGCATTTAATCTGTAATTATATGAAATTAGATAATAGTTATCATAAATTTCTTTATAGATAGAGTGAAAATATTTTGACTCAGTATTGGCTGCTCCCATAACTGACCACGGTTTAAACTTTCCAGAGTAGTGAAGTAAGATAATAGAACTTAGTTGATCTTTTTGAATTCTAAAATTGTTCCCCTTGTCCATCTCAACTTGAAAATTTAAACTACTATTGAGTTCGCTGTAATCACCATCAAAATAAGAATTCAATACATCTTGATCCCAATAAATAATTTTTTCACTTATGCTGTTCATAGTTTTAAAAAGCTGATTAGTAATTTTATCTTCTTTCCATTTTTTAATATTTATAATCATAACGCCAGCATTAAAGTATTTTTTTGATTTTAATTGCATTACTTTCTCGGCATGGCCTCTTAAGCTTGTTTCAGTTTTTGCAGAAATGGTAAATCCTGATTCATTTAATTTATCAATTTCTTGATTGAATAATTTAATTGGGTTATTAATAAAAATTATATCTGAATCTAAATAAATTAAAATTTCCTCATTTTTAAAGTATTCGTCTAAATTTAACCTGTAGTATGTTGCTTCAGAGACATGAGAGTAATTTAAATTAGGATAATAAACATCCCTTAATTTTTTTTGTAAAATTTTAATACTTCCTAAATTTTTATGGTTCAATATTTTTTCAGGTATATTCTGAAATTTATTTGGATCATTGTGTATTACAAATATTTTTATTTTTTCATCAACATTCTCCAGCAGAGAATAAATTGAACAAGCAGATTGTTTATTATAATTTTCGTCGAGACAATACACAAAAGTTAACATATCTCTTTTAATTTTAATGATTAATATATTTTTGCTTTAATGTAATTATGATTAAAATATGAAAATTATTTCTTATAACTTAAAGATTACGTTATTAATAGCATTTCTAGTTACATTATTATTTAAACCTACTTGGTTATTCAACAATGGAACTCTTGAGGACGAAGTGGACGACCTGTCGTACTGGCTTCATGCAGCAACATTAGCATTTGATTACGATATTGACTATTTAGATGATTTTGATCTATCTAATGATACTATTAATCCGATTACAAATGCTCCCTATCACGCTCCAGGCGCAGGGTACCTATCTGCACCTTTTGTTTTCTTGTTTTCTTATTTAGATGAAGGAAATATAATTCGAAGTAATCCGGTAAAAACGTTTTCATATGCAGGATTTTTTGCTGCGACACTGTTTTATTGTTATTTTGGTTTATATTATATAAATAATATTGAAACTAATATTAATAAATTTAATAAAAGATTAGTTTTAATAATTACGCTATTAAGCACACTGGTCCATTTTGTTGCAACAAGGTTTCTTATGTCGCACGTTGTAGAATTTTTTTTAGTTAGTTTATTGGTTTACTTGTTTGAAAAAAATAACAATCATGATTTTAGCAAAGACATTTACAAAATATTTATTTTGTATTTTTTACTATCAATAACAAGACCATCAACTTTTGTTATTTCATTATTCTTTTTTCTAATATATAAAGTCAGATTTAAATATAAAAATTTTTTAATTCCAAAGCTATCGAGTTTTGTTATTGTACTGTCTTATTTGTATTTATATATCTCAAATACCTTATATAAGGAAAACTCAATTGGTTTAAATTTATCTACTAATAACACAACAAGTGGTTATTTATCTTATTTTAATATAGAAAGAGTATTTGATGGGTTGTTAAGCATTCCGAATATATTATTTTCACCATCTATGGGAATATTATGGAGTACCCCAGTAATATTTTTTGGAATAATAACCTTTTTAAAAAAGAATAATAATCCTCACATTAGAAATAGTTTTGCATGGGTTTACATACTATCTTTTTTCTTAATTTTATTTATTTGGCAAGGAAATGAAGTTTCTTATGGGCAAAGACTATTAATAGGTTTGATACCATTTATGTCAGCAAGACTAATTAAACTTTCAAACAAAATTTTCTACAGGAGGTCAATGGTTTTTAGTTGTTTGATAACATACATTGGATATTTATATTTTTATTCTTCCCAAAATCTAACTTTAAAAGAGGGTAAAAACTTATATGGGCATGTAACAAAGTGGTCCGCCGAGGATTATTATATAAATTTAATTTATGAAATATTTAATATTGAAAATATTTTTTCATTATTATCTAGAACTATTTATTCAACCAATTTTTTTAAATTTACAAGTTTTGATAAGATCAGTAACTTTGTAAATAATTATTTTGTTTTAAGTTCTGAAAAAATTTCACGTTTAGAAAGTTACGTTTCTGATTATAGTGAGATTAGTACTGGTTATTTTTTTCTAGTGACAAGTTTAATATTACTATTTAGCTACCTCGTTGCTAATCTTAGTAATCGTTAAAAATTTTTTTATTTTTGAGAAAATAGAGATATTTATTATCGTTAACAAAAAATAAAGTAAGTTCACAATCGGAGGCAACCTTAATTGTTCCCCAAAAGGGTTTACTAAGCTATATCCTTCGTTAATTTTATTAATACAATCTTGCTTATTTGTAATTTCTTTAGTTCTTCCATCATTGGAGATTAAATTAAGAGGGTTTTCTTCGCTAATTAATTTGGTTTTTTTACTATTAATAATTTCATAGCTAATACTTTCAGAGTATAAATTATGGTTACAAATTGTAATAGGCTTGTTACAAGGACTCTCTCTTTCAAAGAATGCATCCGTGATTATACATAGATTTGTAAAAGATGATTTATCTTGAAGGTAGAAATTTAAATTATTGTTTTCAACTTTAGGAAAGCCAATAACAAATATAGAAGTTAAAAATACAAGAACTCCAAAAAATTTTATTAGAATTTGTTTTTTATCAAATAATTTTGAAAATAATAATAAAAAAGTAATAGTAAGTAAAAAAGAATAATAATGGGATTTTAAAGTATCGCCTTTATTAGGATCAAAATTATTGCTAGGAAATCCGAAGGCGTTCATTAGCAAAATTGTCATTCCTATGAAGGGTGCAATATAATAAACTCTAAATTTTTTATCTTTAAGTACATTCCAAATCAAAATTAAATAGAGAATTATTGTAAAAAAGACACCAGCATATTCTCTAGAATATAAATTAATAAAACTGCCAGTACTTACCTGTAATCTACTATAAGAAAAATATGATTTATCACTTTTAAATGATAAATTAAAATAATCTCCAAAGGTGTCAAATAGTGTAATTCCAATAAAAGAATTATTGTGATAGCCAAAAATAGGAAAATAATAAAAATCCCATTTGTTTAAATGATATAAAAATTCTACAGATGCTCTATTGTTATAGTCATCGGGATTTAAAGCATTATGGTCGAAAATGTGAATATTGTTTAATTGATAATTCTCAAAATACAAAATACCAAAAATAAAACAAAAAATTATTAAAATTAAAAAGATTTCTTTCTTTAAATAACTTAATTTTCTTACATACATTAAAAATAAAAAAACTGAAACCATTCCGAATATAGACCCTTTTGCCTGAAGAATTAAACTAAGGGGAATAAAAGTAAAAATAAGAGAATAAATATTTTTCTTTTTTAAATATTCATCAAAATTCAAAATTACCCAAGGGAGAAACGCAAATGCTAATATTTCTGGCTTCATCCAAATTCGCATGATAATTGTTGCCGGAAAAAAATTGATAATAGACATTGCTAAAAATGCAGAATTTTTTGTGATGTTGTTTTTAATAATAATTAAGTAAGTGCCTAAAAGACCTAACAAATACAGTATAAAATTTGTAAGTTGAATACTTGAATTTAAAATGCTGTAAATATTTAAATCAGAAATTAAGTTTGACTTTAAAAATATAAAAAAAGAAACTAAATAATAGTAAAGATGACCATGTCCATGACCTGTTTTGTTTGTAGTATTAAAATTGAAGTCTAAATATGTTGAATAAGTATAGAAGTCAGGACTAAAGCCAGAAGAATAGTAAAGTTCAGTTAATACAAAAGAACTTACTAGTGACAAAACAAAAATAATCTTATATATGTTTAATGACTTTAAAATTCTCATGAACCTACTAAATTTATTTTATCAATTTATTTTTTTCTTAACTTTTGTAATTATAGTGATTGGATATATAGATTATTCTTAATATGAAACTAAAACAATGAAAATTTATAAAGAAAATTTAAACTACGAAGAGTCAATAAAATTAGCTCAAATTGAAGGTAGTTATTGCAGTAAAGTGATTTTTCATGCTTATTGGAACGGTAAGCTTTCACTTCTTCACTTTGTATCAGTATTTAGTTGTTATTACTTTAACGTTCGTAAAAATAAAAACTTTGAAATTATTCTATGGGTGAACAATTCACCTGTTAATAAATTTTTTAAAAGAATCAATGAATTTGCAACTATTAAAGAATTTAACCAAAAAGAAGAAATCAAAGGTACAATTTTTGAAAGAGAAATAGATTTTATAAATCAGGACAAACTTACACATCAAGCAAATTTAATTAGATCAATTCTGCTGTACAATTACGGCGGATGCTGGTTTGATTTAGATGTATTTTTCTTAAGATCATTTGAACCTTTATTCTATAAATTTAAAGATGAAATTTGTTTATATCGATGGGGGGAAGAAAACTATCCAAACAATGCTATATATTTTTCTTTAGAAAAAAAATCAAAAAAATATGAAAAAAATTTAGAGTACATAATTAGTAAAAATAAAGGTTGGGGATTCCAGCAAGCAAATCTAACTTTTGATACACCTTTAGATTTTCTTATACTTCCTTGTGAGTGGTTTGATGGAGCATGGATAGACAATCCTTATTCAATTACATGGGATAATTTTTTTAAAAAAACAAATTCAAAAATAAATTTAGGAAATTTTTTTACTGGAGCATTCACCTTTCATTGGCATAATAGATGGGATACAAAAGTACATAGAAAAAGCCCTTTTATGCAATTATTTAATTTAATTTATAGTGATTATCATAAAAATGATATAGAAAAAATTAATAATTAATTCCTTATCACTTTTTCTAAATACCTTATAATTTAGTTTAGGGGATATTAAATTTGAAAAACTTTTTGTTGCTTTTCAGCCTAATTTTATTAAATTTTGTAGTATTTTATGTTCAGGAAGATCTCAGTATTCGTCAGTTGATTGAAGATGATTTTAGAAATTTTGAATTTTTAAAAAGTGCTAGTAATTTTATTGGTTATGCTTTAATTTCATCTGTTATATCTTTTACAACATTAAGTTTAAAATTATTTTTTAAACCTTTTATAGAAATCTATTTATTGTATTTTCGTAGATATTCGTTCTATTTTTTTATAAACTTAATATCTATTTCATCAATCTATATAGTTTTTAGAGTTTATGGATATTCTAGACTTATACTTATTTTTTACCTTTTGATTTCTTCAATACTACTTTATTTCTCGGATAGATAGAAAAACAACAGTTATCTATAGGCTGTCTTAAAAAATCCTCTTTCAACAATTTTCACATCTTGCTTTGACATAGTGCAATTTAATTTAGCCCAACACTGATCACCTTCTGTTGGAATGACCCAATCTCCAATAGATTTTTTAAAAGTAGTACCCTCATAAACTTCTTCAACATTTTCTGGATTAAACAATCTCAGCTCTTTTCCATAAAGTAAAGACTCATAAGAGTGAAGTCTTACAACAAGAAAAACAGACAAGAAAATTAAACCGTATTTCAATGTATTAGAAAAATTAATTTTTTGAACATTGTGAAATAGACCAATCAATGAAACACTAACTAGGCATACTCCTATTGCATATCTAGGAATTGGTCCATAAAAAAGTAAATATACAAAATTAAATAAAACATAGGAAATTGATATAAATAAAACTTGCAAATTTAATTTGCTTTTAGACAGTACAAGTTTACTTATGAAAAATATAGCTAATATAGAAATGATAAAATTTTTCAATACTTGACCACGATATTCAAAAGTGTCTTTAGCTACTTTTCTTATCCATTCATTAAATGGAGTACCCAAATCATAATTTTTACTAGCCAGCTTTGTATAGTATTCTACCTCTGCAGTTGATCCAGGGATATACCAATCAAAATCGCCAAAACATGTTAAATCAACAGGATAAATTAAACAACTTGTAGTCAATACAGATTTAGTAAACCAGATTAATGCAATTACTAATGTGGGGAGGCCCAAAAATAAAATAGTAGAAAACTTAAAAACTTTGCCGATCATAAGTTGCAAAATAAGAACTAAAAAAAGAATAAATATAAGAACTCCCGATACTTTAATTTGGTATACAAAAAAAACAATTAACGATAGAGTTACAATTTCAAACTTTGAAATATTTTTGTCTACAAGCTTTTTAAGAATGACTAAAGTTAAGAACCAAAACAAAATGCCCACAGTTGTGTCTTGTTTTGAAACACCTTGTATGTAAATGAATCCATTTCTACCCCCTCCATATCCAAAATTATCTAAAATTGAATAAAGAAGTATTACAAAAGACACGCCATACAGCTCGCTATACTTTTTATCAATAAAATGTTGCTTTATAAATAAGTAAAAAAAGTGAACAAAGTAAATATTCAAAAAGTGCAATAAAACGAAAGTATTGTCAAACCATAAAAATGCTGACAAGTATTCATATATTGATGACATTCCAAATGCAAAAAATATATTCACCATACCAATGATTAAGTTAGATTCTCTTAACCAATTTTGATGAAGTAGGTGATAATACCCAGCATCATAATTAAAAGTTATATCCAAAGTTGAAACCACCAAAATTCCAGGAATGACAATGTAATTAAATATAAAACTAACGTTATAAAATTTTTTTAAATTAAAATTTAAACTTCTTAGAGAAAATACAGGAAGTAATAATAAAATTAGTGTCACGTATCCACTTTTAAGCGGAAAAAATGTATTTAAAATAATTAACAAATTACCAACAAACACTATCCCCAGCAATGGAGCCAGAAATTGTTGTCTGGTGTATAAAACGTCTTTATTATTATCTTCCCTAACATATTTTTTAATTAAAAATATTATATTTTTGCCAACTAAATAAAAATATAGATAGAAAATTAAATATTTTATAAAAATTATTGTATAACTAACTATCAATGACTCAACCTTAAATTTTTTCTATAATAAACATTAACTTAATCAATTTTTAAAATCCTAAACAGTTAATATTTTCTTAATATTTTCTTCGAGCATTACAAGATCAATATCGTATTCCCCTGAATGAACTTCATTAAATTTATTTTTAACGTATGCCTTTGAATAAAAATAGTTGATATTTAATGCTGATGCCAAGGAAAAATAACAGTTATTTTTAAAATCAATTGAAGATCTGACTTCTAGCACAGAAGCTCCTTCATTCATAAAAATCATATTTGTTAACCCGGCTCCATGTAAACCGGCTAATATAACTGAATTTGAAGCTAATTTTACTTGTTCGCAAAAATTTAATTTTTCAAAGTTTACTATCTGAAAACCAAATTTTTTTAATAATACACTAAGCTCTTTAAAATTTTTTTCTTTTCGAATTGATGCTTCCTGTCTAGATACCCATATTTTTAATCTATTTTCCTGTTCATAATTTTTTTCATTTTTGAACTCTTTTTTTAGCTTTTTGGAAATATTTTTTATTAAAGGTTCAATATAATTTCCTGAAGGTGCTGGATGAGGAGATATTAAAAGATTTTTTATCAAATATTTTTTATTCTTATCAATAACAATAAATGGCAAATTTAATTTGTTTAAAGTTTCACTTATATATTCATAATTTAAATAGTCATTAAAAATCAACACAGGGTATTCCTTGAGATTATTTTCTACTCTGTCAATTCGCTGTAGTACATCAGAGAACCAATGCATATATTTCCAACTTTTTTGGTCTAAAACCCAAGATGCTTTTGAAATTATTTCAATCTCTAATATTTTTTTCTCAAAGAATAAATTCTTAATATTATTTAAAAATAGTTGAATTTTTTGACTGATCCAAAAGTCTGTCATTCTCCAATGGTTTGAGTAAAAATTTATATATTTAAATTTAAATAATCTTGAATTGTAAACATACACATTTTTTTTAAAAACTATATCCTGAACATTAAAGGTTCTCTTGTATTCATTTTCAAACAAAAAAGAATCGTCAGGATTAAGATTTACCGGCTTAGTTCTCTCAATTACGAATTTGGATTCTTTTAACACCACTACTTAGATATAATAACAAATAGATTTAAGTTAGTTTTATGAAAAAAATAGTTATAACCGGTGCTTTAGGATACATAGGTATGGAACTTTGCAAATTATATGGTTCCCAAACAAACAATTATCAAATTATTGGATTAGATAACAAATTTTTTTCAGAAAGAGTAAGAAGGTTAAAAAGTTGGGGTATAGAATTTGTCCAATGCGACATACTCGATGAATATAAATTAAGTAAGGTACTACAAGGTGCAGATTTAGTTTATCATTTGGCAGGAGTTACTGATGTACCTACAACCGTCGATAATTCAAATCCAGAAAAAAATGATTTAATTAACAAAGTTGGAGTTGATGGATCAAAAAATATTATTAATTTAACAGAGAAAAAAACAAAAATTATTTTTCCATCTACTCATGTAATTTTTGAAGGTCTTAAATCAGTCGAAAAAAATATTGATGAAGAGCGAGTAGGAGTTCCAGAACTACATTATTCAAAAGGAAAATATAAAACAGAGCAAGATCTTAAAGAGTCAGGTAAAGATTATGTAATTTTAAGACTAGGTTCGGTTTATGGCCTTTCGTATGACTCAACAAGACTAAATATTATGCCTAACTTATTCTCAAAAATTGCAGCAGAAGGAGGAGAAATAAAATTATTCTCCGGAGGAGAGCAATTAAAGAGCTTAGTATCTGTCTTTGATGTAGCTAGATGCCTCCGATTTGTTGGTGAGGATGATGAAATTTCAAATGAAATCTTTAATTGTGTGAATGAAAATTTGAAGGTAAAAAAAGTCGCAAGTATATGTCAAAAATATAGCAAAAATTTAAAAGTGGTAAATACGAATAATGCTGTTCCCAATAATGGATATACACTTTCTAATAAAAAATTAAAGTCTTTCAATTTTGAATTTTTGTATGACATAGAAACTTCAATAAGCGAAATGATAAATGAATGGTCTTTTAAATTTCAGAAGCTGGAGAATGAAATCATTGTTGGAGGTCAAGACCCCTATGAAGACAACAGAGGACTTATCACAAACTATTATTTTGACGAACCTTTAAATTTAGTTGGTTATGTATCATCTGTAAAAGGAAGCATTAGAGGAAACCACTATCATCCAATTCAAACTCAAAAGTGCTTGTTAATTTCTGGGAGCTATATAAGTGTTACTAAAGATTTAAATGAGGAAAACTCTGTAGTTGAAACAAGGTATATTAAGGCTGGTGAATTATCAATAATTCCTCCCAACATTGCACATACAATGATTTTTTTAGAAGATTCAGTACTTTTAAATCTTGTTGCTGGTGAACGGGAACATCAAAATTACGGAATTACCCACACAATTCCCTACGACCTTGTGGATAAAACACTATCTCAAAATTTAATCGACAGCTATAAAACAAGTTGTCGAGTTTGTGGAGGTGATTTTACACATTATCTGTCTCTAGGCCTCTCTCCACTTGCAAATAATCTTAATGATAAAAAAAATTCAAAAAATGATCTATATCCCCTTGATTTAAATTTTTGTAAACAATGTTCAAATTCTCAATTGAGCGTAGCTGTACCACCAAAAAAAATGTTTGATAACTATCTGTACCTCTCTTCAACTTCAAAACAATTTAGAGATCATTTTTCCAATATTGCTAATGAACTAAAGAAAGAGTTGAATTTAAACAAGAGTTCATTATTGGTCGATATAGGAAGTAATGATGGAATATTTTTGGAGCCAGTTAAAAAGCTGGGTATATCTTCTATTGGGGTTGAGCCTGCAAAAAATGTAGCAAAAATTGCGAATTCAAAAAAACTCACAACTATGCAAGAGTACTTTAATGAAAAAACTGTACAAAAAATTATTAACAATTACGGAAAAGCAGACGTTATTACTGCATTCAATGTTTTTGCACACAGTGATGGATTAAAAGAAATATTAGATAATGTCGAAGCACTACTTAAGAATGATGGAGAATTTATTTTTGAAGTTCAATATATACTTAGGACAATTAAAGATGTAACTTTTGACAATATTTACCACGAACATTTTAATTACTGGTGTTTTTTAGCAATATTAAACTTTTTTGAAAAATCAAAAATGAAGGTTTATAAAGTAAAAGAAGTAGATACCCACGGAGGTTCATTAAGAGTATATGCTACTAAGGACAAGAAAAAAAGACAACATAAGAGTGTAAATCAATATATTGAATTAGAGAAAAAAAATAAACTCGACAAAATAGAAACATATTTCAAATTCGCAGAAGATGTAAAAAAGATAAAACTCGACTCATTAAGTAATATAAATAAGATTTTGTCAGAAAATAAAAAAATTATAGGGTACGGCGCTCCCGCTAAAGCAACAACAGTTTTAAATTATTTCGGTATAAATGAAAAGTACTTCCAACATGTTGTAGATGATAGCGAAATAAAGCATGGCAAATATATTCCTGAAACAAACATTCAAATTGTTTCAAAAGATGATGTTGATAGCAATATTTACGAAATTGTTCTTGTTCTTGCTTGGAATTTTTTTGATTCTATAGTTAAAAATAATAAATCGAATTTTAAAAATAGTAAATTTATCAAACTTAAATAACCCAATTTAATTATTTATAAATAATAAATAAGAACCGTATTTAAATGGGGTCCGGTGTTCTTTATTTGCAAAGCAATTATATACAGCTCCACATTTTTCTAAATCTTTTTTTACAGTTGGTTCAACTCCCCAACTAACCTTTGATTCTCTAAATTCAAATTCTGGTATTAAAACTTGGTAATTCAAACTTTTATCTTCCAGCATTAGAACATAGGTATAACCTCTTGGTACTCCAAGGACTGCTAAAAAAGAAAATATAATTATTAAACCTTTTAGTAAATTGTTTTTTAGGTTAATTCTTAGTTCAGAAATAATTACCGCTATTGAAATTAAAGTTATCAAGAAAATACCCATTCCAAACCTTGGTGTCGGGCCTGTAACCATAAAAAATAACCAAACAAAAATTAAATTATATCCAAATATTGAATTATTTTTTAAATTAATTTCAAATTTAAAAAATATCAAGCAACCTAAAATAATTACTATTAATGAAATAATAAAATTTGAAAATATTTGAAAATTTTTAGGTATTGTTATCCACGCGTTAAACCATTCAATTAGATTTGTTCCAAGTGGATATGCTATATAATATTTTAAACCGCTTTCAGACATTTGGAACAAACTAGAGACCCATTTGACTGAACTTATACAGGTCTGCTGTAAAGGAATAATAAAACATCCAGAAATAATAAAATTTCTTATGAGAAAAGTTAGTAAAAAAAAGAATAATATTGAGATATTTTTTGCTAACTTAAAAAAGTTAACTTTTGTATAAATAATATTTTTATATACATAATATGTATATAAAAATATTGAAGCCAAAGCAAAAATTCTTACTTGAAATGCAAAAAGTAAAAGTAAGTTAACTAAAAAAAAGTCAAATTTGTTATAGTTACTTTCTATAATATTTTGAAACATGATAATATTCCCAAAGAAAAACAATACTCCAAATAATAAATCATATGTTCCAATCATTTGAAATTTTAAAAAGCCATTAGCACCACCGCCAACTCCTACATTGTCAAGAAGAGAGTAAATTATTATTAAACATGATGAAAAAAATAAAAAATCTTTCTTTAATTTAAATAAATAAACCATTAGAAATACAAAAAATGTAGTTAAAACACTCACACTTATTAAATGAATTATTACTAAGTTTTTACCAACCCACACCAAGGATGAAATATACTCCATTATGCCAGTTAGTCCTAGTAAGTCTCTAAAATTCGTTAACCCAAATACAATTTTTGATTCTTGAATCCAGTTTTGATACTGAAGTTTATAAACCAAAGCATCATAATGTATTTTTTTACCAAAAACACTTATGGTTAAAATTGTTTGAACAGGTATTACAAGAGTAAAATATTTAATTAAATTATTTTTATTTGGTAAATAATTTAGATTGTATAGAAGCAACAATAATAAAAATATAAAAAATAAAAATTTAATTGAGCTTAAGTTAACAAAGAAATTAAAAATTATTAATAAATTACCTACTGTAAATAATCCTATAAGTGGATAAATATATTTGAGATAATTATTATTTTCTTCAATTACATTTAAATCATAACTTTTAACAAAAAAATTAATATAAATCAATGAAAAAGCACGACCAATTAAATATAAAATAAGAAATAAAATATTGCTATAAATAAAAATCATAATATTTTGCTACATTCTCACTAGTCTTAATAATAATGAATAAATCAATTTCAATAATTATACCTGTATTCAATGAGGCAGATACAATTTTGCAATTATTAAATAAAGTAAACAAACAAGTTAATAAAGAAATCGAAAAAGAGGTCATAGTTATAAATGATGGATCAACTGATGAGACTCATAAATTAATTAATGATAATTTAAATCTTGTTGATAAATATATATCCCTTGAGACAAACCAAGGAAAAGGCGCTGCAGTAAAAAAGGGACTCAGCCAAGCTAGTGGAGAGTATATCTTATTTCAGGATGGAGATTTAGAATATAATCCTGATGATTATAAAAAATTTTTTAAAATAATTCTAAATCATAAACCAGACATAATTGTAGGAAGTAGGTTTCAAATTAGCGAGTTTACTAAAGTTATGTATTTTTGGAATAAAATTGGAAACAAGGTTTTAACTTTTATTTTTAATTTATTTTACAACACAACTTTTACAGATATATATTCTTGCTATTTGATTTACAGGAAAGATTTGATAAATAGTAACAATCTGAAGTCAAACGGGTGGGACCAGCATGCTGAAATTTTATCAACTGCTGTAAAAAATGGATCAAAATTTTTTGAAGTACCAATTTCTTATAATGGAAGAAGTTATAAAGAAGGAAAAAAAATAAGAGCAAGGCATTTTTTTAAAGTACTTTTTATGATATTAAAAAAAAGAATTATTTGATTATTGTGATTTCTGTATTTTATATTATGACTTTGTAGGATTATATAGTGCACAAAAATTTCCGTATAGATAATACAACTTTTATAAATCACAATGACGTATACGATGACCCAGATGTATATCCCGATTTTCAATATAAATTAGAAGTATTCAAAGACTTAATAACCAATAATAAAAAAGAAAACATTGCTAAAACTTATTTTAAATTTGGAGATGGTGACTATTATTTTTTAAAAAAAGAAAGTTTTGGAAGTGCTACACCTGGAAGAAGGGCGTTGCGTAAGCCATATTATCTTCTTCCTCATAAAAAATTTGTTAAAGGGTCTTTATTGAACGATTATTACTTAACAAAAATTGATAAATTACACCAAGAAATGTATAAAGAGCTCTTCAAAAAAGAAATGGATTTTCCATCAGAATTTGTGTATGGACTCACTTCCAATAAATGGTTTCTTTCCAAGTTCAAGAATGATATTGGCATAATTGGGGCTGATAAAAAATTAGAAGTAATCCAAATGCTAATGGAAAATGATGAATATAAAAATTATTTACAATTAGATAATTTTTCAGATTATATTACAATTCCACAAAAGTTTGCAGTAGACAAGATAAATCAAATTAAAAAGCAGGTGAAAAAAAAGTTAGAGAAGTCTACTTCAAAAATATTTTTGATTGGCGTTGGGCATGTAAAATCAGCACTTTTACACCACCTCCCAGAATATAAAGACGCACAGTTTATAGATATTGGTATAGGTGTTGATGCCTTGGCAGGTATCGTAAACAATGAAAGGCCATACTTTGGAAATTGGAGAAATTATAGAATTAAAGATTCAAAAATATATGAAGAAATTGATTTTTTAATTAATAAAAATAAAATTCAAAATATCAAAACTCATAAATATATCTAGTTTACAATGCGTTTTGTATGGAATTTACTTTTGGTATTATAACTTCTCCAAAAACTGAGAAATTTGTTACAGAGATAATAAACACAATAAGAAATCAAAAAATAGATTCCTATGAAATAATAATTGTTGGTGGTTCAGATGTTGAGTATGGTACAGATACAAAAGTTGTACCATTTAGTGAGAACCAAAAAGATAACTGGATTACAAGAAAAAAAAATCTGATAACTTCAATGAGTAAATTTGAGAACATAGTTTATATGCACGATTATGTTTATCTTGATAAATCATGGTACAAAGGTTTTTTAAAATACGGCAATGATTTTGAAGTATTAGTAAATAGAATAATTAATTTTGATGGCAAAAGATATCACGATTGGCTTTTATGGAAAGAAAACAGCTCGAATGTAGATAAATTCTTAAAAGAAAGTAAGAAATTATTACTTCCGTATTGGGTTAAGTCATTAAATAGCTACATGTATATTTCTGGTACTTATTGGGTAGCTAAAAAAAGTTTTATGATAAAGAATCCACTTAATGAGGAATTGGCCTGGGGAGAAGGAGAAGATGTAGAATGGTCAAAAAGAGTCAGAACAAAAACAGTTTTTAAATTTAATAAATACTCTACAGTTAGATTCTCAAAATTTAAAGATTTGAAGTGGAGAAAATTAGACTTAATAAGTTTTTTACTAATAAAGATAAAACTTTTTAAAAATAACTAATATCTAGAAATTTCTATAAATTGAGGCATTAATAAATCTTTTGCTTTCTTATGTACTGACCATGGGGTTGGCATTATAGATACATTTTTATTTCCACTTTTCATTAGCGCAGCCATATATGAAAAAGTACTGTTTGAAATTATAAAGTGATCATTATTTAACATTTTTGCAAATGTTATGAGAGTGTCATCAATTTTTTTATCAGGCAAATTTACTGTATCAGCAATATTTATTAGTTTTGTTTCTTTTAGAATACTTGAACTATCTGAAAATAGATTTATAGAAATATCATTTCCTAATTCATTTTTGATAAAATCAATTGATTTATAAATATACTTTAAATCAACCTCTTCACCAAGATAATTATTCATTCTCACGTGTACCATTACACTATTTTTCTTAGGTTTGTTGAAGTAATTTTCTGAAATTGCTTCATTTTTTACTAAATTTGAAACAAGGAAGTTTTTGGAATTATGTAAGAATCTAGAATTTTGCCAAATTCCAATGAAATAATTAATGTATCTAAAAGACTTTAAATTAAAATTATCATCATTAAATTTTTTATAAAATGTTGACCCATTTTCATTTAAGTATCTATCTGATAATTCATAAATTTTAAGGGTAGATTTACTTGCTCTTTTAAATCCAAAAAATTCAGGTTCAAATATTTCATTTCTTTCAAACTTATTTTTGCCAGATGAAAACCAAAAATTGTTAATTAAAACATTTTTTTCAAGCTCTTTTAAATAATTTGCAAAGCAATATTGAAATAGCTGATTTCCAAAACCCCCATATATTTTGACAAGGGAGTTTTCAAGTCTCATATTAAGTGAATTTTATTTTTAGAAATTATCATTGAATTGTAGAAATGTTTCAAGATCTTCAGGGGTCCCAAGTCCCCACATTTTTTCAATTTCTTTAATTTTAATTTTCTTTTTATCTTTTATTGCTTGATTGTAAACTGGACAAACATAAAATTCATTGTTTACTCTTATATTTTCTTCAATCATCTCTTCAGCATATTTAACATAATCTTGACCATGTTTCCAGTAATATACTCCTACAGTTGCGTTTGTACTTATTGGTTTTTTTTCAGCTACTTCTGAAACGAATCCATCATCTCCTAATTTTGCATAAGACCACTTTGGGTGTGTGGACTCAAACGTCAATATTCCACCGTCAACATCTGCATTGACAAATTGATACATGACTTCTCTAGGATTCCATTCAATGAATTGGTCTGAGTTACAAATTAATAATGGAGCCTTATTGTTTATACTTTCTTTAGCAATCAACGTTGTTGATGCAGCACCCTCAGTAATTTCGTCTAGTTCATAAATTATTGAGTTTGGTTTTTGGATTTTTAACATTTGATTTATATTGAAGTTCTCATTGTGTTCTTTTTGAACTATGAAAATATAATTTGCATCAATGTTCAAATTTTCTAATACAACCTGAATCATTGGCTTACCTTTTATCTCAATTAAAGGCTTTGGAAATACATAACCTCTTTCTTGGAAACGAGATCCTCTTCCTGCCATAGGAATCAAAACATTTAGTTTATTATTTGTATAAGTATTCAATTCATTATGAATATTAGCAAAGTCACTGTTAATCATTTTAGAAAATAAAGAACTATTGAGATCTTTACTTTCTTCTACAAATAAAGTATTTGCACTACTTAATCTTGCTCCAAGCCTTCCAATCGGTGAATCCTCTATTACCAATGTATTTTCAGGACTAATACCAAACTCTATCATTGGTTTCCAATACATTTCAGGATGGGGTTTTGGATTTTTTACATCTTCATTAGATAAAATCATATCAAAAAGTTCTATGATACCCAATTTACTTAAAACTTTTTTAACAGTTGACTCAATACTGTTGCTTGCACAAACCAGTTTGATATTTGATTTCTTAAGGTCTTTGAGATTGCTTATTAATTCATGGTTTTTTTCAATCGTGTCTAAATAAGTATTTGTATATAGCTGTTTTTTCGTCCAAATTTGTTTAAAATATTTTGAATTGAGACCTTTAGTTTCTTTAAGCACCTCAAGTTTTTTATTTGTTGGCATTCCATCAAATATTGCCAAGTGATCTTTGTAAGAAATAACATACTTTTCATCAACTTCTGCAAGAGCATTATTAAGTGCATTGAAATGATATTCTTTTGAGTCATACAACACTCCATCTAGATCGAAAATTGCCAATTTTATCATTATATGTAAGGTATTCTAATGGTTATGGATGTTAAATTTATTTCTCATAGAGGAAATTTAAATGGTCCAAATAAAAAAACAGAAAATACGGTCAAACAGATTGATTTTGTACTCAACGAGGATTTTGATTGTGAAATTGATGTTTGGTTAATTAATGAAAAATTATATTTAGGTCACGACAATCCTGAGAATGAGATAACCCTTAATTGGCTTGATATGTATAAACAATCACTTTGGATACATTGCAAAAATTTTGAAGCATTAAATTTTTTTAAAAACTTAGATAGTACATTTAACTATTTTTGGCATCAAAAAGATGATTTTACATTAACGAGCAAAGGGTATATTTGGACTTATCCTGAACAAAAATATGATAAAAATTCCGTAATTGTTAAATTAGATAATAAGCTACCAAAAAATCTTGACCTTTATGGAGTATGTACGGATTTTGTTATAGAGATGTCTAAAAGTTTATAATTTATCAAAATTTTTGTAGTTATATTTTTTCAGAAAGTATATGGTAGCCAAAACATAAAAGTTCATTACTTTTAGAATCACTTTTTGAATTTTTATCAAAATATTTTTTGTAAGGCATTAAGCCAGCTCCAGCATCAAGCACAATGCTATTCTTTGGAATATTTTTTATTTGCGCAATTATCCATTCTTCTCTTGTACTACTGTTTAATTTTCCAATATCAGAATTGTTTATGAAATTTAGAAGAAGGTTTAGTAATTTTCTTATCATTTTTTTTACATAATTATTTTATATAATAAAGCTAATAAATATAAAGATTAAAAAATATATTTAAGGTTAATAATTAAATGATTTATGACGCGATTGTATTAGGTAGGGGTCCTTTAGGTGTCTACACATCTTTAAAATTAGTTAATAAAGGCTTTAAAGTTTTAAACATTGATTGCGGTACTGGTCTCAAAAATTTAAAGAAAAAGAAAAATGTAAATTCTAATGTGCTGTGGAAAACACAACAACAAGCCCCATCTTTAAATGAATCGGCAAGTGATTCCAGATGGCATGGTGGTTGTATGAATTTGCCACTTTCAGAACTTGGAGAAGGTTACCTCAAAATTCCAATAAGTGAAAAGAGCTTTATACAATCTACTGAGAATGTTAAAAATTTTTTTAACATTAAAGATTTTGATTTTATAAATAACAAACCTATTACGAATAAAATATCTGAAATAAAAGATTATGAAAATGTAAAGTATACATATTTGACAAAAGATCTTAGGTTTGAAGAAAAAATTAAATTTTTAGAGGAAAAAGATTCGTATACTTTTTTAGATACAAACGAACAAATTTCATTTAAATTAATTCCTGGAAAATCAGTAATAGTAAAATCCCTTGATAATAGTGATAATATTTTTGAATATAAGGGAAAACAAATATTTCTTTGTCTTGGAGCAATCGAGAATGCAAGACTTCTATTAAACAACACTGAAACCTTAAGTCTTAATGAAAAAAATATTGGAAAAAATTTAAACGATCACCTTCGTTTCCCTATAGCACGCGTAGAGTTTAAAAACTTTGAAAAATTTCGTGATATTTTTGATAAAAAAAGAAATAAAGTAAATGAAAATAATTTATGGCCTAGGTACATAGTAGAAAATGAAGATTTAAAATCTTATGGATTTTTTAAGGATTGGAGAGATAGTAATGTATTTATTAGAAAATTTAAATTTCAGTTTCTAAAAAAAATAATACCACACAATGGCACAGCGGTTCTTTACCTATTTACTGAAAAGCTTTTTTCCGAAGGAACTAATTTAACTTTATCCAATCGACATGAAATAATTCCCGACTTGAAAGTTAACTTTAACCTTGATAATTTTGAGGTAGATCAGATTAATAAGATTGTCGATAAATATATTGAACAACTGAATAAACAATTTGGAAATCAAATAAAAAATGTTGAAAAATATGAAATTTGTCTGAATGAAAAATTTCTAAAAACCGTTGTCTCTTCAAACCATCCTTCAGGAACCACTTTGACGGGTATCGACCCATCAAGTTCACTTGTAAATAATAAATTACAATTATGGCAACATCCAAATATTTTTATTTATGGATCTGGTTCTTTGCCAAGGCCTTATTACATCCATCCAACATTTACCTCAATGGTATTAGCAGATGTATCATTAAATTTAATTTGAATAATTGATATTAACTTTATGTTTCTAGAAGTCAGGAAACACATTAATTACTATTTATTAGAAGATAAGAAATAAAGAGATTCAAATGATTAGACGTATTAGTTTCAGAAATGATATTTAAATTTTAAGAGGAATAGCTGTTATTTCTGTAATTTTATTCCATCTAGATAAAAATATATTTAAAAATTCGGATTAAAAAGAGTTTCTACAGCTTTTTCATACTTTGAATAACTAGAAAAAGGTAAGTTAAACATATCAGACGTATATTCATCAACTAGTTGGTCATAGTTGTTAAGATTTTTAAGCTCAATAATAAGATCATTATTATTTATAGTTTTGTTAGAGCTTAGATTCTTAAATTTAATTTCATAATCAAAAGTGAGCCTAATTTCTTTAAATGAAAAGTATTTCCTGTAGTAATTAACAAAAACTTTTTTTTCTAGCTTTCCATAGTCATTATCAAAAAAATTTTTTGGAACAGTTGATAGTTTTTCTGTTCTTTTATATCTTCCATTAAAGTTTTGATATTTTATATCTAACTGATAATTTTTATCTGAGTTATAGTTTCTTACTCTATATTTTTTTCTTGGTACAATTCCTTCTTCGGAATCTTTAAAGCAATTAAAATTTAAGGTGTCATAATATAAGGAATTTACCAGTCTTGGTTCATAGATTTCTTTAAATCCTATTTTTTTAATATTGTTTTCAATAACTTTTTTTGAAGTTTTTTTAATAATAAATTTTTTTTCAACTCGTGGTGAAAAATTAGTTTTCATAAATATTAAATTTTCCTATATAAATCTTACCCAGAGCACATTCTAGTTTTTGTATTCTAAGATATGATGAATTAAAGTTTTCTTTTTTTCTATACATTTGAATGCAGTATTCGGTGTTATCTATTTTCGCATTTTTAATTTCTACTTTAGAGCTATCTTTTACTGCTATGGCTATATTTGTATCTGTTGAAATTATGTTTTCGATATTTACATTCGATTCTTCTCCAATAGATATACCTTTATCCATGCATTTATTTAAATTAAGAGTTTCGAACAAATAGCTACCTTTTGAAACATCTAGACAATCATTTAAAGAGTTAATTATTTCAATATTATTTATAGTTATATTAGAATAATCAAAATCAGCTCCATCAAATAAAGAATCATTTATATATAATCCTTCCACTGTTCCACTTGATCTTACAATATTCACACCATCTTCACAATTTGAGTTACGTATAGAAATTGATACTTTGTTTATGATTGAATTGTAGATATTTACACACCCAGTCAATAAATTCGAATCATATCTTTCATATGTAGGTGTGTAATCAATTCCGTTTGTAAATTCTATATTAAAGGAAATTAGATTATCAATAATTAATACTTTAAAATCTTCTGATAATTGCCGTATTTCTAAAATATTTTCTTCGTATATAAAATGACCTTCTCCAGTGTATAAAATATCTAATTTGAGTGAATCTATAGTGTAGGTTTGGTAATTAACAAATTTTGTGGGTTTATTCAATACAATATTATTTTTATCTCCTATATAAAAAACAAGATTTTTATCAATATAGAATTCCCCTTTAAGAATATTATTTATATTTTCCCTATTAGATTCAAAGGGTAAACATTCAAAATCTGGTGTACAAATTTCAAAATTTCCTTCATTAATTACAGTCAATAAATAATTTTTATTATCCTGAATACTTCCTAGATAATTATTAAATTCATTGCTTTTAGCCAATCCTATAAATTTTTGGTGCTTCTGAATTCTTTCTATTAATATATTTTTAAATTCAAATTCATTGAATTTAAATTTGTTAGTTTCAATACCTTTATTTTCAAGTGTGAATATAAATTTTTCATAATCTAAATTTTTTATCTTTGATTCTAAATCAATTAAAGTTTGTTCCTTTAAAGAATAGGTTTCTGCATAAAATTCATTATGTAATTTTGAAACTTCAATGTTACCTGATAACCTATTTTCATTCACAAATTTAGGTTTTCCATCGTAAAATACTGGATGCAGAATCTCAGTAACTGGTTCGAAATAAAATTTTCTATCATCCCAATAGAGACCGGCTCCAGCATCCAAAGCATTCATTAATATTGTAAATTCATTTATCAATTTTTTATTTTCTTCGCTTAAAGATTCTAAATTTAAATATTTTGTGTCATTACTAAATATTCTTAATTTGTTCAATTTTTCTAAAGCAAAAAGACTTATATCAAGATTAGAGTCATTAGATTCTAGCCATTTATTATTTAAAATTTTTCCAAACACCGGAACAAACAAATTGAATTCTTCACCATCTTTTATAGCAAGTTCATTATTTGCCTCAAGAATAGGTCCTTCTCTTAAATCATTTTCTAATAAAAATTCAGAATTTATTTTTTCTTGAATAAGGAAACGTTGTAAATTTCCATTAAAGTCAATATCTAAATAAAAAGTATTCGGAGCTAAATATCCAATTTGATTCAATAATGTTGTAGCTAATATTTCATTGTCATAATTTCTAACTTTGGGAATAAATGCTTTAAAATTTCTCATCCCTAAAAAATTATCATTATCTATTTTAATATCTAATGAAGAGATACCTTCTTCTGGAAACAGATGATTTTTTGTCAAGCCTGATATCCTAACTCTTGATTCAAGTACACACTCAAGATTTAAATCATTTGATTTTATAATAAAATTTGATTTGTAGTATTTTTTATATTTATCTGGAATGAAGTACACATCGAGATAAGCACGGAACAAATTTCTATTCCAAGCTCTTGAATCAGATATTTCTATGCTAAAACTTAAATTTTCTAAATTTTCTTGTGTTATTAACTTTTCATTTTTTTCATAAATTTGACATGATGGAATAATTTCATCAGGGTTGACATCTAAAAGCTCTGAATTAGCATTAACCTTCGTAAAAATTTCTTCACTTTGAGTTCTTTCAAAAAGGTTTAATAATACAAACGGTATTAAGCTAAGAATTAAAACTTGTACTAATTTCGATAACTTCATTATTTTTAACTAGTAAGCTTTGGAGTTCCAAGATCTCTTCTTTTGTGCCTGATATTGTATAATTAAACTTTTTATCTGAATACCCAAATGAAAGAATATTATAATTTTCAAATTCATATTCATTTTTTAATGTAACATCTAAATAATCGACTCCGTTACCAAAAATTTCAGGTTTTAAAGAAGAGTTCATAAATATATTTTTATTTTCAAGAAAAGTAATGACAATTATCACAAAACACGAAAAAGATGTAATTGCTATTGATGAATAAATATTTACTGTAGAAATTACTCCAATAGATAAAAGTAAAAAATAAGATACTAATTCAAAAGGGTTTTTTACAGGAGTTCTAAACCTAATAATTGAAAGGGCACCAACCATTCCAAGTGATAATGCAATATTTGATGATATTGATGATGTTATAGAAAATCCAATTGGAGGTAAAAGTATAAAATTTAAAGTTTGCATTTTAGTTTTTATCCAGTTTTGTTTGTTGAAAATCAATGTTTGTTGATATGTGAATCCAAGAATTGCGGTAATAACTAATTTAAGAAAACCCTCAGATGTATAAAAACTTATTAGTTGTGATATAAAATTATCCATAAATAAATCCCTTTTACATTGTAAGGTAATTAAAAAGGTTTAATCAAACTATTTAAACAAAAAATTATTATTGTGGGCGCTACAGGATTTGAACCTGTGACTTCTTCCTTGTAAGGGAAGCGCTCTGCCGGACTGAGCTAAGCGCCCTGAAAATTAATATTAATAGTGAGTTAATATTAGTAAATTTATTTATCTTTTAATATGTAAATATTTATTTCTCCATCTTCCCAGTAATTCAGAAGGTTAAAATTTATATCTTCTAAATTAACTTTAAAGTAATCACTTTCATTAAAGTCACCCACCTTACCAAATGTTCCTTCAATAACTTTTGGTTTTGAATTTAAAGTATCAGCTATTTCGTTGCTCGATATTTTATTAAATTTAATTAATACATCAGTTATTTCTGAATAGCTATAAAGCGCTGGATGTACAATATATGATGCATTCTGTATATTTGCGTAATAAAGAATTAATATATGATTAGTTGAAAAGACAACATCTCCATTATCAATGTATTCCTCAATATAATTATACGCAATTTTTGCTGGATAATTTTCTTCAAGATTTTTAAAATTTTCAATATTTTGTAATGATTGACCTAAAAATTTATTATTTATACTTATTAATGAGGATATTATTAAAAATAATACAATTATTTTTGAAAACTTTTTACTTAACCAAAAAAGACCGAAAGGAAGAAAATACAAAATCGGAATTAAATGATGATAGTACCCTTTATTAGCTACACCATAAAAAAATAATGACGCAAAAATATTGAGGAGTATTTCTAAATCATAATTTTTAAAATTACGATCTCTAATAATTGAAAGTGACTTAAACAGCATTAATGAAACGAGTAAAACCAAAAGTAGGAATACAAATAAATCGTATTGTATTAACGCAGTGATAAATACTTTTAGTGAGGATAAAAAAGATAGATCTGAAGAAGTATAAGAAAATGGAATTATTACAAAAGAAATTAAGTATTCTTCAAGAGCATCAAAAAATACATAAATTAAAAATGTTAAGAAATGAACTATTAAAAAACCAAAGACTAGATAAAGAAAGTTGTTAAATTTTAAATCTTTCTTAAAGTAGATTATCAACAAATAAACTAATAGAAAAAAAATAGCCCCAAAATTAACTAGAGTAGAAATAGCAAGAAGAGAACCTATAAACAAAAATTTAAAGACACTGGTACTTTTTTGGTATACAAAATTTGCTAGAACTATAAACACTAAGAAAAGATACTCCGAATATCCTGGATGAAACCAAACATTACTAGTTAAGGCAATAAAGCAAATCCAGGAACAAAACTCCAAAATGAAAGCGCTCTATTTGTATAAAGTTTTGTCATCGAGGCAGAAAGGAATACAATAACTAAATCGTTTATTAATTTAATTACTAAAACACTATTTTGAGTAATAGATGAGAAGAAAAAAAATATTAGAAAAAGAAGAGGTTGTTTATTTTCATATTGAAACTCAAAAGGTAAATTACCCCTCCCAAACTCAAGACTTGTGACTAAAAATGCATTTATATCCCAGTCAAGCGTTTCATAGTGGTGTGTTGAGAAATGAATTAATATTACTTGTATAGTCACAAGAAAATAAAGAAGTGATGTTTTAATATTCATTTTCAAACAAATAAATAAGAACCGCAGATGAAATAGCCAAACTATATGTAACAACATCTAAAGAATTAAAATAAAAAATTAAAATAAATGTATTAAAAGATATTAATAAAAATAATAATTTTTTAAATTTTAAGAAATCATAGAAGTAGTGAAAAAATATAAGTAAAAAATTATAAAGTAAAACTAGTTGGTTTATAAATTTTGAGTTTGTATAAATAACTGTAGATATTGTGTTGGAGTTAATATAGGAAATTTCTCCCAATTTTCCAAGACACAGAATATTCTTTAACTCTGGGAAGACATAGAGATCTTTTATTGAAGAGTAAATGTCATAATTATTAATACTCGTTAAGAGTCTTGGAGAAAATATAAACAGAGAACAAGAATTTACAAATTTTGAATTTAAATTTTCTATATTTTGAAAAACATAAATATATCTAAATATGTTATAAATTAATAAAATTCCAATTATTGACAAAGTTGAAACATATAAAAACTTTTCAGCTTTCTTTTGCAGAGATTTCTTCATGGTACTCACCATCAACATTTACTTCCCATGGATCAAACTCTCCCTGGCCTAGTAAATTTCTTACCGCATACAAACCAGTTGCCATTGCATGGTCTTGATTGTTATATTTAAACATTCCGGATCTGCCTATAGCAGTTATATTTTTATGATCTTTTAGCCAGTCTCTAATAATTGTAATATACTCCTCGTACCCGGTACGGATAACTGGATACGCTTTGGGATTCCTAGTTACAGCAGAATGAACGACATTAAAATTAACGGGAAAAATATTTTTTAATTCCTCTAAGGCAATAGCAATAATATTTTCATCGGTGTCATTCCAAATCTTCTCATTTTCAAAGCAAAAATATTCGAGAGTTATTGGATAGTTACCTTCTATGCTCATATCTTTAGAAAAATTAGTAAAGTCAGCAATTCTTGCCATTTTTAAATCAGGTGAGTGTATGTATATCCAGTTGTCATCAAATAGCTTTTTGTCTATAGTTACATGAACACTTATATGATTTCTATAATCTAAATTATTTGATGCTTCTAATACTTTATTTGGGACTTCATTTTTAAAATATTTGATAAAGTCTAATAACGGGTTACTAAATAATAAGTGTTTTGTTAACACGATTTCCTTTTTTCCATTTGATTCATACGTGACCTCCAATAGGTCATCTTTATAATTAACATCTATAACATACGAGTTTTTAAGAATATCTACATTGTTGTTTAATAAATACTCTTCAAATTTTTCCCAAAGCATTCCTGCACCAAGTTTTGGATAGTAAAATAAGTCAACGAGAGTTTTAGGTCTTTTTTTGCTATTAGGAAACAGAGCAAATTTTATTGCAGTCGATAAACTCAAGCCTTTAATTCTTTGAGCGGCCCAATCTTTTCCAATATCTTGGCAATCAATACCCCATACTTTTTCCGTATAGTTTTTAAAAAAATTACTATAAAGCTTTTTACCAAACTTATCTATAACCCAGTCTTCGAAGTTATTAATAGAGCTTAATTTTAAATAACTCTTTACTCTTGCAGTAAGATAAGAAAAACCTATTTTCATTGATTCAATTACGCCAAGTCCAAATAAGGCATTTAAAGGTGTTAAAGGATAGTCAAAGTAACTGCCTTTAAATAGTATCCTTGTTTTTCTATTGACAGCTACTGCATCTTCTCCAAGCATTTCTAAGAAAAGATCATAAACCTCTTTATTTTTAGTAAAAAATCTGTGTGGGCCTATATCGTAACGATAATCTCCGAACACTTTTGTTTCAGCAAGCCCCCCTACCTGATCTTTTTTTTCAATTACCAGAACTTGTTTTTCAGATTTTGATAGCTCATAACCAGCTGTTAAACCAGCTGGGCCAGCTCCTATAACAACTACATCGTACAATTTCATTAATTTATCTTTACTTATTTGCTAATTTTAATTTTGCTTAGCTACAGCCTAATGAATTACCACAATTAAGGCATTTATAACAAGACCCATTTCTTATAGTGATATGTCCACAGTCTGGACAAGCAGGTGCATCTCCCATCATGTCTCCAAGAACTTCTTGTACAGTGGCAACTGAGTTTTCAGCTTGTTCAACAGCTACAGGTTCTGCTGGCTGCACAGGTGTTGTTGGCTGTGGCTTCTCTTCAACAGCTACAGGTTCTGCTGGCTGCACAGGTGTTGTTGGCTGTGGTTTCTCTTCAACAGCTACAGGTTCTGCTGGCTGCTTACCTTTTGGTGGAACTTGAACAATATCTGTTCTATCCAAATACTCAAGACCAAGGGCCCTAAAAACATAGTCTATGATTGAATTACTCATTTTAATGTTTTCATGCCCTTCAACCATGCCTCTTGGTTCGAATGTTTGGAAAGTAAATGTGTCTACAAATTCTTCTAGTGGAACTCCATATTGAAGACCTTTTGAAACAGCTATTGCAAAACATCCAAGCACACCTTTAAGAGTCGCTCCTTCTTTAGCAATATCAATGAATACTTCTCCCAATGTTCCATCAGGATATTCACCTGTTCTCAAATAAACCTTATGTCCTGCAACTCGAGCTTCTTGTGTCCAACCCTCTCTTCTTTCTGGGAGTAAGAATCTTGGCCTATTCACTCCTGCATAAGCTCTAGTTGGGCTTGTACCAGGCGCAAAGTTACCTTGAACAAGCATTGCTTCTTCTTCAAGAATTTTATTTACCTCAGGGTCGTTTTCATCAGAATCTCCTTCGTCTGAGGATGCTGAAAGTGGTTGTGAAGCTTTAGATCCATCTCGATAGATGGCAATAGCTTTTACACCGATTTTTGCAGACTCGAAATAACAGTCTTCTATATCTTGGACAGTAGCCTCATTTGGCATATTGACTGTTTTAGAAATTGCACCAGAGATGAATGGTTGAGCTGCAGCCATCATTCTTACATGTCCCATGTAGTGAATAAATCTCTCACCATCTTTACCACATTTATTCGCACAATCAAAAACTTCAAGATGCTCATTTTTAAGATGTGGAGCCCCTTCAATTTTCTGAGTTCCACAAATATCTAGATTAGCTTGAGCTATCTCGTTTCTTGAAAATCCTAATTTCTCCAAAAGATTGAAGTCAAAAGATGTATATTCCTCTTCTTCAATTCCAAGATTTTTCAAAGTATCTTCACCTAGTACAAATACATTGAAAGCGTGTTGGATTTCAAAAGCTCCTGGAAGAGCGTTTTCAATTTTTTCGATATCACTTTCAGAAAGCCCTTTGTCCATAAGTGATTGCTTGTTAACATATGGAGAATTTTCAAGAGACATGGAACCAATAACATATTGAATGATTTCATTTACTTGGTTATTTTCATATCCAAGTGCTTGCAGCGCAGGACCTATAGATTGGTTGGCAATTTTCATGTAACCACCACCAGCAAGTTTTTTAAACTTCATTAACGCAAAGTCTGGCTCAACTCCTGTAGTGTCACAGTCCATTAAGAGTCCAATAGTACCGGTTGGAGCTAATACTGTTGCTTGAGCATTTCTATAACCATTTTTGGTTCCAAGTTCTACGGCTTCATCCCATGATAATTGAGCTGCTTCCAATAAGTCTGTAGGACACAGTTCCTGATTTATGGCAATTAAATCATGGCTCAAACCTTCATAATCCTTTGTATCATAGGCTGCTTTTCTGTGGTTATTCATAACTCTGAGCATATTTTCACTATTTTCTTCATATTTAGGGAATGGACCAACAATTCCTGCCATTTCAGCAGAAGCTTTGTAAGCTTCTCCAGTAAGCATTGCTGTTAGTGCTCCTGCAATTGCTCTTCCAA
>Ga0255769_10000286_pt1 | contig 59605 bp, 61 predicted proteins | sample 041ome_9_FD_179637 | JGI IMG/M metagenome (GOLD analysis project Ga0255769, IMG submission 179637) | Coastal salt marsh microbial communities from the Groves Creek Marsh, Skidaway Island, Georgia - 041413US metaG (version 2) | ecosystem: Environmental > Aquatic > Marine > Intertidal zone > Salt...
CAGGTACAAGTACACTAGGTACAACTTCTATTACTGGCACAACTTTATCAGTAGGTTCTGATTTTACCGTAACAGGAGCAAGTGGTGTAACTGAAATAGGCGGCATGTTAAGCGCAGACGGAGGCATCCAGGTAAGAAATACTGCTAATACTGCTGAAGCATTTAGTGTTGCACTTGGTACAGGTAATACTAATATAGTAGGTACATTAGATGTAACTGGTACAACCACTGTACATGACTTAAATATCACCGGCGCATTAGGTGTAACAGAAGGACTAACAGTAACAGACGACTTTAGTGTTAACGGAAATTTTGTAGTAACTGCCGCAACAGGTAATACACAAATTGATGGAACTCTTACAGCAGACGGCAACTTTAACATTAACAACCAGTTTACTGTAACAGCATCTACAGGTGCAACAAATATTGCAAGCGGTCCGTTAACAGTTGGCGGGTTAACTACACTTAATGGTGGTATTACAGCAGACAGCGGCGTGTTTACTGTAGCAGATGGTACTGGTAGTATTGCTACAAGTGGCACTTTATCTGTAACAGGTGCTACAACTTTAAGTAGTACATTAAGTGCAGACGGCGGCATTGAAGTAAGAAATACAGGTAATACAGCAGAAGCATTTAGTGTACAAGCAGGTACTGGTAATATAGATACCGAAGGTACACTTGATGTAGGTGGTGATGTTACTATAGGAACTAACGTAGTTACTATAGACGCTGGAAACGGAAATACAATTATTGCCGGTACATTAAATGTAAATACAAGTGCAACAGTAGCATCGTTACGTGTGTCAGACTTAACTACAGTTAATGCTGTATTGCTCGGCCAATCATCAGGTGAAGTTGCTGATAGTTCAAACCTAACATTTAGCGGTAGTTTACTCGATGTAACAGGCAGCATTGATGTATCGGGCAATGTAGATATTGCAGGAAATGTATTTGCTGATAATGCTTATATAGAAACTTTAAATGTTAACGAAATACCAGTTACAGGAAGTGCTGGGTTAATTACAGGTTCGAGTGCATTTACATTTAACCCAACAGGTGGTATATTAAGCGTAACTGGTAGTATAACTACAAACGGTACTGTAACTGGATCAACTTTCTTAGGAAACATTACTGCTCCAGGAACAAGTACTTTCTCAGGACAAACTAACTTAAATGGTCCGGTTACTTTATCTAATAATTTAACAATAGGTGCAAGTGTAGGTAGTATTAACGCAACCAGTGGTGCTATTGCAACAAATTCAACAATAACAGCAGGTGGCTTAGCAAGTCTAAATGGTGGCATTAATGTTGATAGTGGTGCATTTACTGTATCAGGAGATGGTTTTGGTAGTGTCTTTATAGACGGTCAAACAAATATTGATAATAATCTATTAATTACAAGCTCTGGAGATATTACACTAAGTGACGGTGTGTCTACTGTAATCACACTAGATGGCGCAACAGGCGGAATTAGTGCAGATGGTAATTTAGACATTGCAGGTGATGCTAATCTTTACGGTAGTATTACAAGAATAGGTAATGCTGTATCTGATGAATTAGAAATTAACTCTGTACTAACAAAAGGCTTTTACTTAAAAGCAGGTACATTAAATGCAGATATAGGTAGTACAACTACAAGATTTGCTGATGCGTTTTTAGAAAATTTAAATGTATCAGAGAATGTTACTATTGCAGGTGATTTAACTGTAGAAGGAGAGTTTACAACTGTAAATGCACAAACTGTTGCTATAGCAGATAATATCATTACATTGAACTCGGGACAAGCAGCAGCGGATGCAGGAATTGAAATAGATTTATCTGGTACTACAAAAGAACTAAAATGGGCTAATACTGCCGGTGAATGGACAGTTGGCTCGGAAACATTTGTTGCAGGAGCGTTTAGAGGTGACTTACATGCAAGTGATAGTGCTGTATTAATTAACCAGACAACTAAAGCAGTAGATGTTGCAAGTGTAACTACAAGCGGAAACACAACAGTAGGCGGAATACTTGCTGTAAATGGTACAAACTTAAATGTTGGTTCAGGAAACTTTGTTGTAACAGGTGCAAATGGTAACACTGATATTGCAGGTATACTTAATGTAGGTAGTAGTAACTTTACTGTACAACCAGGATCAGGTAACACATTAGTTGCTGGTACATTAGGTATAACAGGTCTAACAACTATAGATACATCAACTATTACCGGTGTAATGAATGTTACAAGTTCAATAGACTCGACTGGAACAACTAACGGCGCTATTAAGATACTAGGTGGGATTGGTCTATCTGGTAATATACATATGGGCGGCAATTTACATGTTGGTGGTACAATTAACGCAACAAGCGGTACTATTACTGGAACTACTTTAGGCACTACATCAAGCAGAGTTACAATAGAAGCTGATAATATCGGTGTTAGTGGTCTAATTACAGGTGACATTAGTGGTTCTGTAACAAGTGGTAACGTTGCAATTACTGGCGGTACAATTAATACTACTCCAATAGGCGGCGCAAGTGCTGCTACAGCAGATGTTATTAGAGGTACAGTAATCACAGCAGAAACTAACTTTGTCGGAAATATTACTGGTAACGTTACATCAACTGGTACATCTACATTTGACGGTATAGATGTAAGCGGCGGCGAGATAGACGGTACAGTAATAGGTGGTAACGATCCTGCAAACATAACTGGTTTAGTTATTGAAGCAGACACAGAATTTAGAGGAAACATTGTTGCTGCATCAGGAACAAGTTCATTTACAAATTTAACTGTAAACGGAAATATTACTAACACAGGTTCAACAAGTACTGCAACGTTTAGAGATTTAAGTGTAGTTGGTAACTTTGTTCCTAACGCTCTTAATGTTACTACTGATGCAGACATAGGCGGCAACTTAACTGTTGGCGGCACTGCACAATTTGACACAACTCTATTACAAGTTAATCAAGCTGCAACAGGTGTACCGGCCAATTCACTAACAGCAGGTATTGAAGTAAGCAGAGGTAGTTCTCCATCTAAAAGACTTAACTGGGACGAAGGCGGATCAACCTGGACAGTAAGTACTGAGAAATTTACAGCAGGTACATTTGAAGCTACTAGTACAATTACTGCCCCAACTGTAACTGCTGATGTAACTGGTAATGTAACTGGTAACATAACATCATCTGGATCATCATCGTTTACTACAGTTGATATTAACGGTGGTACTATTGACGGCACTGTTATAGGTTCTAACTCACCTGCTGCTATAACTGGTACAACTATTACTTCTAACTCAGGCTTTAGTGGTAACTTAACAGGTAACGTAACAGGCAATGTAACTTCAACTGGTACTTCAACATTTACAACTGTTGACATTAACGGTGGTGCCATTGATGGTACTACAGTAGGTGCAACAACAGCCGCAACTGTACGTGGTACTACAATCACAGCAACAACTGGTTTTGTAGGTGATATTACTGGTGACTTAACTGGTCTAGCAGATAGAGCAGATAAATTAGAAACAACACGAACAATTGCGTTAGCTGGCGATGTTGCTGGTAGTATCGGATTCGATGGTACTTCAAATGTAACTATTAATACAACAATACAACCTAACAGTGTAGATATTGTTGCAGATACAACAGGCGATTATGCAAGAACTGTAACTGTAAGTGGCAATGGTTTGTCGATTACTGGAACACAGGGACACGATATAGCTTATCAAGTAATATCAAATGCAGTTTCAACTAACACAGCAAGTACAATAGTATTTAGAGATACATTTGGTGCATTTAGTGCAGGCGACATAACAGGTTCGCTTATTACTGCTAACACTAGATTAGACGGCATTACAAGGGGTAATGTACAATCTACTGCTGACGGTGCATTTGCAGCAGGTGTTACACTTGTAAATGCAGCAGACAGAACATTAGACAATATTAAAGATATTACATCCGAAGATGGTACATTTGATACAATTGACATTAATGGTGGTAATATAGACGGTACTGTAATCGGTGGTGCAACACCAGCAGCAGGTACATTTCTTGCATTAGAAGGTACGACTATCGAAGCAACAACAGGATTTACTGGAGATTTAACAGGTGATGTGCTCGCAAGTGATGCAAGTGTAATACTTAATCATACAGCAAAATCAGTTAATGCAACAAACTTAGATGGTATATTAGGTGCTAATACAGCAGCGGCTGCAACAGTAACAACACTAGCAGCAAGTGGTGCAGTAACTCTTACAGCAGGCACAGCATCTAACTCAACTACAACAGGTACACTTGTTATAACAGGCGGTGCAGGCGTAAGTGGCACAGTAAGTGCAGGACAATTTGTTGGTCCGGTACAAGGTGCTTTAGTTGGCACAGTTGGCGCAGGCGGAATTGCAAATAGAAACTCAGGTGAATTTACAACTGTAAATACTGATAGTAATGTTGTAGTTGGCGGCTCACTTACTGTTAACTCTGCAACATCAACATTTAGTACTGTTGATATTAACGGCGGCGCAATAGACGGAACACGTATAGGTGGTGCTACACCTGATAACGCAGACTTCTTAGATGTAGAAGGTACAACAATTACAGCATCTACAGGGTTTGTAGGTAACATTACTGCACCGTCAGGTGGTACAGTAGGAACATCTACACTACATGATTTAGATCTACAAGGTGACTTAACTGTAGCAAGCGGAAGTATTATATTTGGTGCCAACACTGTAATTGACAATAGTAGAAATGCTACGTTTAATGACTTAACTGTACAAGGTACATTCTTACCAAACACATTGAATGTTACATCAACAGCCGTAATAGGAACAGACTTAACAGTTAATGGCGACCTTACAGTTAATGGCACAACTACAACACTTGATACTGATAATATTACACTGGCAGATAACACAATTGTACTGAATACAGGATATTCAGGACTGTCAAGTGGCGCATTTACATCAGGTATTGAAATTGACCAAAACGGTACATCAACAAGCCTACTATGGAACAACGGCACAAATACTTGGACAGTTGGTAATAAAAACTTTACAGCAACTAGCTTTATTGCAACAACAGATTTCCAAGGTGCATTAGTTGGTAACGTTACTGGTAAAATTGGTGAAACTTCAAGAGACACAGGTAAGTTTACAACATTAGATACAACCGGAACTGTTACAGTTGGTACAAGTTTAACTGTTAATGGAGGCGTTGCAACACTTGGCAATGTTGACATAAATGGTGGTAATATAGACGGTACTGTGATAGGCAATAATGTTCCGTCAACAGTTACTGGTACAACAATTACAGCCAGCCAATTTGTAGGTCCAGTTGATGGACATGTAACAGGTGACGTAACAGTAGAAGCAGGCGATACACTAAACGTAGACGGTATTGTAGACATTGATGCAAGTTCAGGTAATATGGACAATGTAGTTATAGGTGCAACAACACCAGTATCTGGTACATTTACAACTATAACTGGTAACACAAGTATAACTAGCGGAACTACAGGAACAGGACCAATTACTGGTGGTGTTATTACAGCAGCAACAAACTTTGCAGGTGCATTAACAGGTGATGTAACAAGTTCAGGTACAAGCACATTTGAAATTGTTGAAATAGATACTAGTGCTGATATTCAAACACTTGATGTACAAGCAGGTACAAGTTTATTAGGAACATTGGATGTTACCGGTGCAGCAACATTTGTAAGTCAAGTTAATGTTGAAGATGATGTTATTACACTTAATTCAGATTATACATCTGGTGCTCCGTTAACAAGCGGACAGCAAGGTATACAAGTTCTTAGAGGTGATGAAAATACTGTAAGATTTGTATGGGTAGAAAGTCAAGATAGATGGGAAACACAAAATACTGATTTACGTGTAGGTGAGGATCTATCTGTTAATGGAACAATTATATCAACCGGCGGAATTCAAAGCACACCAATTGGTAATGTAACTCCTAATACAGGTAAATTTACAACTCTTGAAACAACAGGCAATGTAACTATTACAGGCGATATTGACCATACAGGCGACTTTGCAACTACAAGTGCAGCAATTAAAATTGATAATGCTGAGTCTTCAATGAGCAATTTGCTTGGTTCGGGTATTTATGTAGGAGCAGACAGTCTTTCAGGTAGACCACATATTATAGTTGGATCAAACAGCAAATGGGAATTTAACAGAGACTTTGTTGCAACTGCCGGCAGTCAATTTATAGGTGATATAACAGGCGATGTAACAGGTAACATTACATCGTCAGGTACAAGTACATTTAGTGGTACAGTTGATCTTAATGGTGCTACAGTAAACAACGCAGCATTTAACCTAGTTGGTGATCTTACAGGTACAGCAGATGATGCAGATGCATTGTCAAGTGCTGTAACTGTTACATTAGCAGGAGATGTAGCAGGTACTGCAACCTTTACAAATGCAGGCGATACAGCAGCAATTACAACAGTTATCCAAAACGGATCAGTTGAAAATGTAATGTTAGCAGGTTCTATTACTAATGATAAACTTGTAAATGATTCAGTAATTATAGGCGCAACTGAAGTAGATTTAGGCACAACTGTAACAGCATTTACAGGACTAACTAGTTTAACTTCAACAGTATTACTTGGTGAGTTAGGTGCTCCGGCAACTAGAAATGATATTTATGCATCAGCTATAAGTGCTACTGGAATCGTTACAGCGCCAACATTTGCTGGTAATCTAAGCGCAACTGGCACAAGTACACTGGGTGCAGCAGTATTCAGTGGTAATGCAGTATTTAATGCAGGACTTTCTGTTGCATCAGGTCAAACAGCAACGATCAACGGAGACCTAGACGTTAACGGAACTACTACATTTGCAGATATTACTGTTCCAGGAACATTTACTGCTGAGTCTACTGCTAACTTTAACACTGACTTTATTAAACTAAATGCACTAGGTACAGTACAAAATGCAGGTATAACAATTGAGCGTGGAGCTACTGATGTTTCGTTCTTCTGGGATGAATCAAATGACAAATGGTCTATAGCAAGCGAAACACTTGTAGCCGGTATGGTAGAAAGTGATGTAACAGGACATCACTACGGTGATGTAACAATTGCAGGCGGCGAAACTATCGATGTTAGTGCAGGTACAATAACTTTTGCTAACGATCAAATCAGTGGTAATGCAATCAACGGTGGTACTATTGATTCTATTACTATTACAACATTAGCGTCATCAACTGTAAACATAGACGGTGGCTCGATTGATGGAGTTTCGATAGGTAACGCATCTAGAGGCACTGGTAAGTTTAGTACACTTGACGCAACTGGAGCAATTACTACAGACACTAACGTCACAGCAACAGGATCGATAAATGGTGCAACAGTTGTTGCAACTACATCAATGACAGCACCTCTATTCACAGGTGACTTAACTGGTGACGCAGATGGCGATCATACTGGTACATTTACAGGTACAATGAGCGGCGCGATCGGCGGCGCATCAGACAGAAGCACAGCGCACTTTAGTACAGTTGATGCATCTAATGCTACACTATCAAGTGCAGACATTAACGGCGGTACAATTGACGGTGTTGTTATTGGCGGCGCATCTCCGAACTTAATTACAGGTACTACTATTAGTGGTACTACTATTAATGCAAGTACATTTAATGGTAATATCACAGGCGATGTAACAGGCGATGTAACAGGTAATGTAACAATTCCAGTCGGTGATACACTAACAGTTAACGGTACGTTTGCAATTGATAATATGACAGTCAATCAAAACTTAACTGTAACAGGAGATATGACTGTAAACGGCACTACTACATCTCTTAATACTGAAGAAATTAAACTTGCTGACAATTATATTCTACTAAACAGTGGTACTAGCACAGCACAAAATGCTGGTTTAGAAGTTGATTTATCAGGTGGAACAACTAAGTCATTAGAATGGACTACGTCATCCGGCGGCAGATGGAGTGTTGGGTCTGAAGACTTTGCAGCAGCAAACTTTATTGGTGATGTAACTGGTGATGTAACTGGTAATGTTACAGGTAACATTACATCAACTGGCACTTCAACGTTCACAACAATTGATGTGAATGGTGGTAATATTGACGGAACAATTATTGGCGGTACATCTAGAGCTGAAATAACTGGTACAACAATTACCGCAGACACAAGATTCTATGGTCCATTAACTGGTGATGTAACTGGTGATATAGTAGGTGATGTTACTGGTACAGTAAGTAGCATTACAAATCACTCAACAACTGACTTATCAGAAGGTTCTAATTTATATTATACCGATGCAAGAGCAAGAGCATCTGTTAGTGTTACTGATACAGGCGGCGACGGCGGTCTTACTTATAATAGTACAAGTGGTGTGTTTACTTATACAGGCCCAAGTGCATCAGAAGTAAGAGCACATATTACAGGAAGTACTGGTGTAACATTTTCAGGCGGTGCAATAAGTATAGGACAACCAGTTGGTACAACAGATAATGTTACGTTTAACGATGTTGATGTTGATGGTGACTTAACTGTTGCAGGTTCGTTGTCGTTTGGTACTGTTGAAATTACAAATAGTTTAACAGTTTCAGGCAATATAACTTCACTAGAATCAGAACAGATAGCGTTCTCTGATAACTTTATACTACTTAATGCAGTTCCGTCAGGAAGTACGCCACACGCAGGCGAAACAGCAGGTATTGAAATTGATAGAGGAACTAACTCTAACAAATTCTTTAGTTGGGATGAAACTGCTGATAAATGGTCACTAGGCGGTGAAACGCTTGTGGCTGGTACAGTTGAAGCCGACTTTACAGGTACATTAACTGGTAGAGTTAACCACGCAAGTGGTACATCAAACTTCCAAAATATTGATGCTACTGGTACAATTGAAGCAGATGGTGTTATAACTGGTAACGCTGGCTTCTCAGGAGACTTGACTGGTAATGTATCTGGTACAGTAAATGATATTTCTAATCATTCAACAACAGCATTAAGTGAAGGTACAAATTTATACTTCACAACTGCAAGAGTAAACAATCATCTACTATCAAACATTATTAATAACGTTATGCCAGCAGCTGGTACAGGTGGTACTTTAGACTTAGGTACTAACGGTCTAAGATGGAGAGATGGTTACTTTACTAGAGATGTTGTAGCAGACTCACTTACTGCTGTAACTAAAAACTTCGTAATTGATCACCCAACTAAGGAAGATCATAAATTAAGATATGCATCACTCGAGGGTCCAGAAAATGGTGTATATGTAAGAGGTAAACTAAAAGGTGAAAATGTAATTGAACTACCTGACTATTGGACAGCACTAGTACATGAAGAGTCAATTACAGTTAACTTAACAGCAAACCTCGGCTTCCAGCAATTATATGTTGAGAAGATAGAAGATGGCAAAGTGTATATTAATATTGCAGGGGCAGATATTGATGCAATTGATTGTTTCTATACAGTTTACGGTGAACGTAAAGATGTAGACAGACTTGAGATTGAATTTAAAAAGGACTCAGAATAAATGGCTAATACAGATAAAAACATTACCATACGCCCACGCACAGGTGATAATTCATTAAATCCTGTTATAGAATTCGACGGCGCAAGCGGCAGCACCGGTGCTCAACAAATTACTTTAACTGTTTTACCAGATGACGATGGTACTCTAATTTTAGCAGGAGCCGGCGGTGATATTTTTGAAATTACAGATAATGGTATATACAGCGCAGAAGTAACTGGAGATCTTAGAGTAAGTGGAACAATAGTTGCAAGCACTGGATTAACTATAGGGTCAGATACTATAGCAGAATATGTATCGGATACTGTAGGTGCAATGATTACTGGCGGCAGTCAAGCAGGCATTACTGTAGATTATTTAGATGTTGATAACACAATTGATTTTAATGTAGATGATTTTACTATAACACTAACTGGTGATGTAGCAGGATCAGGCACCGTTACTAATTTAGGAGATGTAAGTTTTGCTGCTACTATACAAGCAAATAGTGTTGCACTAGGTACAGACACTACTGGTAACTACATGTCAGGTATATCAGGAACTACTAATGAAGTAGAAGTTACACATACACCAGGCGAGGGATCATCGGCTACAGTTGGATTACCTGATAGTGTCTCAATCACAAATAATCTTACACTAGGAGGATATCTTGCAGGTCCTACAAGTTTTACAATAGACCCGGCAACAGTAGGTAATGATACTGGTACAGTTATTATTGCCGGTAACTTAACAGTCAACGGTACAACAACACAAGTTAATTCAACAACTGTTAATATTGCAGACAATAATATACTTCTTAATTCTAATCACACAGGTGCACCTACTGCAAATGCAGGAATAACAGTCGAAAGAGGATCGTCAACAGATGCACTATTGCAATGGAACGAATCAAGCGATCATTGGGAATTATCTGGACCAGGAACTACTACAGGAAGAATACTTACAACAGGTGACGAGGGAGCAGGCAATGGTATCGATGCCGATACACTAGATGGTCAACAAGGTACTTATTACTTAGACCATGATAATTTTACTAACGTACCAGATCCTGAGGTAACCGTAACACTTACAGGAGCGGTAACAGGCACTGCAACTGCTACATTAACAAATTTAGGCAATGCGACAGCATCGGTTGCTACAACTGCTACTAGTGACCCGACACTAACCCTTACCGGTGACGTATCTGGTTCAGCTACTTTTACTAACTTAGGCAATGCTACACTTACCGCTACTGTAGCAAATGATAGTCACACTCATGCCTTTGATAACCTTACAAGTAAAACAAGCGGCACTGGAGATTATGCTACAACAGGCGATTTACAGTCTGGTAAAGGCAGCGGCGGCGTAGCAATGACTATCAACGACGGTTATGGTAATGCTAACTTAACATTTAATCATAGAAACGGAACACCAGAGCAAGCTGGTAATGCTGCTAGAATAGAAGTTAATACTGATTCTACTTCGGGTGCTAGTATGAACTTTGAAGTTAAGTCAAACGTCTCAGCTAATAGTGCTATTCAAACAAGTTCTATTCTTAATTTAGCAGAAACAAATTCAACTTTTTATACTAATGTGTTGCCTTCTGCAAATAACACTAAAAATTTAGGAGCATCTGGAACAGTATGGAATACAGTTTATGCTACGTTGTTTAATGGTACAGCACTTGAGGCATACTATGCTGACCTTGCTGAAAATTATATAGGTGATAAAAAATACGAACCGGGTACAGTAGTTGTGTTCGGCGGATCAGAAGAGGTTACTACAACAGATCAAAAAGGTAACTTTAGAATTGCCGGAGTTGTGTCAACTGATGCTGCTTACTTAATGAACAGTGGACTAGAAGGTGACACAGTAATGCCGATTGCACTTCAAGGTCGAGTACCATGTAAAGTTATAGGAAAAGTTGAAAAAGGCGACATGCTAGTTACTAGTGCAATTTCAGGATATGCAATGGTCGACAATAGACCAAGTATCGGTACTGTAATAGGTAAGGCAGTTGGTACTAAGGATACTAGTGATAAAGGCATAGTTGAAGTTGTAGTAGGTAGAGTTTAAAAAAGTTCAATCATTTTAAAAATTGTTTCTAATTTAGCTTTATTAATTTTACTATTAAGAGTATTACGTAATCCTTGATGTAATGGTTTAGGCCAATTATTAAATGTTACCCACGCATATCCAGTATGTTCGCCATTTAATTTAGGAATAAATTCTTCTTCTATTATACAAAGATAAGTATGAAATTGAAAGTGTTTATCGTTACTAATAAATGTTTCTAATGGAATTGTTTTTTTAATAGTAGGCAAACTTCCTATTTCTTCTACTATTTCACGCTTTAGCCCTTCCCACGGTGTTTCTGAGATTTCATTTGTTCCACCGACGATACCCCATTGGTTATTTCTTTTACTGCCATTTCTATATAGCAATAAAAATCTATTTGTATCTAATGTATAAAATAAAGCACCACTACAGGTAATATCACTCGTCATACAAGTAGTTATACTTCTAAATCAATTCTCCATGTTCCTACTGGATATTCGCCATCAATGCTTAATAACCAAGATCCATTTGCATATCGATACTGTATACTTGTATTTAGATTTGTTGTATAGGTAATTGTAGTTGATTCACTTGCATCAAACACAATAACCCATTTAGCACCATCCCATTCTATTATATCGTTTGCACTAGCCACAAAGTTAGTATTATCGTTATTCTTCCATGCTACTGCGCCTTCAACAGCATCGATATTACCAATGTCACCGAGTAATAGTAAGCGAACTCCGGATGCCTTTGTTGTTGTAGGATCAAATGTACTAGGGTCAATAATAAAATCTACACTTGTTCTGCCACTAATAATAGTATCTTGAGGGAAACTATCTGAATCCCAGGCTATATTTAAAACTGTTTCGTTTAATGGGTTTAAACTTATTGTGCCTGTTGGTGTTGCAGATGAATCTTTATTGTTTAGATATATTCTTGATATGTCGGCTGTAAACTTACCAGGTTGAGTTTCGAATACATCATTCCAGTTTATCGTACCTAAACTACCTTTATGTATTATTTTTGCAGTAGTACCTTCAACATAAATTGCATAATTTAAATAATTTACATTAGCCATTTGACTTGATATTTCTGTAACTGCTTTTCTGCCACTTGCTGTTTCTGTTACTCCGGCTGTAATTCCGTCATCGTATGCATTTACTTGAGGTTGCGTAATTCCAGATTCGATATCACCAGTAGTTTCATCAAATAGACTTGTAATAATATTTTGTATTACACCGAGACGTTTTACTTTTGCAGGCGGCGAAATATAAATCGGAATAATAAAACTAAGCGTAGCTATATCTACTTCGCTTTCTAATCCCACCGGTACAGTCCTATTACTCCAGTTAATATTTTCTAATTCTAGTGTAGTAATACTTGTCCAGTCAATAAAATTATCCGTAGTCTGTAATTCTAGTGTAGGATTAAACCATACACCTATTTGTTCTATAATTTGTAATTTTTGATCTGTATTACTTGTCCATACATCAACATTTGCTTTAAGTGTAAACGGAGTCGGCATTAAGCGTTCAACAGTATAATTTTTGCCTTGGGTATTAAGATATTCGTTTGTATTTTCATCAAACTCTCTTTCTTTAATATTAATTTTATTTACAAAAGATGGATCTTGTGTTCTTTCTCTATCTTGATCTAACCCTGTTATATAAACACTCATTCGTGGAACACTTGGTAATTTATTTTCAGAATTATCTCTAATTAAGTTTGCTACTTGTCTAGTTAAATCGCCGTACATAACCGGTACAGTTGTTATTTTTCCTTTACCGTCCTTGACCGGAAAGTTGCTCATTATACGCATTAACTGTGTAATATAGCGCCTAATTTGTCCATCATAAAAATGTTGCATTAATTATCTGCCTTTGGTTTTAGAGCTTTACTAACAGATTGACGCTCGGGTATAGTATCGCCACCTATTGTGTTATTTGCACTATTATTAATAAATCCTGCTTTCAGCGTAGATCTTGTATTTGAATTTGTAAGTGTTTCACGTAAGTTATCTTCAACCTTAATCCACCTAGTTCCGTCAAATCTAAATAATCTATTAGGCATATAATCTGTTCTTAAAAAATAGTCTCCAGAATCGTTTGATCCTGGAAATGATATTCCGCTACCAAACGCACTACCGTTAGGTGTTTCACCGTCACCATAATCAACAAGATAACCAGAGTATCCGTCTTTTTCTGGAGGTCCACTTGTAGTAATGTTTCCGCCGCCGTTAGGATTTTCTATTTGCTGTAAGTCAGCAGTTCCGTCAGCATTACGTGCTATTGTGTAAAAATGACTAGTTTCATATCCACTTAATGGCGCTTCAACTTCTGCTTGAGCAATTACTGCGTTGTTTATCTGCATTTCTTTTTCATAAGTAGAAAGCAAGTCACGTAAAGTATTGCTACCTGGTTCTTCTTCATTAGCAGGTAGATCTAATATCTCACTGTATTCCTGACCGTCGTATATTTGTTTTAGTTTTAATCTATATAAATGTGGATACCATGTATGACTAAATCCTTCTGAACCTCTACTTACATCTTCTATTACATAAAACCGTTTTAATGCAATATCATAATCGTTTAGTGCATACTCGTCTTTTAAATGTGGTAACTCAATAACATCACCACTTAACGGTTTACGACCTATTGTTTTTACAATACTTCTAATATGCACGGTCATAAACAATGTATCATTTGACAGGAACAATCCAAATTGACTCAAATCAAAATCAATGTCTTGTACATTATAAATTGCTCTGTGCGTGTATACATCTGGATCATATTTACGATCTCTGTTTTCAAGAAATAACAAATCCTGTATGTTAGTTTCCTTTACAGCATCGTATTGAGGCTGTACTGCATCTGCTTCACCCTCAGGTAAATTGTTTGATCCAAGATATTTATGGATATGAATGTCGGTACCCCCAACAGTAAACATTTCTAGAATTTGTCTGTCAATAAATTCATAATCATTACCGCGTTCGGGTCTATATAAAGATAACTTTGGCATATACATATTTATCGTAACGATAGTAACTACGATAAATACTATACGGAGATTTCATATGAGTAGTTTAAAAACAAAAAAGCAAGAGGTATTTGATTATGTTAACGCATTTTTAGGCGGAGGCATGATTGATGTTGAACTTGACCCAATACATTACGAAACTGCTTTAACAAAGGCATTAACACGTTTTAGACAGCGCTCAGACAATTCAGTTGAAGAATCTTATATGTTTATGCCTACAATTGTAGACACTAATGAATATACGCTACCAAGTGAAGTAATTGAAGTGCGTAAGTTATTTCGTAGATCAATTGGTTCACGTACTGGCGGCGGAGATGGTGGATCAATATACGAACCGTTTAATTTAGCATATACAAATACATATCTAATGTCTAGTTCAAATTTAGGCGGATTAGCAACATACGATATGTTTAGCCAATACCAAGAACTAGTAGGTAGAATGTTTGGTTCGTTTATTGAGTTTAAATGGAATACTTCGACTAAAAAATTAACGCTATTACAGCGTCCTAGATCAACCGAAACGTTAATGTTGTATTGCTATAATTATCGTCCAGATGAACAGTTACTTGACGATTATCTAGCAAAACAATGGATTAAAGATTATACACTTGCTAGTTGTAAATATATGTTAGGCGAAGCACGTTCAAAGTTTGCTACTATTGCTGGGCCTCAAGGTGGAAGTACTCTTAATGGTGACACACTTAAGGCAGAAGCACAAACTGAAATGGATAAGCTAGAACAGGAAGTTATACAACAAGTAGCAGGCGGCGCAGGTTATAGTTTCCTAATAGGTTAAAGATCGTTATCGTGTACATACAATTGAATTAGAGCATAGTGTAAAATTTTCATTAAATCTTTGCGAGCATCTGATGCTGTACCTTTTTTACCGTAACGGTTTGAATACTTATCAACATTACCCATACAGAAACCAGTTCCGTTTCCTCTGTCAATGATTACTTCAGTTGACTGAAATTTATTTGTGCTGTAATGTCCGTTATATGTTTTATCGATATATTCTTGAAACTCTTCAATATACTTTTTTTCGTCAAATTTGTAATCAATAGACGCTGATTTTTCATTATCATTTAAATACAAATCTGATGTTACTTTTGTTAGTCCCATGGGTGCTCCGTTTGTTTTAATAATATTAATTATAACGTATTTGTTATTCGATGTCAACCTAAAAGTCAGGCTTTAAATCACCTTGTTTCCATTTTACATCTATCTTCTGAACAATACGTTGACAATTAGCACATACGGTTTTTAGATTACTAGGTCGACAATTTTCCAAATTACCATCCATATGGTAAACGTCAAACTGTTCTTGATAAACACTCTTGTATCCGCATTTTTCGCATATGTTCTTTTTTTCATATCCTGCTATCTGCCATCTTGGAATACCGTGTCCGAGTCCGTGTTTTAAACATTGTTCGCATTTGCGTCTATAAAATGTTTTACCATTCTTTTTATAATTTATAGCAGCAGGGCGTTGTTTACATATGCATAAAGGTCTCATATTGTATTTATCGTACCTTTACCGCCCCTTTATCACCGAGTATTACAAGCATATAAACCTAAAATCTAATAAATACTATAGTAATTAAACCTTTAGGAGAAATATGATGGCATTAGTATCACCAGGTGTTGAGGTTCAGGTAATTGATGAGAGTTTTTACACTCCAGCTGCTCCTGGTACCGTACCAATGATATTTGTTGCTTCGGCAGAAGATAAAACAAATTCTGCAGGGACAGCCGTAGCAGCAGGAACAACAAAAGCAAATGCAGGTAAACCGTACCTGTTAACAAGTCAAAAAGATTTAGGAGATTTATTTGGAGATCCTACATTCTACTCAGACGCAAACGGAAATATGATTCACGGTGGTGAATTAAACGAATATGGACTACAAGCAGCATACTCATTACTAGGAATTACAAACCAAGTTTATGTAGCAAGAGCAGACTTTGACCTAGGCAAACTAGAAGCAAGTGCAACAGCTCCAGCAGGTAAGCCAACAGATGGTGCAAGTTGGTTTGATACAACAAATACTGTGTTTGGTTTACTAGAATGGAATGGCAATGCAGTTAATACTACAGGCGGCCAGAGTTTTAGCTCAGTTACACCTTTAGTAATTACTGAGGCATCTGACACTGCAACAGGAACAAATCCTTTAGCACCATCAGCAGCAGTAGGTGCAGTAGGTGATTATGCAGTAGTTACACTTAATACTTCAAACAATGTTTGGTATAAGAAAACAGGCGGAACTTGGGTTCAGGTTGGTTCAACAGATTGGGAAACAGCATGGCCTACAGTTTCAAGTATTGCACCAGTAGGTTCATTTACTGGCGGTGAGACTCTACTAATTAACAGTACTACAATTACAGCATCAGGTAATACTCTTGCAGATTTAGTAAGTGATATTAACGGCGCAACAATTACTGGTGTAACAGCATCGCTAGTAAGCGGAAAGATATACATATATGCAGATAGAACTGCTAACACATCTGCTGGCACTGTAGTTATTGCAGCAGGTACAATGGATCTAGCAGCAGCTGGACTAGTAGCAGGTACATATGCAATTCCAGCAGTAGCAACCGCAGCCCACACAAGTGTTCCAGAATGGAAGTCGAGTGATACATCTCCACGTCCAACTGGCTCTGTTTGGTTAAAAACAACTAATCCAAACGGCGGTGCAAACTTCTCAGTTAAGAAATATAGCACAGATACAGGACTATGGTCAAGTGTATCTGCTCCACTTTATACATCTAATGCAACAGCAATATATTGGTTAGATAAAACAGGCGGTGGTGCAAATTTAACTCTAGGTGACGTATATGTAAAAGTTAACATAACTGAAGCAGCAAGACCTATTGTTGATTACAAAATTTTTGCTAGAGCGGGTAACGGCGCTGCAACTGCAACAAGTCCAGTTATTACAGAAAGTACATTTGTTGCACAAGCATATGATTTTACAATTTCTGAAACAGTAAAAAACAGTGCAGCATATAGTACTCCTGCAAGTGTTGCATTTACAGCAACAGGTGCAACAACTGATGCAACTTTAATGGCAGGTGCTATCAATGCAGCAGGACTTACAAACGTAACAGCAAGTGTTACATCTGACAATAAAATTGTTATTACACATGCATTAGGTGGTGAAATCAAACTAGTTGATGGAACAAATACTCCACTTGCAGCAGCAGGTTTTGCAGTTTACGATGCAACTGATGCGACAACAACTACTAACTTTTATGCTGACCCAGATGGAACATCAAATGGTTATGTTGTTTCATTATGGAAAGTATTATCTTACTCAGCATCAGTAAGTGCTCCTAGCACATTAACAGCAGATGGTGAAATTTGGTATAGTAGTGTAATTGACGAAATAGACATTATGGTACATGATGGTGCTGATTGGAAAGGTTACGCAAATGAATTTGCAACAACTGATCCAGCAGGTCCAATTGTAAGTGCTACTGCTCCAACAGAGCAATCAGACGGTACTGCATTAGTAGATAATGATCTTTGGATTTCAACAGCAGATCTAGAAAACTTTCCAACTGTATATCGTTGGAATGCAACATTAAGCTCTTGGGCGGTTGTTGATAAAACAGATCAAACTACTGAAAACGGAATGCTATTTGCAGACGCACGTTGGTCAACAACAGGCGGCACAGCAACAGCACATACAGCAGGCGATATAGTAGATATGCTATCAAGCAATTATCTAGATCCAGATGCTCCGGATCCAGCACTATATCCAAAAGGTATGCTGCTATGGAACCTACGTAGAAGCGGATTTAACGTTAAGCGTTTTGAGCGTAACTATGTAGACACAGGTGAAACTAACCCACGTCAGTCAGATGCAAGTATGGCAAACTACTATCCACATCGTTGGGTAACTGACTCATCAAATCAACCAGACGGCTCGGGTACATTTGGACGCCACGCACAGCGTAAGTCAGTTGTACAAGCACTACAAGCAATGGTTAACGGTAACCAAGATATCAGAGATGACGAAACAAGAGTATTCAATATAATGGCTACTCCAGGTTATCCTGAACTAATTGGTGAAATGGTAACTCTAAACTATGACAGAAAGCTAACAGCATTTGTTGTAGGTGATACACCATTTAGACTAACACCAGATGCAACATCACTAAACAACTGGGCAACAAACGTTGCACTAGCTGTTGAAGATAACGATGACGGTGCAGTATCTAAAGACGAATACTTAGGCATGTATTACCCAAGTGGCTTTACAAGTGATAACGCAGGTAATAATGTTGTTGTTCCAGCTTCGCATATGGCGCTAAGAACAATAGTATTAAACGACCAAGTTGCTTATCCTTGGTATGCTCCAGCAGGCTCAAGACGCGGCGGAGTTAGCAATGCTTCAGCAGCAGGTTATATTAATGCTGAGGGAGAATTTGTTTCAATTGCACTAAATGCAGGACAGCGTGATGTACTATATTCAAATAGCATCAACCCAATTACACCAGTAGCTGGTGCAGGATTGTTAGTATTTGGACAAAAAACTCGTGCTAGAAGTGCAAGTGCATTAGACAGAGTTAACGTTGCAAGACTAACAGTTTACTTACGTAGACAGTTAGAAATACTTGCAAGACCATATCTATTTGAACCAAACGATGCAGCAACAAGATCACAAGTTAAAGCAGCAGCAGATGCGCTACTACTAGAACTTGTAAATCTAAGAGCATTGTATGACTTTGTAACTGTATGTGATACAACAAATAACACTACAGCTAGAATAGATAGAAATGAGTTGTATTTAGATATAGCCATTGAGCCAGTTAAGTCAATTGAGTTTATTTACATTCCATTGAGAATTAAGAACACAGGCGAAATAGCAGCATTAGGTTAATGCTAAAATAAGGGCTCTTTAATTAGAGCCCTTAATATGATAAATACTACTGTATTAGGAGAATAGAATGCCAGTAACAACATTACAAAATTTATCAGTTCCGTTCGAGGGTGAACAGAACTCATCGCTATTGATGCCAAAGCTTCAATATCGTTTTAGAGTATCATTTACAAGCTTTGGTGCAACTGTAGACGACAACGTAAAAGTCATGCAAGCACAAGTTGTAGATGTAACTCGTCCAAATTTAACATTTGAACAAATCACATTAGATGCTTATAACTCAAGAACATATCTTGCAGGTAAGCACACTTGGGACCCTATCTCGCTTACGTTGCGTGAAGATTCAAGTAACAATGTACAAAGAGCAGTTGGCAGCCAGCTACAGAAACAGTTCGACTTCTTTGAACAAGCTAGTGCAGCATCAGGCGGCAACTACAAATTCCAAACTGTTATTGAAATGCTAGACGGCGGCAATGCAGGTGTAGGACCACAAGTTTTAGATAGATTCGAACTTAAAGGCTGCTACATTGAATCAGCAAACTATAACACATTAGCATACGGCACAAGTGATGCAGTCACAGTTTCATTAAGTATCCGTTATGATAATGCTATACAAAAAGGTACTGACGGAGGCGCTGTAACTGGCGTTGGCGAAGTAACGCCTAGAGGGCTTGGTGCCGGCGTAGTATAAAATACTTAGATTGGATTCTATTCAAAACGGAGGCTTTACGTCTCCGTTTTTTTTTAGATAAATACATTATGGCATATCAATATAGTAATAACAATAATATACATTTAAAAGATGCACAACATGCACAAAACTTTTATACACAAAGTTCTTTGAGGTTTGCGCCAAATGTAAAGTATCTTTACCATGTTGTCTTTAATTTAAAAAAAGCAGTAGGTGTAGGTGCTACACCAAACGACGAAGTTGCAAGATTTGCGCCAAACACGTCGAGGCTTTTAAAAGAAATTGCAGTGATGGTTAAAACAGCAGATTTACCTCAATATACTGCAAGTGTTGATACTAAAAATCAATATAATAGAAAAAAGAATATTCAAACTAGGATCGATTATTCTCCCGTTACTATAACACTTCATGATGATAACAGTAGTGTAACATCTACTATGATGAAAGAATACTATAATTATTATTATACAGACGGCGTGAATTCACCGACAGCATATTCTACACGTAACAAATATAATTCAAATAATAGATCTAGATACGGTTTAGATAACGATAAAACTGATACATTTTTTGATAATATTAAAATATTCCAATTAGGTAGACAGCGATGGTATAGTTATACATTAGTAAACCCTCTTGTTACTTCTTGGGGGCACGATTCATTAGATTATTCCGATGGTGCAGGAACACTTGAAAATACTATGACAATAAATTATGAATCAGTATTTTACGACAACGGTAAGGTAGGCGAAAATAGTGAACCTATTAACTTTGAAGATCCTAGCTTTTATGATACAACTCCTAGCCCGTTAGAAGCAACTGGATCATCCGGATGGGTGAATCCTGATATTTCAAATGTGATACCTTCACCCGTTAGCGGATTAGTAAATACTCTTAACACAATTACTAATATAGCAAACACGGCATCTACAGTGGCAAATGTATTTAATCAGTTCGAAGGTTTATCTAGAGGAGCACAAATAGGCTCTGCTGCAATACTTGCAAGTAGATTGATTCCTCAACAACCAACTGTTTTATCAGGAGCACAAATAGCATCTGAAATTAATGCTTCACCTCAATTTGGAGCAGTGTTAACTAAACAGGCTGTACTAAAAGGATATGTTCCTGGTTTTGATTCAACTAATGCATGGCAATACGACGAATTAAGTACAACGGAAAAGAATGATATAATGAATGATGTGTTTGCAAAGTCGACACAGGTTGAAGAAACAGCAGAGTCATTACCAATTAAGAGACTTGCAACAAATATAATTCAAGGTGGATAATATGGAATATTTTGATCAAGATAATTTTTTTGATAGGCAGGATAATGAAAGAGTGCCTGTTACATCTAATGAATATAATGCATTAAATGGATATTTTGAAAAAAGAGGATTTAGTAAATCAAGTTCTAGAAAAATATCTGTAATGCTATTAGAACAAGCAAATAATAATAACATTCCAGTATTTCAATTAATAGATACACTTAATGGGTTATCACCTGTAGAACTTAACACTACGATATCTCAAATTTTAAATTTTAATAGAACTAAATCTAGCACAATAGGTTTTTCTCAAAATTTAGAATCTGCTAATTTTAGTCAAAGAAATATTATAATTTAAAATGGCTAGGTATGCACAAGGTAAGTATACGATTAAAAATCCTGAAAAGTATGCTGGTAACAAAGCTCCCACATATCGAAGTGGATGGGAATTTCACTTTATGAAATTTTGTGATGAGCATCCTTCTATTACACAATGGGCAAGTGAAGCAATACGTATTCCTTACAGAAATCCATTAACTGGCAAACACACCATTTATGTTCCAGATTTTTTTATAGCATATAATGATGCAAAAGGCAGAAGCCATGCCGAACTTATTGAAGTAAAACCTAGTAATCAAGCTGTAAAAGAAAATCTAGGAAAATCAAAACATAACCAAGTTCATTATGTAATCAATCAAGCAAAGTGGGAAGCAGCACGAACTTGGTCAAAACAAAATAAAATTACATTTCGTATCATAACTGAAAAAGATTTATACCACCAAGGCCGCACACGTAAATAGGCTAAATACTTATGGAGAGGGCAAACTCCATAAATTGAGGGTAAGATTATGATAGATCCAATTACAGCGATCACCGCCGCTACGGCTGCATTTAATGGTGTGAAAAAACTAGTTCATGCTGGTAGAGAAATTGAAGACGTTATGGGGCAACTGGGTAAGTGGTACGGTGCTGCTGCTGATTTAAACAGAGCAGAAGCACAACGTAAAAACCCTCCAATCTTTACAAAATTATTTAATAGCGGCTCTGTAGAAGAAGAAGCATTAGCCATTATCGTACAGAAGAAAAAACTGGCAGAACAAGAACAACAACTCCAAGACATGCTGAACATAAGATTTGGTTATGGTACTTGGAAAGAAATGATCGAATTGCGTAGAAAAATACGTAAGGAACGCGAAGAAACTTTGTACAAGCAGCAAGAACGTAAGGCAGCATTTATGGAAGGTTTCCTTGTTATAATCCTACTTGTAGGCTTAGCTGGGTTGATAGGACTTTCTGTATGGCTAACAGGACTTGGTGCCGGCTGGTGGGGCTAAATTGTTATATACCATTAAGTAATGAAAATACATCCGGTACTACTACATATCAATCTTGGTATAATAAAAAACTAAAAACATAGTATCAAATAGATTAAAAGAAGATATTAAATTTTACGGCTACGAATTTTAACTAAATACTTCAAATAATATAGGTGTAATACTATGACTAAAAAACTTGAAGACTTGCTTAATTTACCTGATTCGAGGGAAATTATTAAAAATGCTGAGAAGCAAGAAAAACAGCAAGCAAAATACGAAATCAAAGAACAAAATAAAACAATTCGTGATATAGAAGAGTTTGATAAAATAACTTCAGCACTACCTGCAGTTAAAGGCTTAGGAGATATGGCTGATAAAGAACTTAACGAAGTTGCACAAAAAGCCATGGATGCATATGACGATTTAATGGACTTAGGTATGAATGTTGAGTCGCGTTATGCAAGCAGAGTATTTGAAGTTGCTGGCGGCATGCTTAAGACTTCTCTAGATGCTAAAACAGCAAAACTAGATAAAAAACTTAAAATGATAGAACTACAACTTAAAAAAGAAAAGCAAGATAGAGATTCAAATCCAAATAACAACGATATTGTTAATGGCGACGGATATGTTGTAACAGACCGTAATAGTTTATTAGCACAGCTAAAAGGCATGAATAAAGATAAATAGTATATAAGGAATTACGATGAGATCATTTACTGAAATACTAACAGAGTCTAAAAAGACTTATGAATTTAAAATGGGCGTTGCTGGCGAATTACCGAAAGAATTTGAAGATACTTTAGAAACTTCTCTAAAGAAATTTGACATCCAAAGTATCGGCGCAGGAAAAAAGACACCGATACAAGAACGTCCATTAGATTTTCCACAACTTCAAAATATGGAAGTTACTTACTACGATATTGAACTTGGCTATCCTACTACTCCGCAAGTAATGCAAGAGTATGTTGGACGTTGCTGCGGCATAGACCAAGCATATGTTATAGTAAGAGGGGCTAATGATCCTAGAGAAGATTACCAAGAAAAAGCTGACGAAGGTCCATATGAAACTTTGTTAACAACTGAAGAATTAAAATCAGAAAGTGCGCAAGAATCAGCAGGCGAAAGTCGTGTAATGGAATTATTAAAAGAGCTTGAAACAGCAAGAAAAGAGCGTGAGCACGATCCTGCCGCGGCAGCACCAACGGAGAAATAAAATGAATATGAAAAAATTATTAGAGTCAATGGACAACATCGAAGAGTGTGGCATGAATGCTAGTGCTGATCCAATGATGGCGCCAAAGCCAGCAGACGAAGGTATGCCAGTATCTATGAACATTAGTTTAAATGCTAGTGGTGAAAAAAATGTATCAGACTTAATTAACATGATGAAAAATGCAGGCTTGGGAGGCGCTGCTCAAGTTACTCCAGATATGATGCCACCGCGTCAAGATATGGAACGACTACGTGATATTGTAGACGAGCCAGCAGATGGATTAGCACCTGATGCAGATCAACTGCCAACAGAGCCGGAAATGGAACCTTCATTAGGTAAAGAAGAGATTGCTACAGACGACGAAGCTGATGTTGAAGGATATGCTAACGAACCAGAACCAGCATACGGTGACATGTCAGATGTGATACCAGACGGTAATGATTTAAACCGTAAGAAGAAATCACACCCACCAGTAGCAGGTGGTGATAATCCTATGGCACTTGCTGACGAAGATGAAACTACATATGCTATTAGAGGTAAAAGTCCTGAAGCACAAGAAGAATTATCACGTAAAGCAAATGCAAGTAATACAATGGAATCAAATATTAAATCAAAGTTAATGGCTGCACTATCTGAAAAGAAAAAACAACCAGATTTAAATGACGACGGCAAGAATGACTTCAAGGATGTTCAGATTGCACGTAAGAACGCAGCAGCAAAAGCAGCAGCTAAAAAGAAATAAGAACGTTCTACCGACAGAGCGAACGGCCCAAATAGCACCTTAGGGTGCTATTTTTTTGACTAAATATTACTATGGCAGCATCATTAGACGGCGTCTTAATTAAAAAGGCGAATAAACAAGAAACATTTACTGAAGAGCAATTAGCAGATCTAATGGCATGTATGGATCCTGAAACAGGATACTTACATTTTGCAAAGAATTTTGCATATATTCAGCATCCAGTAAAAGGTAAGTTACTATACAACCCTTTTAAATATCAACTCGGACTAATGGATAGTTACCATAATTTTAGATTTAACATAAACATGATGCCTAGGCAGACAGGTAAAACTACATGTGCTAGTATATACCTTACATGGTATGCAATGTTTGTACCTGATCAAACTATACTTATTGCTGCACACAAGTATACAGGTGCTCAAGAGATTATGTCTCGTATACGCTTTGTTTACGAGAGTTGTCCTGATCATATTAGAGCAGGTGTAACATCATATAACAAAGGTAGTATTGAATTTGAAAACGGTAGTAGAATAGTTTCGCAAACAACAACAGGCAACACAGGACGTGGTATGTCAATTTCGTTATTATACTGTGACGAGTTTGCGTTTGTGCAGCCAAACATTGCAGAAGAGTTTTGGACTTCGATATCACCTACACTAGCAACAGGTGGTCGTGCTATTATTACAAGCACACCAAACTCAGATGAAGATACGTTTGCTACTATTTGGAAACAAGCAGAAGACAAGTTTGATGCACACGGCAATGAAAACGATGTTGGCACAAACGGATTTCATAGTTTTAGATCAGAGTGGCACGAACATCCTGATCGTGACGAGAAATGGAAAGAGGAAGAAATTGGACGTATCGGTGAAGAGAAGTTTCGCCGTGAATACGGCTGTGAATTCTTAGTATTTGACGAAACTTTAATTAACTCAATTAAACTAGCATCTATGGGAGGCAAAAGTCCGTTAGTAAATATGGGACAAACACGTTGGTATAAAAAACCAACAGATGATTGCACATATGCAGTTGCATTAGATCCGTCAATGGGAACTGGTGGCGATAATGCTGCTATACAAGTATTTGAATTACCCAGTTATGAACAAGTTGCAGAATGGCAACATAACACAACGGCTATACCTGGACAGATCAGAGTGTTGGCGGACATCTGTAATTATCTTGTTTCTGAGACTGGTAATCCAAACGGAATTTACTGGAGCGTGGAGAACAATGGCATAGGCGAGGCTGCGCTTATCGTTATAAACGACTTCGGTGAAGAGAACATTCCAGGTTTGTTCGTCAGTGAGCCTATCCGCAAAGGACACGTTCGTAAATTCCGTAAGGGTTTTAATACTACGCATAGTACAAAAATTACAGCGTGTAGTAGATTAAAAACAATGATCGAAAATGACAAAATGATTATACACAGTAAGCCGTTCTTATCTGAACTTAAAAATTATATTGCTACCGGATCTAGTTATCAAGCTAAACTAGGACAAACCGATGATTTAATTAGTGCAACTCTTCTTGCGATCAGGATGATGGCAGTACTTAAAGATTGGGATCCTAGAATCTATAACACATTTACTCAAGCTGAAAATATGGACGACTATGAACCTCCAATGCCGATCTTCATAAGTACCAATTATTGATAAATACATTATGAAAGATTTAGATACAATAGGTAAAGATTTATTTGACAAAATCCGTGGCCGTTTCACTAGTGTAACTATTGGCGGCGAGGACGGTAAAGTTACTAATGAACCATCTAAAGCAAGATTCTTTGATTTTGAATATTCAGAATCTAGCAGAGCATTAGGTAATGTAAGTATTCAAATAAGCGAAGACGACGGACTTACAATAATTTATTCTAAAGACATTGTTGCAAATGAAGATAGTGTAACAAAGGATAACTGGTTTAACTTTTTAAAAGATATGAGGCAATTCAGTAAGAAACGCCTATTAGACTTTGATGTAAGAGACATCACTAAATCAAATTTAACAAAAAGAGATTACAAGTTTTTATCAAAAAAACGTTTCGGAGACGATAATATGAACGAATCAAAACTATATGGCACAGCACGTACTAGCTATCAAAAGGTTGGCGAAGCACGTATAATGATTAAGCACACAGAAAATGTAAACTTAGAAGCATCCAATCCACGTACAAAAAAGATTGGTACTATCTACATTGAAAGTGCAGGCGGTGAAAGATTTAAGTATCCATTTAAGCACCTAAGTGGCGCAAGAGCAATGGCTCGTCACGTATCAGAAGGTGGCAACTTATACGATGATTTTGGTTCACACATTATTGGCTTATCAGAAGAGATGGCAAAACTACGCAAGTTTAAATCATATATGGGTCGTTCAGCAGTAATGGCTGAAAGCCTAAGCGAGTATGTTGATGTTGTTAAAGATCGTATTAATACAGTGAGAAAAACAATTACATCACTACAAAAACCAAAGTTTTATGCCGAAGCATTTGCTACATATGAAGCACCTATTTTAGAAGATGTGCCAGCAGACGTTGCAGAGAACTGGACTGATCAACTTACTATTAAACAGTTTAACGAAGAATTAGCAGATGTATTCCCATACATTTATAAACTAGTAAGCGAAGCAACAAAAGCACAAGAATTAGGACCAGATGATTTAGTAAGAGAAGCAAAAGCAGATCCTAAAGTTGTAGCAAAGGAAGAAAAAAATAAAAAAACTAAAGAAGAAATTGCTGTAGAGCATGGCTTTGAAGAAATGATGGGACAGTTTAGTGAAGGCGGCATGTCTGACATTGATATACAAGCACAGGAATTTGCACAAGATGCAGTTGAAATGGCCAAAGACATTCAAAAAGATGATTATTACTTTAGTGATAGTACATACTTTGAATTTACTGATGGGCTAGACATGGACAATGACGCACTGATAGATCATGATTTGGTACAAGCAGTGTTAAGAGCACTTCCAAACGTTGATATGGAACCTGAAGAAATCAAGCAAGCAGTTGATGCACTAGCAAACATGAACATCGGAGAAGACAACGAAAAACCAAAAGGTTCATTTGAACCACACCCTGGTGCTTTTGACTGGGATGCTAACATGGACGATGATGACGAAGACAGCGAAGTAGACAAAATAACACCTAAAAAAGACAAAAAGACACCACTAGGTGAGTTTATTCTAAGTTACTTTGATAGAGAAAACGGTGTATTTCCAAAAGGCGAAACTGCTGTATTAACTATGGTAGAAAAAGATTACGGCGAAGAGTTTATTAATCCTGCTAAGTCATTCATTGAGCAAGTGTCAGCAAAGTTCGAAGAATATGAAATGCGTAATCAACCACAGCAAATGGAAACAGATAACGAAGAGTACGATAGAATACGCGAGTTAGCTGGACTAAGATAAATCCAATAATAAAGCATTTTATGCTTGACAAGATAAATAATATCGTGTAGTATGTAATAGTGCTACACATTTAGGCACACAACTTAAACAAAGACATAGGCAACATTATAGGAGGCACAACTATGGCATCATTAGCAGAAATTAGAGCAAAGCTCAAAGAACAAGAATCACGCACAGGCGGTAATATAGCAAGCAGCGGCGGTGATAACAGCGTTTACCCATTTTGGAATATTAAAGAAGGCGAAAGTTGTACTTTCCGTTTCCTTCCTGATGGCGATGCTGACAACACTTTCTTTTGGAAAGAACGTTTAGTAATTAAACTTCCGTTCCAAGGTATTAAAGGAGAGACAGATTCACGTCCGGTACAAGTACAAGTTCCGTGTATGGAAATGTACGGCGATTCCTGTCCAATTCTACAGGAAGTACGTGGTTGGTTTAAAGATCCATCATTAGAAGATATGGGTCGTAAATATTGGAAGAAACGTTCTTATATCTTCCAAGGATTTGTAACTGATAATCCACTAACAGAGGACACTACTCCTGAGAATCCAATTAGACGTTTTATTATCGGTCCTCAAATTTTTCAAATTATTAAACAAGCTCTTATGGATCCTGACATGGAAGAACTACCAACAGATTATACTGCTGGTGTAGACTTCCGCCTTAACAAAACATCAAAAGGTGGTTATGCAGACTACGGCACAAGCACATGGGCACGTAGAGAGCGTCCATTAGGCGATGCTGAAATGCAGGCTGTTAATACACATGGACTGTTTAATCTTAACGATTTTCTTCCTAAAAAACCAGATGCAAATGCATTAAAAGTAATGCAAGAAATGTTTGAGGCGTCCGTAGACGGTGAAGCATATGATGCAGATCGTTGGAGTAACTTCTTCCGTCCTGCAGGTATGCAAGCACGTACAGGCGATCCAATGAAAGCAGCATCACCACAAGCAACTGCTACAAGTCAAAGTGCGCCAGCCCCTGCTCCAGCAGCAGACCCACGCATGGATGACATTCCTTTTAAGTCAACTGAAGAAGCAGCAGCAGAAGCAGCACCAGCAGCAGCCGCTGAACCTGCAGGCGGAGCACAAGACATTCTTGCAATGATTCGTGCAAGACAATCTCAATCATAAAATCATGTGGGGGAGAAATCCCCTACACTTTGGCTTAATAAGGAGTAACTATGGCTAAATCATTTGATGTTAGTAAGTTCCGTAAGGACTTAACAAAAAGCATATCAGGCATGAGTACAGGCTTTAATGATCCAACTGATTGGATTAGCACAGGCTCATATGCACTGAACTATCTTATTAGCGGCGACTTTCACAAGGGTGTTCCGCTCGGTAAGGTAACTGTATTTGCAGGCGAATCAGGCGCAGGTAAATCTTACTTTTGTGCAGGTAATATTGTAAAACATGCACAAGAACAAGGCATCTTTGTAGTACTAATTGACTCAGAGAATGCACTTGACGAATCATGGCTACACGCACTAGATGTAGATACATCAGAAGAAAAACTACTTAAACTAAACATGAGTATGATTGATGACGTTGCTAAAACTATTAGTACGTTTATGTCAGACTATAAATCTATGGCAGAAGAAGATCGTCCAAAGGTACTATTTGTAGTTGACTCATTAGGTATGTTACTAACACCTACTGATATTGATCAGTTTAACAAAGGTGATATGAAAGGCGATATGGGGCGTAAGCCAAAGCAATTGACCGCACTTGTTCGTAACACTGTTAACATGATCGGTAGTTGTAATGTAGGCTTAGTATGTACTAATCACACTTATGCATCACAGGATATGTTTGATCCAGATGACAAGATTAGTGGCGGACAAGGCTTTATCTATGCATCTTCAATTGTTGTAGCAATGAAAAAGATGAAACTAAAAGAAGACGAGGCTGGTAACAAAATTTCAGAAGTACGTGGTATACGTGCAGGCTGTAAAGTTATGAAGACTCGTTATGCAAAACCGTTTGAAGGTGTACAAGTAAAGATTCCATATGAAACAGGTATGAATCCTTATAGTGGACTAGTAGAATTGTTTGAAAAGAAAGGCTTGCTAGAAAAGCAAGGCAATCGCTTAAAATATATTGACGTAAATGGTGAAGAACATCTTGATTATAGAAAGGCATGGACTGGCGCCAAGCTTGATATGATTATGAACCAATACGCAGAAAAACTTGCTCCTGTGCTAAATAACGACACAGCAGACGCAGACCTTATTGATGAAAGTGAGGAGGAGTCTGTATAAATGAGGAGCAACTCGAAAATGAATGAAGAACAAATAGCAGATATTTGGTCTTTGTTTAAAGAATATTTAGACAAGAAACAAATCGAACTAGCCGCCGAAAAGTACGTAGATCTTCTTGCTGACTATGGAGTAGATGATATAACACTTAAAGATTGTTTAGGTGTTGAGTCAAGTCTTGATGCAGCAATTCAATACTACTTAGCAGATGAAGACGATGAAGATGACGACCTAAACGAATGGGAAGACTAGATGGGCTGGTATAGTGCAGTTAGCAGGGATATTAACCAGATCCCTGCTGCTATACAATATTTTGAAACAGAACTTGTAGACGCAAAATTAGAAGTAAAACTAAAAGGTAATGTAGAACGTGCAGCGTCTGAAATGCCTGGTATAGTTGAACATCGTTTTAATCAGTTACAAGAACTAGAAGCAATTCTAAACTACTTAAATATTGAACTACGTAGACTACGCAGTTCTTTCTTTAAGAAATATCTAGAAAACTATCAACGGGCACTGTCTAGCCGTGACGTAGAAAAATACGTTGACGGCGAGGCAGATGTCGTTGATTATGAAAAGATTATCAACGAGTTTGCTCTTATGCGTAACAAATGGTTAGGTGTGCTAAAAGCACTTGATCAAAAGCAATGGCAGATTACAAACGTAGTTAAACTACGAGTAGCAGGTATGGAAGATGCCTCACTCTAACTATCTTTACACATCTGGAGATACAAAATACTTTCAAGAACACATAATACCTCTTATTAAAAGTGCAAAGTATCATGCTCCGTTTCTAAATTATCATGTACATGTGTACGATATGCAGAGTGCAGACTTTAGTTGGTGCCTTAAAAATAATGTAAAGATTACTTATAGCGAAACACCGTTAGAATATAAAGGTAAAGAAAAGGATTATTGGAGTAATCATAGATTTATTATTCTTGCTGGCGTATTACCATTAGATGCTAATGTACTATCGTTAGACGCTGATAGTATCTTTGTAAGATCAATTACAGAAACTCAATTTGAAAATGACTTTAGTAACTGCTGGATTACACATCGAAAGAATATGAAAAAAGGTCCCTTAGCAAGTGCAGTAGGATTCAAAGCAAATAAGCATAGTAGACATATGTTAAGACAACTATTATCAGGTAAAAGATTACAATGGTTTGATGATCAACGTGCATTAGACGAATTATTTAAACAAGGCATTTTTGATAAAATGGATTTAAAATATTCTGATTATGATATGATTTTACCTAAATCAATTGTTTGGACAGGCAAAGGCCCAAGAAAAGAATTAATAAAATTTAAAAATAAACAAGATTATTGGAACAATCAGATTAATTAATAAACTATAACATTACTGATAATTATTAGTATGGACATAGTAATTGTTACAGGGGGGTTCGATCCTCTTCACTCAGGTCATATAGCATATTTTGAAGCAGCATCTCGACATGGAAAAGAACTATGGGTAGGTGTTAATTCAGATGAATGGTTAACTCGTAAAAAAGGCAGACCGTTTATGCCATGGTCTGAACGCAGTAGTATTATAAAAGCATTGTCTTGTGTAGATAATGTATTTGCATTTGATGACAGTGACAATCATGCTGTAAATGCTATACGCTACGTTTTCGAAGCAAAGCCAGAAGCAAATGTAATATTTGCTAACGGCGGAGATCGACAAAAAGGTACCACACCAGAAGTAGAGTTTGCAAAGGAACTTATCGAAGAAGGTAAGATAGCATTTCTATTTGGTATAGGCGGAAACGATAAAAAGAATTCAAGCAGTTGGATACTAAGCGATTGGAAGTCTCCTAAGACAGAACGTCCTTGGGGATTTTACAGAGTGTTAGACACAGGACCAGGGTGGGCAGTAAAAGAACTTACGATAATGCCAGGAAAGAGTTTGTCAGATCAACGACATTATCATAGATCAGAACATTGGCATGTAGTACAAGGTACTGTTACTATTGATACTGATTGGAATAACATAAAACAGACCAGTGATGTACACCCGCAGCAAAGTTATGATATAGGCAAGTTAGTATGGCATCGTCCATATAATAACACAGACAAGCCTGTTAAGATTATCGAAACATGGTTTGGAGATATACTAGAAGAATCAGATATAGAACGGAGAGAAGAATGAAAGTATTTGTAGGATACGATTCGAGAGAAGATATTGCATATCAAGTGTGTAAGCACAGCATTTTAAACAAACAGCCTAATGCAACTGTTACTCCGTTGATTCAAAAAGAATTAAGAGAACAAGGTCGTTATACTCGTCCAGTAGACAAACTTGCGTCAACCGAATTTACATTTACACGTTTCTTAATACCAGAGTTATGTAACTTTGATGGTTGGGCATTATTTATGGATTGCGATATGATACTGCTTACAGATATCAAAGAACTATTTGACCAAGCAGATGATAAGTATGCAGTAATGTGTGCTCATCACGATTACACACCTAAAGAAGGCACAAAGATGGATGGACAAACACAAACAGTTTATCCACGTAAAAACTGGTCAAGTGTAATGTTACTAAATTGCGGACATCCTAGCAACAAAAAACTTACACAAGACTTAGTTAATGACGAAAGTATTACAGGTGCATACTTGCATAGATATAGTTGGCTAGATGATTCTGAAGTAGGTGAAATATCACACGAATGGAACTGGTTAGTAGGTTGGTACAAACAACCAGAAGACGGCAAGCCCAAACTGTTACACTACACTGAAGGCGGCCCGTGGTTTGAAAATTATCGTAATTGTGAATATCATTACGAATGGAAAACTGAGCTCCATGAGATGATGAATGAAAATATTACTAATTAACACTATCGGGAGACATGTATGATTATACCGAAACATTTAGGAGGACATCAAGGTCATACTTGTAGAGACTATCCTGTATTAAAACATCTAAAACAACAGTTAAAAATTAAAAGTATGGTAGATATAGGCTGCGGCCCTGGAGCTGTAGCAGAAGATGCTGCAGAATTAAAAATAGATTGGTTTGGAATAGACGGAGATCCAAGGGTATGCCAAACTACAGATACATCCCTCTTGCATGATTTTACTATAGGACCTCCAGAAATAGACAAGACTTTTGATCTTGCTTGGAGCGTAGAATTTTTAGAACATGTTTATGAAGAATATATGGATAACTATATGCAAGTTTTTGCAAAGGCTAACTATGTTTGTTGTACAGCAGCACCGCCCGGAACTGGAGGTCATCATCACGTAAACGAGCAAGACAAAGAGTATTGGATTGATGCATTTAAACAATACGGGTTTACGTACAACGAAGACAGGACTATGTTACTACATAGAATAAGTAAAATGCGTAAAAAGTTTTTTAAACGTTCAGGAATGTTTTTTTATAAATGATATGTTTGAGCAAAAATTTAAATGACGAATATGTCAACATGTTTGCAAAAGGATCTAATTTACCATTAATGGATTATGCTGATGATCCTGGTGATATACCTATATTAATAAGAAGTATAATGAAGCGTGATTTAATATTTAAATGTTGGATAGAAGGCAGAACTTTTTTTTATATGGATAGCGGATACTTGGGAAATTATGTACAAAGTACTAAAAAGTATTGGCATAGAATAGTAAAAAATAATTTACAACATAGTGATGTAATTGATAGACCAGATGATAGATGGCAAAAATTAAACTATAATATATATAGTAAGAAAAAAGGAACACATATATTACTAGTTCCACCGAGTGAAAAACCTTGTAAATTTTACGGAATAGGGTTACAATCTTGGATTAAAGATACAATAAAAGAAATAAAACGACACACAGACAGACCTATTATAGTAAGAAAAAAATCAAAACGTCCTGAAAGATTAAAAAATCCTATCTGGGCTGCACTTGATAATTGTCATGCTTTGGTTACTTATCAAAGCGTAGCAGCAATAGAAAGTGTTCTATACGGAGTTCCTGCCATTACTCTTGCTCCTACTGCGGCTGATCCTGTTTGCGATAAAGACATAAGTTTAATAGAAAATTTAACTTACCAGCCAAAAGAAAAAATTGAGAAGTTTGCTCACCATCTAGCATACTGCCAATATAATACTGATGAATTTCGAGATGGTACAGCGTGGAGAATGTTAAATGCAAGTTAAAATTGCTATGATGAGTGCAGGAAAGAATAGAGAACGTGAGGTACTTAGATGTATGCAAACTGGTGTAGAATCTAAACTACTCCCAGACGACAGAGACTTATGGAAAGGTCAAAAACAGGCTTGCGCAAGTAAAGGTGAAGGGTTCGGTGTTGTATGCAATTACGATGAAAGAATAAAAACATCAGATGTTGGCATTTTTATTGGTAGTTGGAAAGCAAGAGATAACATTCATCATAATTGTAGAAATAGTTATGTACAAAATTGTAAGGTATATGTTTGCATCGAAACTTCGTTGTTAACACGAGTAATGTTTAGAGAAGACTTGTATCATAGAGTAGGTGTAGATGGTTTTTTAAATGGACATGGTTGGTTTAGAGATCATACAGTTCAATATCCACAAGATCGTTGGGATAAACTAGGAATGGCATACGAAGGTTGGAAAAAAAATAGAGGACCTAACATTGTAGTAGCACTACAACTACCAGGAGATGCAAGTCTACGAAATAATGATATAAATGAATGGTGTATAGATACGGTTAATAAAATTAGACAGTATAGTGATAGACCAATACAAGTAAGATTACATCCGGGTATTAGCGGTAAAGGGTTAACTAGTCATGATCCGTTATTTAGATACTTTGCTCTTAATCCTGTGCCAAATTTAACTTATGTAGACGGAAAAATTATAAGTTGGAAAGACCAATTAGAATCTGCGCATTGTGTAGTATCGTATACAAGTGGATTATCTATCGATTCAACAATTTATGGCGTTCCTGTAATAGCATGTGATGCTGGTAATTTTGCCTGGGGACTTGTTCCAGGCGGCATTGAAAGTATAGAAGATATACGACTACCTCGTGAAGCTCAAATCCAAAACTGGCTTTATAATTTAGCATATTCGCAATGGTCACCTGATGAAATGTTGTCAGGTGAATGTTGGGAGCACCTATATCCAGAAATACAACGCAGACTAGATAAAGTGAATAGTACCGAAGAAGGATGACAAAGGTAGTATCATATCTACGAGGTATACCAAACCTTAAAAATCCTGACAAACCAGAAATGCTAAAAAGATTTGTTGAAGGGGTTAATTCTGTCGGTGACACTGGTATTGTTCATAACAGTTTAGATGTTATAGATGCTGATGTTGCAGTCCTTCAAGGTTGGGTACATGATGGTAGTCCTACTACTCCTCATTTAAGACTTCGCAAAAAAGTAGCAGAAACACAACAACGCCGTAACAAGAATACAATAATTATTGATAGTAATTTATTTAACTATATCGGAAATCAAACACCGACATATTTACGGTATAGTATGAACGGAGTATTTCCTACTACTGGTAATTATTTTAACAAACATTTTGATCCTGCAAGATGGGAACAAATAAAACGTGATTATAACATCGATTTAAAACCGTGGCGCAAAAAAGGAAGACATATACTAATATGTACACAGCGTAATGGCGGTTGGAGTATGCAAGGTAACAGTGTTATAAAATGGTTAAACGAAACTGTAGCAGAATTAAAAAAACATACTGATAGGCCTATTGTTGTAAGGGGGCATCCAGGTGATCGTAGAGCTAAACAGTATCTAAAACCTCATCCTCATTATGTTGTTTCACAAAACAAAAGTATATTACAAGACTTTCAAAAAGCATGGGCAGTGGTTACTTATAATAGTACGCCTAGCGTTGCAGCTAGTATAGAAGGTATACCTGCCTTTGTAACCGATCCTATTCCTCAGACAAGCCAAGCATACGATGTATCGACACACAGTCTTAGTTTAATCGAAACTCCACAAATAAAAGATAGAGAAGTTTGGATTAAAAAAATTTGTATGTGCCATTGGAATTTCGATGAATTGTCAAATGGCGATGCATGGCGTCATATGCGTAAGTATATATAAATATATGTATGAATATAGAATTTGGCTGCGGTGATAATCCGTTAAGAAAAGATTATAAAACTTCGGATATAAGAGATATACCTGGTGTAGACTTTGCATGTCCTGCTTGGGATATAGATAATTATGTAGAATTAAATTCTGTTGATATTATCTTTTCTAGACATATGTTTGAACATTTAACATTTGCACAAGGCAAAAAAACTTTAGAAACCTGGTATAAGATATTAAAGCCAGGTGGAATGGTAGAAATGTCTTTACCTAATATGGACTTTCATATAAATCAATGGATTAAAGGAGAAGACATAGAACATGCTTTAGCAGGATTTTGGGGATGGCAACGAGAAGGCGAGACAGAAGTTTGGGATGTACATAAAAGTGGTTATAACGAAAAAACCTTAAAGACACTTGTTGAGCAGCATAATTTTAAAAAATATAAACGTTTGCCTAAAAAACCTAAACATTTATGGGTTACATTTATAAAATAATGATATGACTAATATAGTAGGCATAGTTGGATCCTGTAAACATGCTAAGGCAGTTTCAAAAGGATGTAGGCAATTAAATGATACCTTTCATCTAGTAGATTTTAATAATAAAGCAATTATAGAATCGGCTGATTGCTTTGTTCAAACTAATATGCTTAAACGAAAGTTTCTAAGAAGAACTGAAAGCATTGGAACACAAGCATATCAGTATATTGAAAAGAGCGGCAAACCTTTCTTAGTAGTTGAAAGTCCTGCATTTAGAGAACATCTATCGTATAAGCGTTACGGATGGTGGAGCTATAAATGGACTGAAGGAAACTTTAATAATGAAAATTCCCCTTCAGATAGATGGAATAAATTTGTTAAAGAAACAAACATAAGAATAAAAGACTGGCATAGTCCGGGTGACAATATAGTAATTATGTGTCAAAAGCCAACTGACAGTAGTTTAAATACCTTACACTCTAAAGGTATAGAGTTTAATGACTGGTTAGTTAATACAATTAAAGAAATTAGAAAGCATTCTGATAGAAAGATAGTTGTACGAATGCATCCAAAAAATACTGGATATAACGGACAATTAAAATTGTTAACAAAACAATATAAAGATGTTGTGGTAAGCAGAAATACTACAACAAATAAAAGCCAAGGCGGATTAGGATTAGACTTAGATCTGTCTTCAGCTTACTGTGTTGTAACATATAATAGTTTAAGTGCAGTTGAATCTGTAGTAAGAGGAATACCTACATTTGCACTAGAAGACGGAAGTATGGTATGGCCAATTGCACATAAAAAATTAAAAAATATAGAAAATCTAAATTACAACATTGACATTACGCAATGGTGTAACGATATAGCATATTGTCAATGGACTGGTGCAGAAGTAAAGTCAGGCGAAATGTGGAGTCATTTAAAGCCTATTATGTTTCCAAACGCTTAATATCTTCCTGCACCATTAGTGTTACCATATCCTTAAATGATGTTTTAGGTTCCCACCCTAGTTGATCTTTGGCTCGTTCATAAGATCCGTGTAGTGCATGTAGTTCTGCTGGACGTTTGAATCGAGGATCACTTTCTACAAAATGTTTCCATTCAGATATGCCTACTGCTTCAAATGCATATTCAAGTAATTGACCTATACTATGTTGTACTCCAGTACAAACAACATAATCGTTAGGTTCAGGCTTTTGCACCATTAAATACATTGCTTCAACAAAGTCTCCTGCAAATCCCCAATCACGCCTTGCATCTAAATTTCCTAATGTAATACTATTAGAAAGTCCTAGTTTAATCTTAGCAACTCCATCTGTAACTTTACGTGTTACAAATTCTTTGCCACGGATAGGCGACTCGTGGTTGAACAGTATACCGTTAGTAGCATGTATGCTATAACTTTCACGGAAGTTTACAGTCATCCAATAACTGTATAATTTACTCACTGCATATGGTGAACGGGGATGAAACGGTGTAACTTCATTCTGATATCCGCCTATGTTTGAATTTCCGTACAACTCACTAGTACTCGCTTGGTAAAACCTTGTACTAGGATTATGTGTATGAATTGCATTTAAAATATTTAGTACGCCCAAAGAATTAACTTCGGTTGTTTGCTTATTTAAATCCCAACTTGCACCGACAAAACTTTGTGCTGCTAAATTATAAAATTCGTTTGGCTTTAAACTTTTTACTAGATGATTCATATTTGCATCATCTGTAATATCACCAGTTACAAGTTCTACGTCATTTTCTATTCCTAAGTAATTTAAATTACTAAGGTTAGGATTACTATAACGCTTAACTAATCCGTACACTTTATAATCTTTTTCAAGTAAGTGCTTTGCGAGGTAAGGTCCGTCTTGTCCAGTCATGCCGGTTACAAATGCTATTTTTTTCATGATGCTTCTTTAAATCTTCCTTGATTAAATTTATCGTGTTTACTTTTGCCTTTCCAATGCCTAAAGCAAAGGCGTAACATTGTTCGATACATTGGCGATCGTTCTTCCATTTCTGGATGCAAGTTATGTATTCTTACATTATTCTTTCTAGCCTTTCGTATACAGTCAACCATTACCCATGTATCATGTGGCTTGCAATAAATTTCTTTATTATCAATTTTACGTGACTCGTATATATCTTCGTATTGCTTCATAAACTTACCAGCATACGGATGATTTAAGTTAAAGAAGTAAACACTTGTTTCAGCATTTTCGCGATACTCACGTGTACCATCTTCTTTAGTAGTATGACCTGGCGCACCCATGTATGTAAGCAATGTGTCTTTAGGTAGTATTGTTTGAAAAAACCGCATAGGTATTTCTCTAGTAGTTTGTGTATCTGCATCTAAATATATCAAATAATCAGCTTTAATTGTTTTACAAGCATTTATCCAGGTGTATGCTTTATATGCAAACTTACGTGTAAAATGCTTACCTCGCCAATCTAAGAATTTTTGTAGTCCAGGGTTACATTGTTTATATACATCTAATTCTACAATATTATCTGCTTGAACGGGCAGTTTAAAGTCTTCTGTATACACATATAGCGTAACTTCTTTTGGCCAATATTTGATAAAACTTTTAACAAGATTATAACCGATATTGTCATAGTACTCTTGATTCATAGTTGTTACTGCTGATATTTTCATATGGTTCTCGTTTAGGTTTAGACAAATACTTATTATATAAATAAAACACCATAAACAGTATTGGAATAACGTATGAGTATAGGCATTGTGTCAACATTTAGCGACGAAGGTTTTGAACACTACGGCAGATATTTCTTAGATAGTTTGAATAAACATTTAGATCAGTCGATAAAAATATTTTTGTATTATGATAATGTTAAGTTTAAAATTAATAAAAGCACAACTACAAAACAGATTTTAGAAGATTCTGTTCCTGAACTTACTGAATTTAAGAAAAGGAATTACTCTGATAAATCTATAAATTTTATGTTTGATGCTGTAAGATTTAGTCATAAAAGTTACTGTCTATACAATGCAGCACTTACAAAAGATGTAGACATACTTATATGGTTAGATAGTGATACCGAATTATCAAAAAAAATTACTCCTAAATATCTAAAAAACTTTATACCAGCATCAGGTGAATTTGCATCTTACCTAGGAAGATCTACATATTCGTATACTGAAACTGGATTTTTAGGTTTTAATCTACAGCATCCTTATAGTAAAGAATTTTTTGAAAGATGTAAATCTTATTACGATACAGATGAAATATACAACTTACCAGCCTATACAGACTGCCATGTGTTTGATGCAGTAAGAAAACAAATGGAAGAAGAAGGTAAAATAAAAAATAAAAATCTAAGCCCAGATATAACAAAGAATCATTTTGATAAAACCTTTGAAGGATTTCTGACACATTTTAAAGGTAATAAAAAAGACAAAAGAGAAAAGTATATTCAAAAGGCACTAAAAAAAGAACAAAAGAAATTACAGCGAGCAGCAAGTGCCTAATATAGTTGCCATAAAAGAATTGCTATGGACTACACATCCTATGCCAAGAGAAATAAAAATTGTTTCTTTTGAGGATACTAAACAAATTGAAGCAGCAGATATATTCGTGCAAACTAATATTAAAGAATGTAAAAAACAAAAGAGGTTAGGCAACATCTATCAATATGTAATAGATAGTGGAAAGCCGTTTATATGTTTAGAGTCGGCTGTATTTAGGCGTAACTTAATTACTCCGCCTCATCCTAGAGCATATCATAGATGGAGTTGGACAAGTTATTTTAGAGACGAAGGCGATTATTGTAATGCTAATAGTCCTTCGGATCGATGGCAACAAATTCAAAAAGAACAAAATATAGAAATTAAAGACTGGCAGCATCCAGGAGATAAGATTGTACTACTATTGCAACGCCCGGGCGATAGTAGTTTAAAAAATCTTATAAAGAAGTATCACAGTTATGAAATGTTTATAAAGACCGTAGTTACAGAAATACGTAAACACACTGATAGAAAAATACTAGTGAGACCGCATCCATTAAGATTAGAAAAACAAGTTCGTATTATAAAAAAACTAAAACTAAGAGGTATAGAAATAAGTGAACAACCAGGAATGCGTCGCGGATTACATGGCGGTGAACATCTATATAATGATCTTAAAAATGCCTGGGCAGTAGTAGGGTTTAATAGTAATGCACTTACTGAAACAGTTTGTGAAGGCATTCCGACATTTAGTCTTTGTCCTAGTTCTATGGCATGGGAATGTTCAAACACAAATTTAAAAGATTTAGAAAACCCTAAAACGTTTGATAGGCAACAATGGTTAAACAACTTAGGTTATTGTCAATGGAGAAGAGACGAGTGTCTTGCTGGTCTCCCTCTACAACATTTATTAAAAGGATTAGCATGGGATACAAAGTAGCAGCAATTGTGCCGGGTAAGGCAAAAAGATTTCCAATTCACGAAAGTTTTGATTTTAGTTTAAGGTTATTTGCTGAAGGTGGCAAACATCATGTTGAACCTCCAAAATGGGACGGCACTGACAAGACATTAATATGCAGAGGTGTCAGTCAAAAAATCGATCGAGTAATAGCATACTGTAAAGAATATAACATAGATTATATTCATATTGATACTGGATACTTTGGGAATGTTAAAAGAAAAATTATTCATAGGGTTTCACGCAATGCTATGCAAACATCAGGTCCTATACTAAGACGTAAGTTAGATAGAGCTACTGCACAAGGATATGAATTTTGTGAATTTACACCAGGTGAAAAAATATTAATTTGTCCACCAAGTAGAAAAATTATGCGAATGTTTGGACAGCCGCCGCCTGAAGAATGGGTAGAATCTATTATAGAAGAAATTAAAAAATATACTGACAGACCAATTGAAGTAAGATTAAAACCTAGTAGAAGAGATAGGACAAATTCAAAATCTATTACCGCAGCACTAGATGATAATGTACACTGTTTGGTAACTTACAATAGTATTGCTGCAACTGAAGCACTAATGCACGGTAAACCGGCAATTGTATTAGGCCCGCATAATGCTGCTGAAGTAATTGCAGAACGTAACATTGCTAATATTGAAAATCCGTTTATTCCGTCGGAGAAACAGATGAATAACTATGTTGCTCATTTAAGCTATTGTCAATTTACAGTATCTGAAATGAAAGATGGTACTGCTTGGAAAATAATGAATCCTATTATTTCCAGTAAGCCTCTTTCCTCTTAACCATAATATCCTTGGAGTTACTCTTACCAACATTTTTACGGTCGCCCTTCATATGATCAATCCATTTACCTAGTACAGTATTAATTAACGGATGTCCGCCGCCTCCTGTTTTAGCTTCCTTAAGATACATTTCTGCACTATAGTCTAACACATTTGGATGTATTTGTTTTATCTGATTTACAATTTGTCCAAAAACATAACTGTCGTGCCATTCTTCCATTTTAAATATTCCATGCTCTGCATCTTCGTATACACGTTCAAATTCGTCTAAGAAACTTTTGCATACAGAGTCATTAAGATTTAGTCCATAAAATCCGCACTCAGGCCATGTTTGAGATCCTTTACCTCTGCCTACGTATGTTATCCAACTAGTATCAGGTAACAGTTTTATAAACTGTTCATAAGTCCAATCCGAATGCACATAAGTATCTGCATCCATCCATACACACCAATCATTGCTTCTTTCACACGCATCGTAAACAGCATAGGTTTTGTTTGCAAAGCGCACAGCATCCCACTTAAACTTCTTATTCCAATCTCTTGGACGTCGAGCTTTTATATCATCAGGTGGGATGCCGTTTGCTTTAGGAACGTTTCCCCAGCGTTCCTTAAATGCAGTTAGTTTAGGTAAAACTTGTTTTGCATCTAATATTATTATTTGATCAGTATCGTTAACTACAGGACTACAATCTTCTGCATATACTAACAATTTAATTCTTTTATCAACATTTTCAGCAAATGAATCTAAAAATCTTTGCCCGTATAAATCTAAGCCTGGTTTGTGAAATGTAGTAACCACAGTTATTTCTTGCATTACATAATCCTTATAAGTACGCTACAAGGATATTTAACAATGAAATTTAGTCTATGGAGACAATATGGCGCTTTAAATAGCAAGCCGATATTTGATGCGTTTGAGCGTAGTTTGTGCGATGCTAGACACGATGTAGTGTATAATAGTAATGACGCCGATGTTGATGTAATATGGAGTGTACTCTGGAACGGTCGTATGGCCGGTAATGAAAGAGTATGGAAAAACGATAAACCGACAATTGTGTTAGAGGTTGGTGGCATTAAACGAGGTACAACATGGAAGGTAGGATTAAATGGCATCAATAAAGATGCATATTTTGGCGAGTCTGGAAACGATAATACCCGGGCTGATTTATTAGGTCTAAAACTAAATCCATGGCAAGACGAAAAAGAAGGCGACTATATACTTCTTTGCGGTCAACACGATAAAAGTCATCAATGGCAGAATATGCCTAGAATGAGTACTTGGTTTTTACAAACATACGAAGAAATTAGAAAACATACAGATCGACCTATCTTGTTTAGGCCGCACCCTCGTTGTAGGCTACCAGAGATAGAACGTGGACTAAAAAATGTATATAGACGAGACCCAATTCATATCTCTGGTACATATGACGATTTTGATATGAGTTTCCATAATATATATGCAACAATTAGTTATTGTAGTAATCCGGGGCCACATAGTATATTAGCTGGTGTTCCTGCATTCGTGGGCTCTAGTAGTTTAGCATATGATGTGAGTAACGACATAGACTTTCTTCATGACATAAACAATCCGTTAAAACCTGATCGAACACAATGGCTAAATGACTATGCTTGGACAGAATTTACTAGAGAAGAAATAGAACAAGGTATTCCATTAAAACGATTGACAAGTCGGTTATAATTTGTTATAATCAAGTATGCAGTTAAAAAATATTGAACAGTGTCTTGAACTCCTTGCTAATCTTCAAAAAAGTAATCTTTCTTTATTAAAAGAAGATTATACAATAATGAGTAGTATTGCTAGACAAGTATTTCGAGAGAAAGCATTAACTGACAGACAATTTAATCTAATGTCTAATAAATTGTTAGATTATAAAGAACAGTTTGAAATAAACGGCTATGAAAATTTTGACGAAGCAATACATACGCTACGACAACCTTTGAGAGAAATAGATCGTAGTAAATATATAAAAATTGTCGATGAACCAAATTCAAAAGAACGTTGGATTAAAGTAAGATTTCCGTTTAGTAAAAAATTAATTGCTAAATTACAAAGCGTTGTTTATAAAATATCAAGTCAAAAATATAGACATGCTGCAAAAAGCCACGAGCATTTCTTTTTGTTTGATGAAAAGAATGTCCGTCTATTATTAGATGTTTTTTCTCAAAACGACTTTACAATACAAAATGACTTAATTAAATTTTATAATAAAATTAATAAAGTTTTTAACAACCCACAAGATAATATTCCTTGCATATTTGATAACACTATAAAAAATGTTTCTGAAAATGTACTAGACATTATAAAAAAAGATGTACCAGATCTTAATGTTAAAAAAGTTTGTGATCGAAGATTTAGATATGGTATAACAAATATAAATTACTTGCCTACCAACGATAGTTTAGAAGAACATATTATTTCAAGAGAAAGTACTGACGTTGTAATTAAGCCTTCGGTATATAATCTTGATACTGTAGTATCGTCAATTTTATCTTTAGATAGATTTCCATTATTAATTGTAGTTAGTGCAGACAATCCATACCGTGATTTAGTTAGTTTACATTCTGCATTATCTAAAGTTATTGACAATTCAAAACAAAGTGTATTGTTTAGATTTGACAAATTTGACATCGGTAACGAATATATAAAACATCACAGTTTAAATAATTGGGTTGACAGAAATACAAAAGTAGTGTATATTATAGATAACAAATTTCCTAAAATTTTATTATCAAGTGATTGGAGACCAATTACATCGTTAATATTTAGATCTAACGTTGGTAGTCAGCGTAAACATATAATGAACTATATTGATCAAACATCAGATCTTATATTGTTCAGAGAAGAAACAATATCACCGTTTAGAAAGTATGCATATGGCAAGTTGTAAACTAATCATCGAAGATGAAGTAAACATTAAGATTGAAGGTCTTGATGTAGACGTGCGTCGAAAACTAGCAAATGCTCTTAAGTTCGAAGTGCCGTATGCAAAGCACATGCCGCAATATAAACTAGGACGTTGGGATGGCAAAGTTGCTTTCTTTGGTATCGGTGGCACAGGTTATGTTAATCATCTCAACGTTGTACAAGAAGTACTTGCTAAGAACAAAGTGCAAATTGTCGACATTGAAGATCGAAGACACCCTATACAATTAGACTTTAAACCAGTAACAGAAAACTACTGGAAGGATCAAGGCGTTGTATGGCCTGAGGGTCATCCAGCAGAAGGTGAAGATATTATTCTACGTGACTATCAAGTAGAAGCAATTAATAACTTTATTAATAATCCACAGAGCTTGCAACAGATTGCTACTGGCGCAGGTAAAACAATTACAACAGCAACGTTGTCACATATAAGCGAGCCGTATGGTAGAAGTCTTGTGATTGTTCCTAACAAGTCGTTAGTAGAACAAACAGAAGAGGACTATATTAACTGCGGCTTGGACGTAGGTGTGTACTTCGGCGATAGAAAGAACCTAGGTAAGACTCACACTATATGCACTTGGCAATCCTTAAATATTTTGGACAAGAAGCATAAGGATGGCTCAGCAGTGTTATCACTTGCAGAGTTCCTAGAAGGTGTTAGCACTGTTATCGTCGATGAGGTACACCAAGCAAAGGCAGAGGTTCTCAAGAACCTGCTTACACGCAACCTACGGAATGCACCCATTCGTTGGGGACTTACCGGCACAGTGCCAAGAGAGAAGTTTGAGTTTGAAAGTATTCATGCTTCGCTAGGCCCAGTCATTGGACAAATTAGTGCTAAAGAACTACAAGACAAAGGTGTGCTTGCAGCATGCCATGTTAATGTAGTGCAGTTAATAGACACAGTAGCACACGCAGGTTATCAAGAAGAATTAAAATATCTAACAACAAATACAGAACGATTAGAGTACATAGGCAAAATATTAAACACAGTAAAAAATTCAGGCAACACACTAATATTAGTAGACAGAATTAGTGCAGGTGAAGCACTAGCAGAACTTATACCAGACAGTACGTTTGTAAGCGGTGCTGTTAAAAACAAAGACAGGAAAGAAACATATGACACAATTCGTGAAGGAACTAACGAAGTTATTATCGCAACCTATGGAGTTGCTGCCGTGGGTCTTAACATTCCTCGTATCTTTAACTTGGTTCTTTTGGAGCCTGGGAAGTCTTTCGTAAGAGTAATTCAGTCAATTGGTAGAGGTGTAAGAAAGGCAAAGGACAAAGACTTCGTGCAAATATGGGACTTGACATCGACATGCAAGTTTGCGAAGCGGCACCTTACACAGCGTAAAAAGTTTTACAAAGAGGCGCAGTACCCATTTACCATAGAAAAGGTAGATTGGAAATAAAATGAGAATATTAACTTTAGAAAATAAATGCTTTTTTCTAGATGACTTACCGGATAAGATTGAAGAAGATATACGATTTAGTGTATTAGATAATTCAGATCCTAAAGAGCCAGATTTCTTTTTTATACCATTGGTATTTTTAGAATCTTTTAGTGCTCCGGCAATAGTGCTCAATATCGATGGTTATGAAATAACCATACCAGTTGATTGGAGCGTAGCAGTAGGCTGCTCTGAAAGTGGTAACGACATTGAAGTATTGCCGTTAACTAGTTTAAATGACAGGGGCTTCGAAGCATTTGTTTTTAATCCGTTATCGAGTTATAAGATGGCTTTTAAGAAATTAGAAATTGTTAATTTTTATACAGATGTAAAATGGTACTTTCCTAAAATGAAAAACGGACAATTATTAACTGTGCCACTTTCAGCAGGTGATAAACCAGATTGTGCATTTTTTGTAAAAGACATTTCAAAGCAATGTGAAATAATAGAATACAGTAAGTTATTATAGGAGATATAATGGAAGAATTATATAAAGAATGGATGCAGATAATTGACCAGCAACTATCAAAAAATACACCGTTGGAATTAGCAGCAGTACTTGTAGCTCAGGGTATGGCGTTATACAAAACAGTGTTGCCTGAAGATGACTATGACGATATGATTAACCTCATCGCCAATAACAAAGATCAGATAAAGCCCTTCGATATAACTAATAGTAATGCCAAGAAAATGCATTAGGAGATTAATATGAAAGCAGGAAAAATTTGGGGTAACACTGAACTAATTCACGCAAACGGCGTATTAGAGTTTCATCGCATTGAATATAAAGCAGGATTTAAATGTTCAGAACATGAACACCAATTTAAGTGGAACGGCTTTTTTGTCGAGTCAGGAAAGATGCTTGTACGTGTTTGGCAAAACGGAGATAACACAGGATTAGTTGATGAAACTATTCTTGAAGCAGGTGACTTTACACAAGTTAAGCCAGGCAAGATTCACCAGTTTGAAGGTCTAGAAGACGGTGTAGCATTTGAACTATACTGGGCAGAATTCAATCATGATGACATTGTAAGACGCACAATAGGAACTCCAGTTAGTGCTGGCAAGAAAAAATAAATTGATACCTGGCGAAGCTCTTATATACGAAAGAGCCGACGGAGTTGTTTATGCTAGATACAGAGATCCTCCGCACAGAGATATACCACGCTGGATTGTAGGCGGAGAACCCGGTGCAATATCTAAAGCACAAGGTACTATATTTGGATATGACGAATGGCGTGAAATGCAAATTTGTGCAGATAAAAATCCTGCACTAAAAAAACAATTAGATAGATTAGTTATTATGTATTATACCATAAAGGATAGCACAGAATGAGAATTATTGCAGGACCGTGTCAACATGAATCGTTAGCGCAATCTGCTGCTATTGCAAAAGAATGTAAACGTGTATGTGATAAATTAGGTATTGAATATTACTTCAAAGCAAGTTATGACAAAGCAAACCGTACAAGTATAAATGGTATCCGTGGTATGGGTATGGAGGCAACACTTACAGACTTTCGTACTTTAAAAGAGCAATACAATGTGAAAACACTTACCGATGTACACGATGTAATGCAAGTAAAAGCAATAACAAATCAATATAATGATGCAGTTGATGTTCTACAGATTCCTGCATTCTTATGTAGACAGACTGATCTTATTACAGCAGCATGTGCAACAGACAAAGTAGTAAACATCAAAAAAGGACAATTCCTTGCACCGTGGGATGTACCTAGTATACTTACTAAAACTATAAGTGCTAGAGAAGTCTGGATAACAGAAAGAGGAACTAGTTTTGGATACAATACCCTTGTTGTTGATTATTCAGGTCTTGATTGGATGCTCCGCAATCTTGATGTGCCTATTGTGTATGATTGTACACACTCTGCCCAAAAACCCGGCGGGCAGGGTAGTAGCTCAGGCGGGAATCGTGATCTTGTTCCTGGGTTCGCTCGTAGCGGGGCTGCTCTCGGGATTTCAAATTTCTTCCTCGAAGTACACGAACTGCCTGATAACGCACCATCAGACGGTCCGAATATGCTTCGACTAGAAGACTTCGAGGAGGTGGTACGTGACATCGTCGGCTATTCTTATACCCGCTAGATACCATAGCACACGCTTTCCAGGTAAGCCTCTATGTATGCTAGATGGCAAGACTATGATACAACGTGTAGTTGAAGCATGTAAGCAAACAGACTATGATGTGTATGTGCTTACTGATCACAAGTTAATTGCACAAGCAGCTCAAGCAGCCGGTGCAGAGTTTTTTATCGATAGCGAACCATACGAAAATGGCACCGAAAGATGTGCTGGTGCTATACGAAGTCGTAAGTTTAACGAGTACGATCAGTTTGTTAACGTACAAGGCGATATGCCTGACGTAACACCAGAGTGTATTGATAAGTGCATGTGGCACTTAAAGAACTATCCAGTGACAACAGTGTTTACAGAAATGCCAGAAGCAATGCAAAACGATCCTAACTCAGTCAAGTTAGTAAGAGCAGGTGACCAAGCACTATGGTTTGGTAGAGGTATGACCGGTTACGGCGACTGGCACCTAGGTGTGTATGGATATAAGAAAAATCCTTTACAGATGTATCATCAATTAGACGTAACAAAAGAAGAACGTGTAGAAAAATTAGAACAACTACGCTGGCTAAAAAGTGGTTGGCAAATTGGTTGTTTGAGTGTATACTTTAAAGGTATAGAGATAAACTCACCTGAGGATGTAGACGCTTGGCACAAAAATTACCAATAAAAGATATACTTGCTGCGGTTGACATGGGCGCAAAGAATGTTTGGGATGACTTGTCAAACGAAGAACGTAAACAAGTATCGTTTTGGCTTCTTAACCGCTATATAAGCGTCATACAAGGGTCTCGAGAAAAACAAGAGCTCGCAGTGTTCAAAACAAATGAATACTATAACAAGAACTGGAATGTGCTTGGTATGAAGCATCCAAAGTTACAATGGCAGTTACTATGCCAAGCAGGTAACACAGGAAAGATAGAATATCATCCTTGGATAGGATTTAAGAAAAAAGGCACCACTACTAATAACGGAACAAAGTTATTAGAAAGAATTTACCCAAACATGAAACAAGATGAGATAGAATTACTTGCTAGTCAATATACAAAAAAAGAACTCAAACAGTTGGCTGAAGAGCATAGCATTGACATCAAGCTCTAAACCATATGTATGTGAATACTGCGGCAGCGGATATGTAAGAGAAAAAACTCTTGCAGCGCATATGTGTGAAAAGAAACGCAGGGCACTGCAAAAAGATGAGAAGAGAGTACGACACGGCTTTTATGCATTTCAAAGATTCTATAAATTAAGTGCTGGTGCTAAGAAAGAAAAGACATATCAAGACTTTTGCAGTAGTCAATATTATAATGCATTTGTAAAGTTTGGTAGTTTTATTAACAACGTAAAGCCTTTGTATCCTGAAAAGTATATTGATCATGTTGTCACAAGTGGTGTAAGATTAGATCACTGGTGCAGAGAAGAAATGTATGAATCGTATGCAGTTGACCTTATTAGAAAAGAAGGTGTCGAAACTGCATTAGAAAGAAGCATTACTACAATGACAGAATGGGCTGAAGAAAATAAACCAGCAACATGGAATCAGTATTTCTTTCATGTAAGCACAAACAGAGCTGTGTGGAATATAAAAGATGGAAAGATATCACCTTGGTTAATTCTAAACTGTGCAAGCGGTAAAGAGTTGTTAGGAAAGTTTAACGACGAGCAATTAAAGATGATATATAACGTACTTGATCCAGAACACTGGGCATTAAGATTTAGAAGACAAAAAAATGATTTAAGTCTTGTTAAAGAAATTGTAGCAAAGAGTAGATTATGAAAAAATCATATAGCCAAGCATTTCAAGATAAATTTGCTTATGACAATTGTCGAAAGAAAACATATATTGAAATAGGCGCAGCAAAGCCTGTGAGTAAAAACAATACACATTTGTTAGAACAAAAGTATGGCTGGAAAGGTTTTAGTATTGAAAAAGATAAAGTTTTTGAGAAAGAATGGGTAGATTCAAAAAGAGAAAATAAAATATACTGGGCCGATGCAATTAGGTTTAATTACAAACAAGCTGCTATAGAAAATAATTTACGTAAGCATATTGGATATCTTAGTTGCGATATTGATCCGCCAGAGAATACTTTTCGTGCATTAAAAAAAGTTATCAGTTCAGGGTTTACATTTGATGTTATAACTTTTGAAGATGACAGATATCATGCTAGTGGAAACTGGCATAAAGTTGCTGAGCAATATTTAAAGAATTATAATTATAAAGTAGCAGTAAGAGATGTTACAACAAAAAAAGGACAACTGTTCGAAACATGGTTTATAAATGATAATTATTATTTTGAAACCATTGACTATATAGATTGGAAAGGAAATTTAGAATGGAGTTAGTTTATCATCCTAATAAACTATTAGAAACAAAATGTGATGAAGTTGATATTGAGAATATTAATTTTGATCCAAAGGAGATAAAGGCTAAAATGGTTGCATTTATGCTTAACAATAATGGCATAGGATTAAGCGCAAACCAAGTTGGTATAACAGACAAACGTTTATTTGTTATGGCAGACATTAATGATAAGTCGCAAAGTATTATATGTATCAATCCAACTATTCTTCAGCATACTGCTGAACATGTTATTATGGAAGAAGGCTGCATGAGCTTTCCAGGTACTTGGTTAAAAGTAAAGCGTCCAAAAGAAATACTTGTACACTTTTACGACGAAGACCTAGTAGAACAAGTATTTAAGATGGATGGCCCAAATGCTAGAATATATCTACACGAAATGGATCATACACTGGGTATCACTTTTAAAGATCGTGTAACAAGACCGAAGTGGGAACTGGCTGAACGCAAACGGAAGAAACTAGAAAAAAGAACACAGGCAGCATAAACAAATGCCTGATATCGATATTGACTTTGCAGATAGAGATATAATACTTTCTCAAATCAAACACAGGGTTGCAAAGCTAGATACAGACAAAAAACATAACACCGGTGTGTATGTAACTGAGTGTCCTCACAACCCTGTTGACAATCTGTCAACAGTTGATTACAAGACCGCAGAAGAACGTGGATACTTTAAACTAGACTTTCTCAACGTAAGCATATACAAAGACGTTACAAACGAAGCACACTTAAACACATTAATGAAGAAGGAACCATTATGGCAACTATTGGAATACAAGGACTTTTCAGATCAAGTGTTTCACCTAAACGGGCACAACGAACTATTGCAGCAATTGAAGCCTACTTCGGTAGAACAGTTAGCAGCAACACTAGCGATAATACGGCCTGCGAAGAGGCATCTTGTCAACGAAACATGGCAAACCATAGAAACAGAAGTTTGGAAGAAGCCTAAAGACGGCAGTTACTATTTTAAAAAAGCACACGCTGTAAGTTATGCAATGGCGTGTGTAGTGCATATGAATCTAATATGCGAACAACTAAATACTTGATGCATTGTATAACAAGCTTTCATAAAGACCACTGGGATTTATATGCAAGAAAATTTTTATCTTCTTGGAAAATACATTGGCCATCAAAATCATCTCTGACTATATACGGACAAGAGTGTGAATCACTTTGTGCAGAATATCTCGAAGATGATAGAATAACATATATTGATTTGGACAGCGTTGAAAATTTTTCTGTATTCAACAAGGATGCAAAAACCCGTATAGATAATATGGAAGATAAAAAGCGCAAAGGTAAATTTGAAAAATGTTTACGATGGGCGCACAAAGTATATGCAATATGCGATTATATTGATCAACATAATATACCATTTGTTTGGCTAGATGCAGATGTAGTTACTCTAAGAAAGATTCCGTCAGCACCTAAATTCTTTAGACGTATGATTAAAGAATATGATATTGCAGTTGCAGCAGAAATTCAAAAAGGATTTGAACACTGGGAAACAGGATTCTTTGTTGTTTCTGGAACTAAAGAACAACGTTCGTTAATTAGAACAAACATGTTATCTATATACGACAGTGGCGACTTATATACTAGGAAAAACTATTGGGACGGGCATATATGGCCTGAAGCGTGTACACATATGAGACTGCATGATTTAAATATGGATATGAATAGTGACACACCCGGTGCTTTTAAAAATACATTTGTAAGAAAATATATGATGCATGCCGCAGGTCCTAGGAAGTTTAACAAGAACGAGTCTCTTAATCCTAGATCAGGTAGACTTAGGCTTTCGGATTAATTGAACATTTTTTCGTTTAATTCTTTTAAGAGCTAAGTTATTTAAATTTACTGTTGGACCAATTGTAATATTAACATCTTTAGAATTCATAGTTATAATAATATCTTTAAATTGCACAAGTTCTTTTTTTAAAAAGATATTAATAGGAATCATCCTATTAGATTCCCACCACCAAACTTCGCCAAGATCAAGAAATTTCATTCTATGTTTCTCGGTTTTAATTTTAGTGTATACATACATTGATGTGACCCATTGGTCTTGATTTATGATAATTCCAATAAATTCATTTCCACCGTATTGTACAACACTCAAAAATGGAAAATTTTCCTGGATATCTTTTAATAACATTTTTTAAATAAATACTTTCATGCAACTAGTACAGAGATATTTAGCAAAAAACAGGATTAACACAGTAGTCAATTTGGCAGGATTCATAACGGAGTATAGACCAGTGTATAGTAGACAGATAAAAGTATATAAAGGTATTGCAAATACTTTAGAATTTAGAATGTTAAACAGCGATCAGAAGCCAGTTAACGTAGCAAACTATACCCCTAAGTTTCAAGCATTTGACGAAAACAAAAAATTAATTATAGATAAAGTAGGAACAGTACTTGACGATGGTAGTAGTGCAACTAGAGGACTGTTTACTATCGAAATTACTGAAAGTGATATGCTAGATATTAAGCAGCAATACCTAAGTTATAGCGTTCACTTAGTTGACGACACTACGGGCGTTCCGGTAATAACCTATAGCAATAGTGCATTTGAAAATAACGGAACTATACTTATAAGTGCAGAAGCATTTCCAGGACCGTCAGAAGCATTTACTGTAAGTTCATTTACACAAGACGGAACAAACTATGTGTCAAATGTAATTACAGCTGAACCAGGTATAAACGGAAACACTGCATTACATACCGCAGTTGTCTATACAAATTCTTATGTAGGAACTTTAGAAATACAGTGTACACTAGATAATCAACTAGACGGCTCACCGTCGTGGGTTACTGTTAAAACAATTACATTCGATGGAACAGAGACTGCACCAGTGCCAATAAACTACTACGGTGTATACTCTTATACACGTTTTGTAGCAAGTACTTCAACTGCTGATAAAATTACAAAGATCCTTGTAAGAAACTAATTGACATATACTCGACAGTATGTTAATATAATTGTATGAGTACCGTATCTGATACATTATCATCATTCTTGCCAGGCAAGCGCAAAACAACTCCGAGTGGGTGGATTGCGTTTAACGCACCTTGTTGTACACACAACGGCGAGTCAATTGATAAAAAGGCTCGAGGCGGCCTCATAACAGAAGGTGATACAGTCAGCTATCACTGCTTCAATTGCGGCTATAAATGCAGTTGGCAACCAGGTAGACCATTTTCACATAAGATGCGTAAGTTATTCCAATGGTTAGGAACACCTGATGATATAATCACAAAGGTTGCACTTGATGTGATGAGAGAGAATGAAGGTGTACAAGTACAAACTCGTATTGCCGAGATGCCTACATTTGATTCAGTACCTCTTCCAGACGATGCTATTAAGATTGCTGACATTAAAGATTTTAATAAATTCAGCATGGGTGTGTTAGAATATATGGCACAGCGTGGACTGAATATGGATGATACTTCATACTATTGGTCACCAAGTTTAGGGTATCGAGATAGACTAATTGTACCATTCTTCTACGAAAGCAGAATTGTAGGATGGACTGCTCGAAGTGTACTTCCGGATAAGAAACCTAAATACTTAACGGAAGTACAACCCGGCTTTGTCTACGGATTAGATGAGCAAAGTTACAATAAAATATTTACAATCTTATGCGAAGGACAGATTGATGCTATACATGTAGATGGATGTGCATTAGGTGGTAGTGAAATATCTGATCAACAAGCAATGCTTTTAAACCAATTGCAAAAAGAAATTATTGTTGTACCCGATAGAGATAAAGCAGGTAGTAAATTAGTTGAACGTGCAATTGAATTAGGATGGAGTGTTAGTTTACCAAACTGGCCATCAGAGATAAATGACATTAGTGATTGTGTTGGTAAATATGGTAGGCTATATACGTTATACAGTATTGTAAACAATTCTGAAAGATCACCGTTAAAGATAAGATTGAAAGCAAAAAAATGGTTTTGAATGTATTAACTAAAATTTGGTTAGGAATAATATTTGGTGTTATGGTTATATGGGAAATTATTACATGGCCGTACACAAAATGGAAAGAAGATCAAAAGTTTAAACGTAAACTAAAAGAACTCAAAGAACGAGATCCGTTCATTTACAAATAAGGAATAATATGAAAAGTGAATTTCAAGTAGGGATGGTGGAATCTCTAAAAAGGTTTTTAGCACACAGTAGCATAATGCTTACACTAATATTTTTTATAGGTCACGTACTTATTGCAATGACTGTAGTAAGTTTAATGACAGGTGCAAGTATTTGGGAAGCCGGTGCTGTTGCATTAGTAGAGCCTGCTGTAAACAGTGTTTGGTTTTATGTATTACACAAAGTTTGGGGTAAGTATATTGGTTGAGATTATAATATATAATATTGTATTTTGGGGTATATACTATTGGATATGTAGCCTACCAGAGCGTATGTTTGACAGGATGTTAAAAGAAGATGGAAACTAATATAATAAAACAACCACAAATACTGCAAGGTAATAGTGCTCAGCCAATGAATGAAGGTGATAAGTCAGTGCAGGGCAACGCGAAGAATGCTCCGTTCAATCCTCACACTTATCCTAATTCAGAAAACGTTACACCGCCTGTAAACAAAGCAGCAGTACGTGTAGTAGAACCGTCTACAAGAGCAGCCGTAAGAATGAGCCCTACAGAAGTTTATCATAAGAAAAAAGAACAGATGGACTACGAAATGCGACAAGCTATTTTAGCAGAATATCGTAAGGATGGATCAATTAAACCTCCTGAGCTTGATACAGGAACAAACGTAGATATAGAAGTATGATTACCTGGGGTATAAGTGCTAATAGCCACGACGCTGCCTTGGCAGTCTTTACTGATGAAGGATTAGAATTTGCTAGTCATAGCGAGCGCTTTAGTGGCATAAAAAATGATGCACACTTAAATAGAGGAATAATAGATTATGCAAAACAATGGGGAGAACCAGATGAAGTTATCTGGTACGAAAGACCTCTCGTCAAAACATGTAGGCAACTCTATGCCGGACAAGGATTTCGGTTTCGCGAGAACAATATTAGTCAGTATCTTCAACGGTATGGGATACGTACTCCTATTAGGTATACTGATCATCATCTTGCCCATGCTGCTGCCGGCTATTATACTAGTCGCTTTACAGAAGCCTGCTGTGTGGTTATCGACAGCATTGGAGAATTTAAGACTCTTAGTACTTGGATGGCAAAGGGTACTGAAATTAAAGAAACATTTAGCCAGTCGTACCCACATTCCGTTGGGCTATGGTATTCCGCGATCACGCAAAGAATTGGACTAAAGCCACAAGAAGATGAGTACATACTAATGGGTATGGCAGCATATGGCGATCCAAATAGATTGTATGCTGATATTAAAAACGACTTCTTTGGTAACGGAAAGGCTCTGATAAATTTTAAACGTAACTTACACCGAGGCTGTTTAGATTGGAGACCTGAACTTAATAGTATGCAGGATTTATTTGACATTGCAGCAGCAACGCAAAAGATTTACGAAGAAGTATTAGATGACATACTAAGACACGCTAAAGCAAATACTACTTCAAATAATTTAGTATTAATGGGAGGCTGTGCGTTAAATTGTTCAGCTAATCATATAGCATACAAACATTTTGGTAACGTATGGATAATGCCTAACCCGGGTGATTCAGGTAGTGCTATCGGTTGTGTGCTTGCACATAAAAAAGAACATATGCCTATGGGACATACGTTTACAGGATATAACATAGAAGGAGAGTACCCAGTTGAAGAAACAATCAAAGAACTTGCCCAAACTGGCATCTGCGGAGTCGCGTCGGGTAGGGCAGAATTTGGCCCGCGGGCTTTTGGTAATCGGTCTTTGCTTGCTGATCCTCGTGGCAATGACATCAAAGACAGAGTCAATGTCATTAAACAACGACAACAGTTCAGACCTTTTGCTCCAGTAGTACTTAGAGAATACGCAGAAGATAATTTTGACGGATATACAAATAGTTTTATGCAGTTTACTTCAATCTGCAAACACCCAGATCGATACCCTGCAATTTGCCACGCAGACGGAACAAGCAGAGTACAAACAGTAGGTCCGAACGGAAGTGGTATACGACGACTGTTAGAGGCCTGGTACGAGCACACAGGATGTCCTATGCTACTTAATACAAGTTTAAATATCAAAGGTAAGCCTATTGTAAATGACTTGACAGATGCTAAAAACTTTGCTACAATGTACAACATAAAGGTGTGTTCATGACTAGACAAAATACAGACTATGGGTATGAGATACAGAAGGTGTATCTTGAAATGATGATGACAGACGCTGAGTCGTTTGTTAGAGCCCAAGCGGTATTTGATCCTAGTAACTTTGATAGGCGCTTGCAAGATACTGCAACGTTTCTAAATGATTATGTTATTGAGCATAACGCATTGCCCACGTTCGATATGATTAATGCAGCCACTGACGGGCAGTTGAAACACCCAGGCGACTTACAAGAGAATCACTACGATTGGCTACTACAAGAGTTTGAAACATTTTCAAAACACAAAGCACTAGAAGCAGCAATCCTTAAGAGTGCTGACTTGTTAGAGTCAGGTGAGTATGGAGCATGTGAGGACCTAGTAAAGAAGGCTGTACAGATTGGCTTACAAAAAGACTTGGGTACAGACTACTGGGCCGACCCAAGAGGTAGACTAGAAGCAATCAAAGACAAGAACGGACAGATAAGCACAGGCTGGCCAAGTTTAGATAAGAAATTATTCGGTGGGTTCAACAGAGGTGAACTTAATATCTTTGCAGGTGGTTCAGGGTCTGGTAAGAGTTTGTTCTTAGCCAACATGGGAGTGAACTGGGCTCTATCAGGTCTTAACGTAGTTTATTTAACGTTTGAGCTTTCAGAGAACTTGGTTAGTATGAGGGTCGACTCAATGACCACAGACATCCCCAGCAGAGATGTATTCAAAAGCATTGATGATGTTGAGATGAAGGTTAAGATGATTGGTAAAAAGTCAGGGGCCTTTCAAGTCAAGTACATGCCCACTGGTAAGAATGCCAATGACATCCGCTCATATTTAAAAGAGTATGAAATAAAAACAGGCAAAAAGGTAGACGTATTGCTGGTGGACTATTTAGATTTGATGCACCCTATTGCTGCAAAGATATCCGCAGAGAATCTATTTGTGAAAGACAAGTACGTGTCAGAAGAACTACGTAACTTGGCAATGGAACTACAGTGTATCTTTGTTACAGCATCACAGTTGAACAGAAGTTCAGTAGAAGAAATTGAATTTGATCACTCGCACATATCGGGTGGTATATCTAAGATCAATACAGCAGACAACTTGATTGGTATCTTTACATCAAGAGCAATGCGTGAGCGTGGACGTTATCAGATACAGTTGATGAAGACACGTTCATCAAGTGGTGTAGGACAAAAGATTGATCTAGAATTTGATCTAGACAGTTTGCGCATACGTGATCTAGACGAAGACGAAGACACGTATAACTCTGCTGGATCACAAACAGGATCTAACATACTAGACGCATTAAAGCGTAACCCAACTACATCAGGATCTACAGGCACTGTGTCAAGTGATCCAAGCGACGGTGAACCTGTGCGTAAGATCACAGCTGAAACTGACTCGACTAAACTTCGCAGTTTTATTAACAATCTAGGAGGTGACTGATGCTACAGCGTTTAGAAATGAGTGTAATCGAATCAATAATCAAGGATGACCCTGTGCGTCCTCATATCTCTGCTGCGTGGAGAGACAGCAAAGGCTCGGAAGTATTTGGTCTATGGGATGAAGACTGTACACGTATTCGATCAGTGGTTTGTGTACGCTACATGGACACTGTGCCTGCGTGTGAAGAGAGTATGATCACACCGGGTGACACTATTGCTGTATTCTACACAGTATGGAGTTACGATCGAGGCGCTGGCAGAGAAATTATTTTTTGTACAGCAGATCACATCAAGCAAACTCGCCCCACAGTCAACAGATACGTAACACTATCACCTCTTACTGAAATGGCAGAACAATTCCATCTTCGCAACGGGGCTAAGTTAATAGCCCGACACGAGTACTGCCAAAACTTCGAGTATACGCTATGACTCCGTTTGAATCACTCCAACTGCACCTACAAGAACTTGATCGATTAACTTCGTGGCGGTTCCTTGATGTTGGCGCCCATCTAGGCAACTTCTATGCAGGTATGTTAGCGACATTTCCCAAAGCCGTGGGCGTGTGTATAGAACCAAATCCACACAGCCGCAGACGACTAGAGCACGATCATCACATACGAGCATATGCATGGGCAGCTTCAGATCAATACAAAACCACAACCATGTACACACAACACGACAAACTAGATTCAAGTGGTGCTAGTTTATATCGAGAAAATCGTGCCAATTGGTTAGATCCCAGTCGTGTAAAAGAATTTCGTGTGGAAGCATATCCGCTTGATTGGTTCTTTGCTCGAGAACGATTTGAACTTGTAAAACTGGACACACAAGGAAGTGAACTCGACTGTATTCGAGGCGGTGAACAAACTATCCGTAACTGCACATACCTGCTAGTGGAAACACAACTAGTAGAGTATAACCAAGGCGCCCCATTCCAACAAGAAG